>JACCDQ012060938.1_pt1 | contig 16752 bp, 20 predicted proteins | sample 7446031 | NCBI WGS metagenome assembly JACCDQ01 (sample SAMN15323442, study PRJNA562643) | freshwater metagenome | isolation source: river surface water | place: USA:Blue River Watershed | collected 2017-08-17
AACTTCCAGAAAATCCAATCCGCCGATTCATTATCGGACCTCAAATTTTCAAACTAATTCAATCTGCATTGCTAGATCCAGAACTCGAAGATCTACCAACAGATTACATCAACGGTATTGACTTCCGCATGAAGAAAGGTAGCAAAGGCGGCTACGCTGACTACTCCACTTCTACTTGGAGCCGCCGTTCACGTCCACTAAGTGAAACAGAAGCAGGAGCAATCCAGCAACACAATCTGTTTAACTTGTCAGACTTCTTACCTAAGAAGCCAAGCGATGTTGAGCTAAAGGTTATCAAGGAAATGTTTGAAGCAAGCGTCGAAGGCGAACCATTTGATATGGAACGTTGGGGACAATACTTCAAACCAGCTGGTATGTCACAGAACACTGGTGATCCTAACAAAGCAACTTCTACTGCTACAACTCGTGTATCACACGACGACGCAGAAGAATACTCTGCACCTGCTCCTAAGGCAGCACCTGCACCAGTTGTTGAATCTGCACCAAAGGCAGAAACAGCAGCACCAGCAGCAGGCGGCGACTCACGTGCCCAAGACATCTTGGCTATGATTCGCAATCGTCAAAAGTAATAATTAACACGGCTCGGGCCTCTTGCACCTAGTGCTACGCCCGAGCTTTCATCACTTAGGAGAATAAAAATATGGCTACAAAGCCTTTTGATTTATCAAAATTTAGAAAGACCTTAACTAAGTCAATTTCTGGACTTAGTGTAGGGTTTAGTGATCCAACAGATTGGATCAGCACAGGTAACTATGCACTAAATTACCTAATCAGCGGAGACTTTAAGAGAGGTGTTCCGTTAGGTAAAGTTACAGTATTTGCAGGCGAATCTGGCGCAGGCAAGTCTTATATTTGCTCCGGTAACTTAGTTAAAGCAGCACAAGAACAAGGCATTTATGTCGTTCTAGTCGATAGCGAAAACGCTCTAGACGAAAAATGGTTACACGCATTAGGTGTTGATACTAGCGAAGACAAGTTGTTAAAACTTAACATGGCTATGATTGACGACGTTGCTAAAACTATCAATGAGTTTGTTACAGAGTACAGGGCAATGCCTGAAGAAAGCCGTCCTAAAGTTCTTTTTGTCATTGACAGCTTAGGTATGCTTTTGACCCCGACAGATGTTAACCAGTTCGAAGCGGGAGATCTAAAAGGCGATATGGGTCGTAAGCCTAAAGCACTTACAGCACTTGTTCGTAATTGTGTGAACATGTTTGGAGCACTAAACATTGGTCTAGTTGCTACAAACCACACATATGCTTCACAAGATATGTTCGATCCAGACGACAAGATCTCCGGCGGCCAAGGCTTTATCTATGCTAGCTCAATCGTTGTAGCTATGCGTAAGCTCAAGCTAAAAGAAGACGAAGATGGTACTAAGACTACAACAGTTAATGGTATTCGTGCTGCATGTAAGATCATGAAAACACGCTATGCAAAGCCATTTGAAAGTGTGCAAGTTAAGATTCCTTACGCAACTGGTATGAGTCCTTACAGTGGTCTTGTTGATTTGTTTGAAGCAGAGGGTTTGCTCAAGCAAGAAGGTAACAGACTAAAGTGGATTGACCCAGAAACTGGAGAAGAATTCAAATTCTACCGAAAAGAATGGAAAGATGATAAATTAGATATGATAATGGAGAAATTTCATATCAAACCAGAAATAACAGAAACATCCATTCCTGAGGAGAACGAAGATCATGTTGAGTGAAACACAAATTGGCGACATCTGGGTATTGTTTAGCGACTTTATCGATAAGAAACAATTAGAAGTTGCGGCAGAAAGGTACGTTGACTTGTTAGCAGACTACGGTGTTAGTGATCGCACATTGCAAAGTGCAATGGGCATTGATGGCACACTAGATGCAGCAATTGATTACTACCTTGACGAGCCAAGTGACGAAGACGACGACTATAAAGAACTGGACTTTTAATGAGCTGGTATAGTAAGATTGCAAAAGACATTTCGTATATCCCTGATGCTGTGGTATATTACAATGCAGAACTGGACGCCGCAAAAACAGAATGCCGTATAACGGGAAATATAGAAAGAGCAGCGGCAGGTATGCCTGGCATTGTGGAACAACGATTTAGTCAGCTTCAAGAAATTGAAGCAATTTTGGAATATTTAAATATCGAACTTAGAAGATTAAAAAGCCAGCATTTTAGAAAGTATCTTGAAAACTATCAACGTGCTCTTAGTAGTAGAGACTGTGAAAAGTTTGTTGAAGGCGAAGCAGATGTAGTTGATTTTGAAAAAATTATCAACGACTTTGCTTTGCTACGCAACAAATGGTTAGGTATTACTAAAGCATTAGATCAAAAGCAATGGCAAATTACAAATATTGTAAAATTGCGTGTTGCAGGTATGGAAGATGCAAGTTTGTAATCAATTTGTCCAAAATCCAACATATAGGCCTTAAATAATTATGAGGCCTATTTTTTTCTAAGGTGTTGACTTGTGCCTTTGCAAATGTTAAAATGATATTATGAAAGAAATTGATCAAATCCTTAGGTACTTAGTAGTGCAACACATTGCATCTCTTAAAGAGTCTATGGCTCATAGAGATGTTCGTATTTTGTCTAGCCTATACAAGAATATTGCAGGTCCTACTTTTATCACAGAGAACCAAGGTCGACTAATTGTGAAAATTTTTAACGAAAACAAGCAAACACTATCACAGTTTGTTGAGGAATTTGATTCAGCTCTTGGTGATCCAAAGTGGTCAAAACCTTTCAGACCAGCTGATAAGACTAAACGCATCTACGTAGAGTTTGAGACTGAAAATTCTCCAGTCATTGCTATCGAATTTGCGTTTTCAACAGCCATTAGACAAAAAATCATGGCTATGAATAAAGTCTTATCTGGACTTATTCAAGTAACTAGCGGCAAGTTATACTATGCAAGTTACACTGAAAAAAATATTGTTGCCTTGATTGATGGTGTTAAAGGCATGGGGTTCGACGTTGACGAAAAATTGATGGAATTTTACGAAATTATCAAATCTTGGTCAAAAAATGAGGTTGAATCTAAATTTGCATTTGGCAACATTACCCATGAACAATTCTTAAAGAAAATAAAAGACGAAGTGCCTGCCGATGCTGATATCAATTCTGCCATCGTTGCAGACAGGTCTGTTAGGTTTCAATATTTTACCGAAAAATCTGGAAAATCTCCAGAAAGTACCACTGAAATTATTGCCAACAGATACAGCACAAAAGTTTGGATTGACAATTCTAAATTTTCTTTAGATGATGTCTTTGCAAGTTTGATTGAGCTTAACCGTTTGCCTGCATTGCTAGTGTTCGATTCATACAATGCAAAAAATTCAGCAAATGAATTGCTAAAAATCAGTGAAATTTTGGAAAAAAATGGAATTACTGATAATGTAGGAATTTACTTTAGATTGTCAAATGACGAGCACGGTAAAGAATTTAATCAAGTAATTAGTCAAAAGAAATACAACTGTGTGTTAACTCCTGACACAAAAATTGTCGGTGTACAAAGTGGAAAAATCCCGAAATTTTTGCTAAAAAACGACTGGAAACCTATGAGCGTTATTAGCATCGGAAATACCCTACGACACAACAAAACAGCAGTCTATGCAAATTGTTGTGACCTTGTAATTAGCTACACTGACAAGGAGCCTTTATACGAGCCAAAGATTGCATGGGAATAAAATTAATTATAAGAGACGAGGTAAACATCAAATTTGAGGGCTTACCTCTAGATGCTCGCAAAAAATTAGCAAACACATTTAAGTACGAAGATCCTACTGCACGTTATCGTCCTGCATACAAACTTGGACGATGGGATGGATCTGTTAGCATGTTTGGCCTTGGTGGTAACGGCTATCTAAGCCAGCTTGAAAAATGCCTAGAAGTACTAGCAGATTGTGATATTGACATTAGTGAAGTAGAAGATTTACGCACCACTGGACTAATCTCTTTTGAAGAAATTAAAAACAGTTATTGGGCTGACATGGGCAAAGTATGGCCGGATGGACATCGCTTTGCTGGACAACCAATTATGTTAAGAGATGACCAAGTAGAGGTTGTAAATCGCTTTTTTACCAATACACAAGCATTACAAGAAGTAGCTACCGGTGCAGGAAAAACCATCATGACTGCTACGCTTGCTCACTGTGCAGAAAAATATGGACGTACAGTTGTTATTGTTCCCAATAAGGATCTTGTTACACAAACAGAAGAAGACTTTGTTAACGTGGGGCTAGATGTAGGTGTGTATTTCGGCGATCGAAAGATGATTGGCCATAAACATACTATTTGTACTTGGCAAAGCCTTAACGTTCTTGATAAAAAGTCAAAGAATTGGGACGAGAATGATGCATTAACTTTAGCAGAGTTTCTTGAGGACGTTGAGACTGTTATTGTTGACGAAGTACACATGGCTAAAGCACAAGTACTACAAAACCTCTTAACACAAAACTTAAGAAATGCTCCAATTCGCTGGGGCTTAACAGGAACTGTGCCTAAAGAAGAATTTGAATCAGCACCAATCTTTGCAAGCATTGGTCCAGTAGTCGGCGGCATTGCTGCACGCCAATTACAAGAAATGGGTGTGTTGAGTAACCTACAAATTCAAATCGTACAGTTAATAGATCTACCAGAATTTAAGTCATATTCTGAAGAATTAAAATACCTTGTTACTAACAAGGACCGTATGACATATCTAGCAAATTTAATTAAAGGCATATCCGAGGCAGGCAACACACTTATATTAGTGAATAGAATTGACACAGGCAAATTTTTAACAGAACTATTACCAGAAGCAGCATTTATATCAGGTGAAGTAAAAGGTAAAGACCGAAAGGCGGAGTACAAAGAACATGCGATTTCAAATGACAAGATTACTGTGGCGACTTATGGTGTGGCCGCTGTGGGTATTAATATTCCTCGTATTTTTAATTTGGTTCTTTTGGAGCCCGGAAAGAGCTTTACAAGAGTTATACAAAGCATTGGACGCGGCATTCGAAAAGCAGAAGACAAAGACTTCGTCCAAGTCTGGGACATTACCTCTACCTGTAAGTATGCGAAACGCCACCTCACAACGAGGAAAAAATATTACAAGGAAGCCAAGTACCCCTTCACGATTGACAAAGTGGATTGGCAAAAATAAGGATTATGCAAATACTAACATTAGATAACACAACGTTCAACTTAAACAATTTACCAGATGAGGTTGACGATAGCACAAGATTTGCAGTACTAGACAACAGCAACCCAACAGAACCAGATTTCTTTTTTATGCCGTTAATCTTTTTAGAAAGTTTTAACGCACCTGCAATGGTATTAAGAATAGGCGGTGATGAAGTAACAATGCCAATTGACTGGAGCATTGCAGTTGGTGACAGTACATGTGCTAGCGATATTGAGATTCTACCATTAACTAGTTTAAATGACAGAGGATTTGAAGCATTAATATTCAACCCACTTAGCAGCTTTAGAGTTGAATTTAAAAAGATTGAGATTGTCAACTTTTACAATGATGTTAAATGGTATTTTCCTAAAATGAAAAACGGACAATTATTATCAGTACCAACAAGATATGGTGAAAAACCGCCATGTGCATATTTTGTAAAAGAAATTAGCAGACAAAGTGAAATTATTCAATTAGACAAAATACTATGATAGCTAATACTTTATTTGCCGTTCCTGTTTGGGACGTTGCTTATCCTAACTTTGATATTATCAAGGATACCCTTATCAACGATTTAAAACAGTACATGAGCGAGTTTCCAAAAGAAGTTCGATCAAATGTAAACGGCAAACATAGTAGAACTCTAGTACACGAGGCACCTGAATTTAAACCACTATTTGATTTCATAACACTTGTAGCAAACCAAGCAGCCGAATCTATTGGCCTAAAAGGAAATCTACAAGTAATGGAATCATGGGTTAACATAAATGATACCCCGGGTGCATTTAATCTACAGCACATTCATGGCGGCGTAATTTCTGGCGTATTTTATATTCAAATTCCTAAAGGCAGTGGCAAGTTATACCTGACTAACCCTGCGCCCATACACTTATGGGAAGGCTTTGATATTTGTCCAGACCGCAATGAATTTGCTGGAGAAACAAGAGAGATTGATCCTATACCTGGGACTATTATTATGTTCCCTAGTTACTTGCCGCACTGTGTAGGACCAAATACATCTGATGTAGAACGAATCTCCCTTGCATTTAATACTACAAGGATTAAGTAATGGGAACATTAACACCCGGTGCTATATACATTTATGAAAAATCAAATGGCGTAACTTATGCTAGAGAATTTGGATCTAACGAAAGAAAAGTAATAGGTATGGATTACCCTATTCCAACAAAAGAAGAAGTTGAAAAATTAATGAAGGAGGAATTGCTTTGGAAAGATATTCGGAAGAAAGCAATCACCAATCCTACTTTAAAATCTGCATTAGATCGTGCTATAATGATCTATAAACTCAGTGAGGAACAATTATAATGGCATTGCACGTAGCATATTTTCAACCAACTGTTATTGCAGTTGATCAAATCCCGCCAGTTGAATTTAGTAAAATTTTTAACTTAGCAAGTGAGTTACACAACCATCCTGAACTAAACGATTCGACGAATCCTTTGATTAGTATCAGAGGAGGCCAGCAAATTCAAGTGTATCCTAATACCTTAGGTATTAATGTAGACTGGCTTGTAAAGTATCTAGAACTCATGTGCAGAGGCTACATGGAATTGATTACAGCGCAGAGTGGCAAAGAAGATCTCAAGTTATGCAAGCCAGTAGTAACTAGCATCTGGACTATTAAACAAGAACCTGGACATTATCAAGAATTGCATAGTCATCCAGGCGGTAATTTAAGTGGTAACATGTATATTAGTGTTCCAGATTTACCTGACGATAGCAATCCGTGCGATGCACATGTTGCATTTAGATTACCGCAAACTAGAGACGTTACTAGGTTTATAATGAGTGACACATGGAACTATAAGCCGCAAGCAGGCAGCATCATTTTGTTTCCAAGTGTAATTCCCCATACTGTTTACCCTTGGAAGGGGACTGGTAGTAGAATTGTAATGGCATTCGATGCGAGGTTAGAACCAGATGTCAAATAAGCATGTAGACTTGTTCAAAGATATTATTCCCGCAGTTGACCTTAATGTTAAGGAATTGTGGGAAGCAACTACAGATGAAGGTCGCAAAGAAATCAAAGGCGACATGTGGAATCTTAACCGATACATTAGCAGTGTAAAGCATAGTAGCAGAGACCTCCAAGAACACTTTGTTTTAACTGTAAACGAATACTATAATAAGAACTGGAATACTTTACAAAAAGAAGATGCAAAACTTCTTTGGTTTCTACTTTGCATGTGCAGTGTTAATGATGGAAAGACTTATTTCCACGAATGGCTTCCGGCAAAGAGAATGTCTAGTAACAAGAAAATTCCAATGTTACTAAGTTTTTTTCCTACAATGAAAGAAGACGAGATCGAATTGTTAGCAAAAATTATGACTGATAAAGAGTTTAAAGAGTTAGCAAAGGATCACGGTATTGATGACGCAACTATTAAGAAAATTGTTAAATGATGGCACTAGCTGAACAACCCTACGTTTGTCAGTATTGCGGACATAAGTTTGCTAAAGAAAAAACTTTGTCAGTGCATGTCTGCGAGCAAAAACGTAGAGCGTTGGCAAAAACTGAAAAACACGTTATCATCGGGTATGATACGTATAACCGATTTTATAAGTTTAATCAAAACTTTAATGGTGTTAAAACGTATGAAGAATTTGCAAAGAGTCCTTACTACAACCAGTTTGTAAAGTTTGGAAGTTTTGTTAGTAATGTAAACCCCTTATACCCTGATAAGTTTTTAGACTATGTTGTGCAAAGCGGAGTTAAACTCGATCATTGGTGTAGGGATGAACTATACGACAAATATGTTGTATACCTAGTTAAGAAAGAACCAGTCGAAGTTGCTCTAGAAAGAAGCATAGAAACTATGATCAAATGGGGTGATAACAATAACGCTGAGTGGAATCATTACTTCTTGTATGCAAGTTTAAATAGAGTTATGTATGACGTTAAAGATGGCAAAATTAGTCCATGGCTTCTTTTAAACTCAAAGAACGGAAAAGACATGCTGAGAAACTTTAACGATGAACAGCTATCAGCAGTAAGCACAATTATGGATGTTCCGTATTGGCTTAATAAATTTAAAAAAATGCCAGCAGATGTAGAGCTAGTAAAAGAAGTTGTTAGGGAATCTAAAATATGACAAGTACCAATCACGTTAACCCAAATCCAGATGCTCTTCAGTTGGACATGCAAGTGTTAGTATCAGAAGAAGATAAATCAGTGTATGTTAAGATTTCAGGGTTTGACGATATTAACGAAGCCGACAAGTATGCAGAATACTTAACAGAAGTATTGCCGTTGATGCTATTTGAATCAGAGGTAAAACACTAATGCCAGACATTGATATCGACTTTGCAGACAGAAGTAAGGCACTTGGCCACTTCAAGCACGTTACTGCGGCTATCAAGGAAGAGAACGGAACTTTTAAAAAGCACAATACTGGTGTATATTGTACTTCTGTTCCGTACAATCCTATTACAGGTCTAAGTACGATTGATTACAAAGAAGCAGAAGATAGAGGTTATTTTAAGATAGACTTTTTGAACGTTAGTGTCTATGAAGGCGTACGAGATAAAGAACATCTCAAACAATTAATGGAGACAGAACCACTATGGGATCTACTAGAACAGAAGGATTTCGCGGATTTATTGTTTCACGTAAATGGGCACAGTGGATTAATGAAACAGATGAAGCCATCAAATATAGAACAGTTGGCAATGTGTCTCGCTTTGATCCGCCCAGCAAAGAAGCACCTGATTGGGAAGACTTGGACAGAGATTGGTGCGGAGATTTGGACGAAGCCGGAGAATGGTGAATACTACTTTAAGAAAGCACATGCAATTGCTTATGCTCATGTAGTAGTGGTGCAGATGAACCTAATCTGCGAAGGTGTAAGTTACGGTTATAATTAACGAGTTCTTCTAACTAGCTGTACGCTTTTACGCTTGACTCGTTTTAAAGTTAAATTCATTAAATTAACTACAGGACCTAGTATAACTCTAACATCTTTGCTGTTAAATGTTTTGATAGCATAAGCATAAGGATGTATTTGTTCTCTACAAAAGATGCTAATTGGAAATTGTCGATTACTTTCCCACCACCAAGTTTCGCCTATTTCTAAGAATACTTGTCTTTCTTCGGGTGTTTTGATAGCATTTAGATCATAGAAGCTAGTAACAAATTGATCCTGGTTAATGATAATGCCTATATACTCTTCGCCGCCGTAGTTAATGACCGAAATAAACGGTAAATTTTGTTCTATATCTTCTCTTAATTTTGCCATAAATACTATATTATAGGTTTGCCAGAATGCAAAAAATCTCAACATATTTATATCCAAATAGGATCCAACTATTAGCTGATTTGGCGGGCTTCAATGTGGAGTTTACTAACGTGTATCAAAGACCAGTTAAAATTTATAAAGGTGTAGATAATGTTCTCGAGTTTGATGTTAAGAACGCAGACGAAAAGCGCCTTGAGCTACTTACTAGCCCAGAAATAACAAACTTGCAATTAAACATTATGGATGCTAGTGGATACGCATTACCTAACAGTCCATACACACTAACGCCTAGTGCTACAATTAAAGGAATTGCAACTGTAACAATTCCTAGTGCAGACCTTGCAGATCTATCTCACCAATATCTATCATATGGTGTTACTGCTACCAAAGGCACAAATACAATTCCGTTATACGGGGATACAAGATTCGGCCTAGCCGGAACTATTGAGCTAATTGCCAATGCAATGCCTGTCGTAAGAGAGCCAAAAGTTTATAAAGATTTTACAGCAGAAATTGACCTTAACGGCAATCCAATATATCACAGCAGTGCTATGCCTGTTAAGTTTTACGAAGCAATTAAAACAACATCAGTTGACCTAGCTATTGACGTTGTTGGATTCAAAGGAACTATTTGGGTTGAAGCTGCTACATCTGATACAATTAGTGTAGAGTCGTGGCGCAATGCTGGTAAGCCGTTTGGATCTTGGATTTGGGACGGAAGTTTATTCACTGGAACAATACCATTTGGATCAGCTTTGCCAATCGGTAATTACACTCATTTTAGAGTGTCATACCAAACACCTACATTAAATGGCCGCAGTGCTATTTTTAGAGTAACTAAAGAAAATAACACATATTCTGTTACCTTAGAAAAAGGTGGTACAGGTTATGGTGTTGGTGCAGTACTTCGAGTGCCAGGAAGCCTACTAGGCGGTGTTGATGTTACAAACGACTTGTACATTACTGTTACTTCGTTAGAAGGCGGTATCTCTAGTTATGCAGTTAGTTCAATTGTATCATTTACTTGGGAAGGCACTGCATCTAATGGTACAGGTACTTACTCAGTTTCGGGCATTAATTATGCCGGAGTTGTTGACAAAATAACCCTAAGTTAATTACAATAAGGCAATGAGCCTTATCATCGAAACAATCAAAGCATACTTACCTGGTAAGAAGAAAACAACACTAAGTGGTTGGACTTCTTTCAATGCCCCATGCTGTGGTGACAAAAGGCAACGTGGTGGTATTATCTTTAATACAGACGACACTGTAAGTTATCACTGCTTTAACTGTGGATTTAAAGCAAGCTGGCGCCCGGGTTGGTCTATTAATAACCACATGCAAAAATTTATGTCGTTGTTGGCTATCCCCGATGATGTTATTAATCAACTTAGGATTGAGGCATTACGACAACAAGAAAGTGACGTAGCTTTAGTTAGAACTATCATTCCAACGTTTACTGAAGTTAACTTGCCTGAAGGATCTAAAAGTTTAGAAGAATGGGCTACTTGGATCGAACTGCAAGGATGGGAAAATGCAGACCAGGAACTTATAAATGCATTTTGTTATTTGCGTAACAATCGTAAAATAGATCCTTATAGCTATAACTTTTATTGGACTAATAAACTCGGATTTAAAAATCGAGTTATCGTTCCATTTTATAAAGACAAAAAGATTGTAGGCTGGACTGCTAGAGCAACTAATCCTGATATCAAACCCAAATACCTTAGTGATCAGCAACCAGGGTATGTGTTTAATTTAGATAGACAGACGTACGAACGAGAGTTCGTAATTGTGATGGAAGGTCCATTTGATGCGCTAAGTATTGATGGATGTGCGCTTCTAGGAGCCGAGATTAAAGATAGTCAAAACTGGCTATTAAAGCAACTAGGAAAAGAGATCATACTAGTTCCTGACAATGACCACGAGGGTCCACGCACAGTAGAACAAGCAATAGAATACGGTTGGTCGGTTAGTATGCCTAATTGGCCAGATGGTATAAAAGACGTCAATGATGCTGTTGTTAAGCTAGGCAAACTTGCAACATTATGGTTAATTATGGACGCAAAAGAATCTAGTAGTCTTAAGATTCAACTTCGAGCAAAGAAATGGTTTAAGGACAAACATGAAAAAGATAATTAATTTTATTTTAAAACCTTGGCGAATGTGGCAAGACCACAGGGCATATAAAAAACGTATTGCAGAACTACGTAAACGTGATCCATTTATTTACAAATGATTGAATGGGGCATAAACGCACTTAATCACGGTTCTAGTCTTGCTGTGTTTAACGGTGGCGATTTAAAATACTATCAACATGCTAAGACTGATGAAATCCCACCCGAATTCTTAAAACAAGCTCTTAATTGGGGAGGACCTGACAGATTGTTTTGGTACGAGCGTCCTTGGGTTAAGAAAGCTAGGCAAGTGTATGCAGGCCAATATAAGACTGCGTTTACTACAAGTAATTTACCAAGTAAATACTTGAAGGATATACGTTTGAACTATGCACCTGTTACTTATACTCCTCATCACGGTAGTCATGCCGCTGCTGGTTATTTTACTAGCCCATTTAATCACGCGGCTGTGGTAGTATTAGATGCAATTGGTGAATTTGATTGTGCATCTATTTGGGAAGCAAAACACGGCGAAATAAAGAAAGTGTGGAGCAAATCTTATCCACATAGCTTAGGTTTATTTTACAGCGCATTTACTAAACTATGCGGCTTAGAGCCAATTAAACAAGAACACTTGCTTCAAGAAATGGCAAAGCAAGGTAACTCAGATGTTTACTATGCTGATGTAAAAGAGTACATGGGCACGATTGTTCAAGCTCATAAAAATCTACATCGTGGTGTCAATGATTGGCCGCATGAAATTGTTAATCTAACAGACCAATGCAATATTGCCGCAGCAGTACAAGATGTGTTTACTGAGCAAGTTAGTTATGTAATGGCCAAAGCAAAAGAATTAACTAACGCCGATTGCCTTGTATATATGGGCGGATGTGCAATGAACAATCATGCAAACAAAACAGCCGTTGAACCAAAATTTAAGTACATCTGGAGTTTACCTCAACCAGGTGATCCTAGCAGCGCATTAGGTGCAGTATTATACCATAGAAGATACAGGATTGATTGGCTATATGGAGAAGCCAAACATATCGCAATTAACGTCTAAAGAGCATAAAATTATAAGATGAAACAGAACACAGACTACGGCTACGAGATACAAAAGTTATATTTAGAAATGATGCTAGCGGATGCAGCAACATTTGCACGTTGTCAAAGTATTTTTGACCACACGTTGTTTGACCGCAAGTTACAAGTACCTGCTGAGTTTATTAATGAATACATTAAACAGCACAGCGTAATGCCAACTGAAGAAATCATTAATGCAGCATGTAGTAGCAATTTCAAAGTAAGTTATGATTTGCGTGAAGAACACTTTGATTGGTTAATGAATGACTTTGAAACTTTTATTAGACATAAAGGTTTAGAAAAAGCTATTCTTGAATCAGCAGACTTACTTGAAAAAGGTGAGTATGGCCCAGTTGAAGAAAAGATCAAGAAAGCAGTACAAATTGGTCTTACAAAAGACATGGGTACTAACTACTTTGAAGACCCACGTGCTCGATTAATGAAAATTAAAGACAAGAACGGACAGATTAGTACAGGCTGGAAGAGTTTAGATGACAAGTTGTTCGGCGGTATGAATCGCGGAGAACTTAATATCTTTGCAGCAGCATCAGGTGGTGGTAAATCTTTATTCTTAGCAAACCTAGGATGTAATTGGGCATTACAAGGACTTAATGTAATCTACTTAACATTCGAACTTTCAGAAGAACTTGTTGGTATGCGTGTTGACTCAATGATGACAGGTGTGCCAAGTCGTGAAGTGTTTAAGAGCATTGACGATGTCGAAATGAAGGTTAAAATCTTAGGTAAGAAATCAGGACACTTTCAGATTAAGTACATGCCGTCTGGTAAAACAGCAAACGACATTCGCAGTTACTTAAAAGAATATGAAATTAAAATGGGTCATAAAGTCGACGTATTGTTAGTTGACTACTTAGACTTGTTGATGCCGATTAGTATTAAAATTAGCCCCGAAAACTTGTTTATTAAGGACAAGTACGTGTCAGAAGAACTACGTAACTTAGCAATGGAAAAACAATGTATCTTTGTTACAGCATCACAGCTAAACCGTAGTGCTGTAGAAGAAGTTGAATTCGATCACAGTCACATTTCGGGCGGGTTGTCTAAGATTCAAACAGCAGATAACGTTATCGGTATTTTTACATCTAGGGCTATGCGTGAGCGTGGACGTTATCAAATCCAGCTGATGAAGACACGTAGTTCAAGTGGCGTAGGTATGAAGCTTGATTTAGAGTTTAACGTAGACACGTTGCGTATTACTGATCTCGAAGAAGAGGACACTTATGGCAATAGTAATTCAACTAGTGCAGGTAGTTCTTTACTAGCAAGTATTAAGAGTAGACAAACAGTTGATGTAGATCCGTCAACTGGCGAAATCAACCCAAATAGTACAGCACCTGTTGCTAAGGTAAAAGCTACAGTTGAAAGCACTAAACTTCGACAATTAATTAATAACTTACCTCAAGACGAGTTGTAATATGCTTGCAATCTAGTTTTTTAGGTATTATAATAAATACGCATATAATACCTGGGGAACTATCATGGAACTGCATCACATCAAAGACATCAACGATCCGTTAGTAAGCGTGATTAAAGATGATCCTGTCCGTCCGCATATTCCTCTAGAACAGCGTGTTAACAACTTTGCCGAAATTTTACTATTGAAGGCAGGGGAGGAGGTATTAGCAGCTACTTGTATGCAATGGCTAACAGATGTGCCCGAAGACGAAGCAGATCTTGTTGAACTAGCAGAAAATAAAGACGTTGCAGTATTTTACACCATCTGGAGTTATAAGCCCGGCGCAGGACAGCAATTAATCAAGGCAGCAGCAGATTGGTTGTTAGGGGAATACAAAGATATAAAGGCTATCGTAACATTAAGCCCACAGACGGAAATGGCAAAACGTTTCCATTTGAAAAACGGAGCAAGTATCCGTAGGCAAAATGAAACAAGTGTAAACTATCAGTATTACTGTAAAGAATAAAAAAGCACTCCGTCGGAGTGCTTTTTTTAACCTGGTAATCTTCCTTGTTGAGGAGGAGGTGCAGCCGGTTGTTCTGCAGGAGCCTCACCTTCTGGCGGTGCTTCTGGACGTTTCTCATTTGTCCAGTATTGTGACAAGTTGACTCTAAGCTTCTGTAGTTCTTTTTGTGGATCGTACTGTAACTTTTGAATTCCTTCTTCCTCAGTTGGCTCGCCAATTTCTTTAGCATTAGCGTTCCACCCCTTGGACAAATCATCCCACAAATACGGAAAGCGTTCTCTAATAACTTTAGGATCAACCATTTGGTCTAGGTTATCACGGAAGTTAGCACTGCGATGATCATTACTTGCATCGAACTGATACTTCTCTTGATAAGTTCTTCCACCCAATCGACCAGTAGTATCTTGTTTTGCTTCTGACTTCGGTAACAAACCTAGTAACGGCGCTCTAGAGCTGTATGATTTAAAGTTGTGATCGCTATTACTATTAGCAGTACAGAAAGTAGCGCCTTTACCATATGCAATTGCAGCCGGACGGTTTTGCAAGTAATAAATCTTATACTCGGGTGTATCAGCAAGTAATACACTTCTTGCACTCTTTAACATAGCAGCCATTGCAGCAGTTTGACGCACATCTTGTAATGCTTGGCCGTAATGCTGTACCATGTAACGGTGTAAGGCTTTAACACCTTTGTATCTACCAATTTCAGCATGGCGCGGATCGAGCATGTTACGATTCTTTAGAATAGTAAAGTCGCGTAATGCAGGGCCCATTTCGCCTTCGATATCTTCCCAAATATCAGCACCAGTGGCATAGTTCTGTGCAATCCACATATGGTATTGGCCATTGCGTCCATACACAATACCTTCGTACCCTTGGCGTTCGATGCGGTCCAATTGTTCAACAAACCACTTAGCAACTTCTTCGTCAGGTAACCTGTTGAACTTGCTTTGCAATGCATAATTCATTGTAGGGCTTGGATCAGTACGCAAGCCGTTAGCAATACCGGCTACTAATCCCTTGTTTGCAAGTACATTAGCGCCGCCTTTACTAACAGCATTTTCGACGAGCCTAGTTGACTCAAACAGTTCTCTTAAAAACATATTATTCCGAGATGCTAAACAATCTTGCTCTTACAAAATTTAATAACTCACCTAGTTCTTTTGCTTGGCCGTTTACAATGTTAATCATAAACTGATTCTTACCGTCTTCATCCATACCTTGTGTAATTTCACGAACACCAGATTGAACTAATGACGAGTATGAAGATAACGGGCTATTCCATCCTGTCCACTGTGGATTATCAGAATCTAGTGCAGTAGCCATAGCTTGGATTTTCTTACCAGCACGAGTTAGTTTTTCAACTGCATCGTAGTTACCTGCTTGTGCTAAACGTTGAATACGTGGACCTAATTGGCCAACGGTTTGTTGTAGCAACTTAGCTAGAACCGGCTTTAGCTTGTCTGCTACTTGATCCATTGTTGGAACAGCAGATTGCTTTAGTTTTTCACGGCCTGACATTTTGGTACGCTCAACAGCACCTGTTGCACGATATGCAGCAACTACTGGACCAATACGATCACGTAGTACTTGGAACAAGTTAGGAGCACCGCCTTCCATAGCACTTGAACCACCAGTAGCGTCCATACGACCCATACGGTACTTAGCGATTTCACTTTCTGCGCCATCACCTGTTGACCATACAACTACGTAAGGTAATGTAGTGTCACGCTCTTTGCTACGGCTTTGATCCCAACGCTTTTCTTCTGGCTTAACACCTGCTACACCCTTTGTACCAACGATGATACAGAAGTTGTCTTTGTTGCTCTTAATAGTAACAGCAATGTTCTTTGTGTCTGCTGGGATTTCTTCGTAGTTAGGATCGATGTTTGCAGAACCTGGACGATTCTTTAAACCACCGCTAGCTAGTTTGTGTCTGCTGTGTAGTGCATGTACAAGTTGTCTAGCACCTGGATTAGTACCTAGCAACTTAGCTAGTGTGCTTTCGTCTAGGATAGCTTCTTCTAATTGACTTTTGAAGATGTCGTCAACTAGTGCTGACTCTTCTAAGTTATCTAGTTTGTTAGTTAGATAGCGAATCTGTTCGCTAATGCTGCCGAATTTCATTTGAGTGCCCTCTTTTAATCTCTTTGGAATAAGTGCTCCAAACTCGT
>JACCDQ011439732.1_pt1 | contig 16750 bp, 15 predicted proteins | sample 7446031 | NCBI WGS metagenome assembly JACCDQ01 (sample SAMN15323442, study PRJNA562643) | freshwater metagenome | isolation source: river surface water | place: USA:Blue River Watershed | collected 2017-08-17
AAGCACACTATGGACTTTGCACAGAATCACGATGTGTCGGTGGACACCCTGCATCGCCGCATGCACGATGCGACCTGGAAACGCAATGTTCCTTCCGCGCCATTGCAGCCATACTTGAACGCGCGTCCAGTGATGACCAAATACTCACTTCTGCCCATCGTGGATCCACGCAAAGCCATTTCAGTACCGATGGAACAACTTCCCGTGTACAACCCAGAAAGCGTGTTCAACCCAGGGAACGCACGCGCTCCTTTCTCGGGGTATGTCACCAACGTCGCGCTGGAATCCGAGTTGCGCAACCAATGCTTTGCGCTGCAGCGATGCAGTCAGGCAGTCTACGTTCCGTCTTCCACCAGCGATCTCTACGATGTGCGTTTCCGCGCCTCCGCCGCCGGCCAAGACCAACTAGCACAATGCCATCCGTTCTTGAACCACCCGGGATATGTCTCCGCGCCACACCGTCCTTCGCCCCCAACTCACGCGAACGATTCCACGAACGATCCCGCGAACGACCCCGCACTTCATCCGTCCTTGCAAACTTGCGATTGGGGATTGTTCTACAACACCACGCGATGCCACGTGAAACAATACACCAAAGGGCGCAACGAACACACCGCGCGCCGCACAGATGGATTGCCTCTGCGGGCCAACAACAAATAAATTCTCGTTGCACACTAAGCAGCGCGGAACGGACGGACGCAGACCACCCAAGTTTCTTTTCGTGCATTTTCTATCTGTTTCTGATCCATGCACACCAGTCGACATCGGCGAACTCGACACACTGTTCGCGCATCATCGCTGCCACGAAACAAACATGGCCATGTGACACAGCGATGGCGGCAGCGAAAGCGGGGACGGGGACAGGGACAGGGACGAGTGTCATATCGATATTCTGCGCGAAAAAGCGGCGGAGGAAGCAAAGGTCGGAATGATCGAACGGTGAGTAACGCCACCAACAGCAACGTTGTCTCCGATGCGGTGGCGGGGGATGATGCTGCTGATGCTCCCGCCGCCAAATGCAGTCCCGCGACGGAACAAGATGGGTTGCCTTTCACGTGTTTCTCCGAAGAGACATTGCGCGGATTGCGCGATCGATGGAATGCGCGGCACCCCGACGTGCGCATCGACAGCGACGACCCGCGCACCATCCACCGTTCTTTGCAACAACACATGGGCAAAGTGTGCGGCCAAGAACGATGTTGGTTGCGGCAGACAAAATGGTTTGGTCGCGACATTCCGCAGGATTGGAAAGACTCCTTTGTGCCGAAAGCCCCGTCCACCTGGAAAAAGAACCCCAACGAATGGTTGTCGAGCATCGACATCGCGCGCGTCATGCGCCAATACGAAAAGGCGTACAAGTGTTTCGACTTCATTGGTCCAAGTCCGATCGATTTCGACAAACGATTGAGCGGCAGCGGCAGCGGCGGCGGAGGCGAATGCGTGTGGGACGAGTTGTGTCATTTCAGTGTCCGCAAACAATGGCAGCGCGGCAAATTCAAGATTGGGATGATTTTCAACACGGATCCGCACACCAAAGCAGGCGAGCACTGGATCTCCATGTTTGTGCATTTGCGCAAAGCCAGCATCGTCTTCTTTGACAGCACTGGCGACCCTGCGCCGCCCGAAATTCGCGCATTGGTCAAACGCATCCAAGCGGAAGGCCGCACCATGTCGCCGCCGCTGCACTTTCGCTTCGAGACCACCGAAGGCATCGAACACCAAAAACAGAACACAGAATGCGGTATCTACTCGCTCTTTTTCATCATCAACATGCTGAAGGACAAAATCACCCTGCGCCAATTGCGGGAACGAATGATGTCCGACAAATACATGCATTCCTTCCGCAAAGTCTTTTTTGACGGATGATTGCTCACTCTCTCAGTCTCTCACTCTCTCTTGGGCAGAATCATTTAGTTTTTTTTGGGGGAGGTCACGGATTGTTGTTGCTAGTTTGCATTGTTGCTACACTACACCATGTCCGCGTTTTCCTTCACATCGACTGGGGTCGGTGGTTGCATCGGCATCCACGAAAAATTGGAACCCTACCGAGGCACCGCGGACTTGTCCAAACTGCAATCCGCGTTGCGCTGTTTCCTCCTGCACTATTACCGCGACACCTTTCGACATGAACCATGGTGGACAGACACGGTTTTGGGACCGACCACAGAAGACCAAAACCAATACCAAGGGCAAGAGATTAGCGAACGGGAACTCGCCGCCGCAAAAAAAGTTGCCCGTCGCGCGGCGTTTTTTGCGCAACACGAAAAACCGCACCCGCCCAGCGACGACCAATTGGTCCTCCTGATCAACGCCGCGGAGATGCGCACCAATCACTGCTACCAAAAATTGCCCCCGGGCATTCTGTCGTCAGTGAATCACATCGGCGACCTGCACAGTCGCATTCGTCGTTACGTCGACGTGTACGCGGTGCAAGACGTGGTGTACGAGGCGGAACATGTCATGGAACTCTACGACATGTTTCTTCAATTTTTGTACTTGAAAACCATGAATTCCGACGATTTCCTGGATTACTATGGGTACTTCCAGTGCTACATCCTCCCGCAGCTGTGCATGGATTTCAACTTCACGGTGGACCCTTCCGCCACCGACGATTACGCCACCTTGTGTTGAAACTGCATCCCTTTTTTGGTACACTCGTGTAACACTTTAATCAAATATTTGTTTCTTTGTTCTCATTCATTCATCTATTCCTTCCTTCATTTCCCCTTGCCGGCGGGTTGTGTCACGACCGCCTCCAACGCTTGCAACAACAACCATTCTTGATCGCTGAACCGCTGGAAAAAAAAGGTGTCGTGGAAGGGCACTTCGAAATGTTTCGTGGTTGCTGATCCAACCCCGAAGTTGCGACACACGCAAATCGGTTCGCCCTCTTCGTTCGTGCGCAGATAGCAAAAGATGGCTCCTTTCGCCAAAGACAACCTTGCGTTGCTTCTTCCATCATTGCCATTGTTGCGGGGCACCGCATCGTCCGCCATCATCACCCAGCGAAGATATCCGCCTTCGCGCATCTCGTGCGGCTCGCGAACATATCGATATCCTTTCAATTTGCGCATCCATTCGCGAACAGTGTCCCGCGGCAACAACAAATCGCGCAATGCCGTCTGCACTTCGGCGCGCCATTCTGCCGCAGAGTGCTGCAACACATATTCATTGCGCGGATTGTCAATGGTGCGATCCAAAATCTCCGCATACCACGGCGACGACGATGCTGCTGCTTTCTCCATGAAAAAACGGGGGTCTAAATATCCGAAAAAAACGGGGGTCCGATTGGGAGAACGCGGAAGAAGAAAAAGAGGAAGAAAAAGAGGAAGAAAAAGAAGAAAGTGAACAACGAAAAGAACTGCTTAACGTGTTGTTTGTTTTTTTTCAGCGATGGTCGGACGCGTCGGCAGAGGCAGAGGCAGAGGCAGAGGCAACCCCCCACTCACCACTCACCACTTACCATCCGCCGAAGGGTCCACTGCCGAGCATCTCATTTGCGGCCATGGGTTCCACGGTGAATCCGTCGCGCACTATTCCGCCTGCACCGGCGCCACTCATACCAGGGGTATGTGCACCCACCATGGGATTGGTGTCCGGGCGATGCATGTGATCGAATCCGCCGCCACCAACGGTGGCAATGTTGGGCAAAGAATGAATGGCGGTGCCTGCGCCACTTCCACCTGCTCCGCCACCCATTCCAGGGCCTCCTGCGCCGGTTGCTGCGCCGCCTGCGCCACTTCCACCTGCGGCACCACCTCCATTCATGCGTCCGCGCATGCCTGCCTTGGTCGATGGTTTTTGACCATTCCAAAGCTCCCACGCGCGGTCCACGAGAATACTGACCTTCTCGCCCAATTTGGTCTGAAAACTGGTCATGATCATCAGCAACGCCAGCACGACGGTGACAATGGACACGTTCGGATACTTGTTGCCGCTCTGGGTCGGCACAAAGGTGACCAGACGGTGGATCATGAACAGGCCCAGGAACGTCACCAAGATTTGAATTAGCACTTCCGCCACCAATTCCACACTCCCTTTGCTGTCATCTGCCTCCGGGATGTACCTCCCAACCATCTTGTTCAACACGACCACGGGAATGATCGCGAGGAATGCGTATTGCACCAAATTCATCACGTCGGCTTTCCCTTCTTCATCGAAGTGGAACACGTGCTTCCAAAAACTGCGTTTGTCTTCCATCAACTCCATCGTCGAACAGTGTTCAATTCGTCGGGTTAGGTTAGGTTAGGTTAGGTTGCGCGTCAAACAAAACAAAAGGTTCGTCGTCCAAGAAGGGGGTTGCAAAGTCAATGCGCTGCTTTATGTCTCTCCCTTGACAAAAAAAATCGGAGACGAAAGTTCCATGCACCTGTTTCATGGAACCAACGTGACGGGCGATCAACTGTGTTCATTGAAAGGCATTCAAAGCAATACCGCACAATTCACCCACCCACCGCCACCTCTTTATCCCCCCGACCACATATCCGATACAACAAAGCATGTTGTCCAAACCCATTCCTCTGTCGGCAGACGTCTGCGCGGCCACCAGTGTGAATCCGGAAGAAGAACAGTATCTTGCCCTGGTGCGGCGCATCTTGACCGAGGGCGAACGCCGCGATGGTCGCAATGGAGACACGCAATCTGTGTTTTTTGCCAACATGCGCTTCTCCTTGGAAGACGGTGCATTGCCGCTGCTGACCACCAAACGAGTCGCGTGGAAAACATGTCTTAAAGAATTGCTGTGGTTCATGCGCGGAGATACCGACGTGCGGCATTTGCAAGCAGAAGGCGTCCATATCTGGGATGGCAATTCCACGCGCGACTTCCTCGACCAACGGGGTCTGTCCCACCTGCGCGAACATCTCATCGGTCCCGGATACGGATTCCAGTGGCGGCATTTCGGCGCCGCCTACAACGTTGACAATGGTTCCGTGCTCCATTCAGGCGCCGTCGACGCTGTCGGGGTGGATCAACTGCAATGGATCGTGGATCAACTGCGCAATCCCGCCACGCGGCACAGTCGGCGCCTGGTCATGTCCGCCTGGAATCCCGCGGCACTGAACGAGATGGCTCTCCCACCCTGCCACGTGTTGTGTCAATTTCACGTCTCCGGCACAGATCGGTTGTCGTGCGTCATGTTTCAGCGCAGCTGCGATGTCGCCCTGGGACTTCCGTTCAACATCGCGTCCTACGCCTTCCTCACCCACTTGTTGGCACACCACTGTGGACTGCAGGCACACGAACTTTGTGTCAGTCTCGGGGATTGTCACGTGTATGCGCCCCACCTGGAACCTATGCGCACACAATTGAAGCGCGCGCCCTTTGCTTTTCCCAGCATCGTCATTCGACCAGTCGACGCGCGATTACACATTGACGCATACCAAGTGGAAGATGTGCAGGTGGAAGACTACACCAGTCATCCATCCATTCCCATGGACATGGTGGCCTAACCAACAACAACAACAACAACAACAACAACAACAACAACAATGCACGACGGATGGACGAAATTGCGTTGAATTGCGCGGAAACAAAGTGTCCGCCGACATACAACGACGACTGTCCTCCGCCTCCAAACCCTCCGCCTCCGCCTCCGCCTTCGCCTTCGCTTTGAACCTCGGAATAGCAACATGAGTTCCTCTCGCGCTTTAGCTGCCGCACGTGCGCGTCGTTCGGGAGAACAAGCTCCCCCTGTGTCCGGCAATCGTCCGGGCACGTCCATTCACGGTCAAGCTGCGTTTGCCTTCAGTGGCGGCGGGCATCCTCCCATGCATCCATCGGCCAGCGTGAGGGTTAATCGCGGACCCCCTTTAACCGCAGCCGCACCACCACCTCCGTCATACAATCGAGGAATGCACGGCGGTAACGCGGGACGTCACGCGCCGCCACCACCGCCAGCACACATGAACCATCCACACCACACTAACAACCTCGCTTCCAGTTACGGCATGGATTCCGATTCTTCCACGCCGCGTTCTTTTGGCAAATTGTCTGTGTCTGACGCCATCGGATTGGTCACCATTCGTCTCAGCAAATTGGAACAATGGATGTTGGACACCGAAGCCAAGGACAGTAGCAACAACAACAACAATCAGGGCGACGCGACTGCCACTGCGACTGCGGCCACCGCTGCGGCAAACGGCGGTGGCGTGGACATGACCATGGTCCAAAGCATCGTCCAACGATTGGATGGACTAGAAAAACGGGCCGCCGCAGAAGTGCCACAAATCAGTCCAACCTTGGAAACGGACGTGAAATGGTGTCGGGACCAAGTGCAGAAGCTGTCGATGGACACGGCGCGCCACGCCGAACAATTGTTGCGCATGCAGCGCGACATGGTGGAAACCAAGGATTTGTTGAAAGCTTTCATGTTGAAGTACGATAACTTTGCCAACGACACCACACTCAAGTTTGGCGACTACGAATTCGCCATCGGAGAATTGGAGAAACAAATGGAAAGCGTCGTCGCCACTTCGACTGTTTCCGACAGTAGCATAACGGCGTCCATGATCGAGGAAGAACAAGAAGGAACCTCTTTGTCTGCTCTTCCAGTCTTGTCTGCTCTTCCAGTCTTGTCTGCTCTTCCACCGCCATCCGCAACTTCCGTGGTGTCTCCTCCTCCTCCTTCTTCCACCACCGACACCGTCGCAAGCGACGTCCGTTCCTCCTCTTCCTCTTCTTCTGGCACCGTGCACTTAAAGATCGACGAGATCGACATGTAACGCACTCACACACGCAGAGTTTTGCCACAGGCAGTTGACCATAAAGTATTTTTTGGGGAGGAGCTGCCACGGAAACCAAATCATAACACAAATAATGCAATTGTCCATCCACGACAAAGAAAAGAAAGAAGTCTTTGCTTCCTTTGTCTGCATCCTGAAAAACACTGCGCGCGATGTCCACTGGATTTTTACGCCCGAAACGTGGCGCATCGAAGCGACGGACGCTTCGCAAATTTCACTCTTGCAATCCGTTTGGAAAACCAGTTGGTTCGACACCTATTCATTCTCACCGACTCTGCCGCAGCAAGAACTGGCGATCGTGGTGGACGCCAATGACCTCGCGAACATTTTTGGCGCGAAGACGGACAAGCACAACATCCACATGGAGTGTCGCGAGGGGCAAGAGGACGCGCTCTTCATCCGCCTCGAATCAGTCGTTAAGGAAGAATCCACCAAAACGTTCCGGCATTCGTTGCTGTCTGCGGAAACCTCCTTCCGCTGCACACAGATGCCCGTGATCGAGTACGACGCCGAAGTGGAATTGCCGACCAAACACTTGCGCGACGTGCTGTCCCAACTGGCCGACTTCGGCCACGATGTCGACATCTACTGCGATGAAGAAGTTCTGTACGTCGAAACACCCGGTAATACCTCCATGCGCGTGGATCTCAACACCGACGCCACGAGCATGGTAGAACAAGCCAAGTATGATGCGAAGTACAGTCTGCAACTGTTCAGCAAAGCAGTGGTTCCCTCCAAATTGTGCGGCGTCGTCATCCTGAACATGCTCACCGACTATCCCATGAAACTGCACTACGACATCAAGGGCGGCAACACCCTTGACTACTACCTCGCTCCCAAAATCAAAGATTGATTTCAAGGCCGCGATTCTTTGCCGCTTCGCTACGGTCGCTGTGTTTTTTTTGTCAAGCATGTTTCTTGTCTGTTGTTGCTTGTGTGTCTGTTGGTTGTCGTAGTAGTTGTTGTACATTTACCACCACTGTATCTCTCACTCACACTGTAACTTAGAACCAATCCACAATCTCTCCCTTCAACACCATCTTGTTTTTTTTTCATTCCGTCATTCCTTCCTTCTTTCCCCCCACATCATGTCTGCGGTCATCGCATTGTTCGGTGTTCTTATCGGAATCTTGGTCTATGCACACATCTTAAACCAACTGCGTTACTCGTGTCACCGCCGAGTGACCAAAGAGGAACTTGGTGGAAAAAACGGGGGTCCGACGTCGGAAGGTGTCGACGAGCTGTGTCGTTCCCGACAACCTTTTGTGTTTGCCGCCGCGCGACCGAACCCTTTCGCGCTTCCCGTTTTTCCGGGGACCGGGACGGAGACAGCGATAGGGACAATGACATGGTCTTGGCGCGTCTTTCGCGCATCGATTGTTGACAATCATGTTCCACTGCCGGCCAACCAGGTGGCGACTCTGCTGCTGTCGGAAGACCCTGCGCACGGCTTTTGGACGGCACACAATGACACGAACGAGGTATTGATTGCGGGTCGTCCGTGGATTGAAGCGATCGATGCATGGGCGCGCCCTCCTCTGTGTGTCACGTCGCAATATGACTTGCTCAGTGGATGTCGCGGAACCTGCACCGACGTCTTTCGACAATGGCACGATCGATGTTTCCTGTCGGTGCAAGAGGGACAGGTTGTCGTGGAATTGCATCCTCCGTCATTGGCGGCGTCCACCTTTGCGACCCTGGTTGGGGATGATAGCATTGGAAATAAAAAAAGCAGATGCAGTGAAAGTGAACGTGCGTTGGATGTGAGCGACGGGTCGCCAATGCTCATCACATTGATGCCACAAGAAAGCATGTGGATTCCCGCGTTCTGGTCGTTCCGCGTTCGGTTTGTCACTCCGCGCCCCATTGTGTTTTTGGTGCAACATGGCACGGTTGCGAATTGGGCAGTGGCGCATGTTCGACGATGGATTGTCAACCGGTGGTTGCCATGGTGGAAAGCACCAAGCACACCTGCACCGGAAGCAGTGGCGGCAGCGGATACCAAGGTGAATGGCGTCGATGTCGACACTGCCGCAGATGCAAAAGATTTTCTCACCAAAAAGCACAGTCTCCTTGACCAACCGCCGCAGACACCGCATCCTCCGATTTGCACCAACACGACCCAAGAAGCACCAGCATCACCATCATCATGCACAACGTTATGCATTGGATCAAAGACGCCATGGACAGCGTCGCCGACGGACGCACCCTGCGCAAACTCAGTTCCGTCCACCAGCGCGGCGGACGCCGTCGCCGAGGTCGCAGTGGAACCCACCGAAGACATAGTCGACACGGAAGACACGGCAAAACTCGCCGTGCAAGAAGTACCCGAAGACGCCGCAGTATGCGCGGTGGATGAGGCGGGGCATCCTCGGTGACAACAACACTAGGCGGAACCACCAACAAATAAGCCTTTTTGTTTGGGTCATCGATGGACACTCGAGACATGGAATGTTTCCGTGCAAGGAACAAGGGGGGGGGGCGGAATGATGTGCCGCCGATTTGGTAGCGCGGAGAAATGCACGGTTCCCGGAAACCCACCATGCACATAACTAAAAAAACTGGAAATGACGGCGGCGGAGACCTGGCTTGCATCGTTTCAGAGGGAGTTTCCTTCGCTGACGATGGCACTTGTGCGCGATGCGATATGCGTGTGTATTCTCGGTCGATGGGTAAAACTGGTGGAAAAACGCCAATCGGGGGAATGGACGGTGAATCAGTCGCTGCGGCGAATGTTGCCCAATGTCGCATTGTCCCAACACTTGTCCGCAACTTTACCTCGCGGTGTGTGTTTGGTCGTCAACAGCGCGGAAGATTGGGCGGTGTTTGAGTCGTTTGATCGCGCGTGGCAAGCAACGCAACCGAATGGATTTGTTGCGCGCGTCGACGGTTGGAAACAGAGAGAAGAGGAAGAGAAAGTGGAGGAATGTTGCCACGCATTGTCGCGACTGCAAATGAGAGAATGAGGTAGTTTTTCAATTCAACTGCGCTTCATTATTCTTCATTCGTGTGTTCATCGCAGCACAGTGCTGAGGTTGTCCGTTCAACAGCATGGGAGAAACGAAAAAGTGCGTGTATTGCCACCAAGTGATGTCCTACCAATCGAGGAAACAGATTTTGTCGAAATCTGTTGTCGCGTATGGTGTGTCTATAACGAAATATGTGGAATTCATGCATTGTTGCTGGTGTTGTGATATGCGTGAGGATGATTGCGATGTGGTGGACGATCACGATGCAAATCAAATCAACTTAGACAAAGCACGACGAGAACTGAACCACCAAATCCATAAATTCATTGCCCACTTGCGTCAATTCCGTGAAGACATTGATCAGCTGCAGATATCATCAACAAGGTAGAAGGAAGGGAATCAATCGAAGCACGTCATCGAGGGAGGAATGCAGTGGTGGTATTTTCGACTGAAGTATTGGTGGTCCATTCCCTGGACAATGACGGACGAGTTTCCTCCAAAATCCGACAAAACGAAAACGCTGTGTTTATTTTGCCGCGGATCAGCACGCCACAGTACGTACCACATGTATGCATTGCGACACAATACGGTGACCGACGTGTTCGAATTGTGTCGTGATGGGCAAGTGCTGCGGCGATATCTTGGTCTGGAAGACATGTTGACCGACATTGATTGCGGACATGCCTTCGTATTTTAGCGTGGAGTTGTGCAGGGTGAGTGTAGTTTGATAGACAATTCGTCGATGCAATGTAACTTTGTAAGAAAGCACCCTTTTCCATCCTTCGGAATTAGAGGAATTCCCTTATTTTGTTGACTCATCCTTCGGAATTAGAGGAATTCCCTTATTTTGTTGACCCATACTTCGGAATTAGAGGAATTCCCTTATTTTGTTGACCCATACTTCGGAATTAGAGGAATTCCTCTAATTGGAAAGTGTTGAAATGCATGGAAATTCGTGGAGGAGTATGGCCGCTTTTCAAAAATGGACATGGATTTCATGTCCAAAATGCCATTTGGGCCGTTCAACCTGTGCAAAAAATGGTGCATGTGACGATGATCGTAACAAAGTTGAAAAAAGTTGAAACAAAACGTGACGATAAAAATTTTACATGTTTTCGCGGAATGGGCCGGCGACTTTTTCTGTCATCATTCTAATGATGACACAAATGTCGCCAAAAGTCGCCGTTTTTTTTCGATGCGAAGGTTGTGACTACTCTACGTGCAAGAGCTCCGACTACTACAAGCACCTCCGCACACGCAAACACCTACTGAATGACACAAATGATGACAAAAAAGTCGCCGAAACCAATCCCCTCGTGTGCACTTCCTATCGATGTCCATGCGGTAAGCAGTACCGATATCGTCAGGGATTGTCAGTGCATCGAAAGAAGTGCACCGCGGTCTTGGAGACCTCGATGGGGGCCGAAGGATCGGGGAAGGGCGGTGGCGGCGGCGAAGGAGGAGGAGGAGGGGGAGGAGGAGGAAGCGTGACGGAGACAACCATGTCTGACATGTCTTCTTCCCCCGCCGCGACCAAGTTTGTTGCCGCAACTCCTGCTTCCACCAATGCTGCTGCAGCAGCCGCGGTTCCCACCGACTTGCAAGCGTTGACGCACCTGGTGATGAACGTCGTGCAGCAAAATCAGGAGTTGGTGCAGCACAACATGCAGCTGACGGAGAAGTTGATGCAGCACCATCAGCGTCCGCCTCCACCGCCCCACCACATCACCAACCACATCCAATGCCACAGCAAAACGTTCAACATCAATGTGTTTTTGGACGAGCAGTGCAAAGACGCGATGAACATTTCCGACTTTATGGATTCGCTGGAAATTCAGTTGACGGATTTGGAGAACCTGGGGCGTCTTGGGTACGTGGACGGCATTGCGCAAATCATCTTGAAGCATCTGAAATCGCTGGATGTGCGCAAGCGCCCTCTGCATTGCAGCGACGTGAAGCGCGACGTCATGTACATCCGCGACCAAAACCAGTGGCAGAAGGACAACGTGGAACATCCGAAGTTGCGGCACGTCATTCGACACGTCGCCACGCGCAACTGCCAATTGTTGCCCGCCTTTCGCGAAAAACATCCCAATTGCAACAGTCAATCGTCCTCCGATTCCGATCACTATCAGCGCGTCGTCGTGGAAACCTTGGGCGGCGCCGAAGAGGGAGCCGGCGAGGACAAGGACAAGAAAATCATCCGCAAAATTGCCAAGGAAGTCTCTATTGACCGCGAGGTGCTTACCATTGCCTTCGGAGAATGAACGAGCACTGACGACGGCACACGAATGATGTTGGGTGGGTTTTGTTCGTTAGTGATCCAAACTTCCTTGCCACGGGGAGTGTTCCGGATTGTTCTCCTTTTCGTGTCCCTTCACCAGCGCAAATCGGATGCGCTGATGCAATCGGGTTTGGCACCAAAAGATGTGCAGTTGACAAAACACCTGTCCACGGACCCCGACGTATGCACGCGCCACCGCCTCCGCATGGCGCACGCGCACGGTGACCTGTCGCTGCGCCTTCGGAAGCCACACTGTCCACCGTTCTACTTCTACTTCTTCTTGTACTTTGTTGTTGGTGTTAGTGTTGGTTGCCGCGGTGGTTGCGCGATGCACCAGCACCCCTGCCCATATGGACTGATCGCGCGCAGCAATCCAGAACAACCAGTCTTGCACTTTGCGGATTTGTCGGGTGTGTGCTTGCACCAACGTCAATTGATCTTTCCATCGTTGCGCGAACACGGCGGCGGCGGAATCGGGAAGGTCCATGGCGCACAGATGATGTTCGGCGAGATACCGTCGCCACCATTGCACTTGGTTCACCATGTCGACCAATCGGCGAATGGGACTTGTCCAGTGCAAGTAGGAGGCGACTCCAATGGATTCATGCGGCAGAGATTGCAACCCGTAGGTTGCCGACAAAGCGACACGACGCCACCCACTTTCATCCTCCTTCTCCTTCTTCTTGACAGTTTGTGTGTGCGCAACGTCCGTCTCTTCCATTGCTTCGACTGCTTCGACTGCTTCGACTGCTTCGACTTCTTCTGTCTCTTCAACTTCTTCCAGCAAGTCATGGTGGTCGGTGTGTCGGAAAATGGGGGCGGCGATGGATTGAGCGCCATGCACGTTCATCGCCAACATCCAGAACGCAACGATGTCATGCATGTCACTGCTCGCCGACTGCTCTTCTGTCCATGGTGGCAATGGCGATGCATCCGATTGCGCAAATTGGCGCGTCCATTCGCGCAAAGGCGACAATCGCGGATCAGCGGCAGCCTGCTCGTAACTCATATTCGCGGCAACCCGAATCCACGCGCTGTAGCATCTCTGCTCCACGTGGTATAGCGCCGTTCCTCCATCATCACCTTCACCCCTTGCACTCGATGCCGCTGCCGCTGCCGCCCCCGCCACATTCTCACCCCCGGACCTTGGAGATGAAACCGCCGTTTGTAAAATTATGTGAACCTCGAGGACGATCGCGGGACGTGCGTGTCCGGCGTGGAGGGACATCCATTGTTCAGAGAGTTGCGGCGGCAGCATGGGCCACCGATGGGTCGGGGCGTAGATGGTGGTGATGCGCCCAGGGTACCGGTCCCACAACCCGAGGCATTCCATCCACGCCGCCACATGGGCGATGCAGATGCGCACGATGGCGCGATCGGGATGTTCCGCGCACGGTGGCGCCACGGCGATCGCGTCGTCGATGTCTTCGCATCCCGCCGGATCGATGCTGAACAGGGAGTTCGCGCACCACGTTTCTGTTTGTGCAAGCGATCGACACCCGCCGTGCGGCTGACAATACGGATGCGCGGCCAATTGCGCGACGGCTACCTCTTCGTCGTGCGGCAACAATGCACACAAGTTGGAGAAGGTTGCGGAACTCGGCAGATACACCCCGTTCGCGTGCAGCAGGTACAGCGCGAAACATTCCGCGTGGTCGACACGGCCCAACACTTCCACCAACGTTCCTACCGGATGGGAGATGGGTGCGCACCACTCGGCAAAACGAAAGCGCACGAGCAGCGCGGTTGGCGCCTTGGAAAAACCGCGCAGATGTTTGGCGGCGTCGAAGGGGATCAGGAACGGCGGCACATTCGGGTCAAAGGGAATGCATTGGTAGAATGCGCGGCGATGTTTGTTCGATTTGTGTCCGTTGGTTTTGCCCGGCTCGTATCCGTAGGTACGACTCAGCGTCAGCACGCCACACAAAAAGTCGGCCATGCGCACCCAGTCGTCCACAAAACAGCGTCTTCGCCAACAATCCATGCGCTCCTCCGCAGATACCGGATGGCGCAAGGACGCAATCACCGCGGCCGTTTGTTGAAGCATGTTCCAGAGACAGTAGAGGCAGAGACAATGGAAGCAGAGACAGTAGAGGCAGAGACAAAGGGATGAAAACAAAACAAGAAGAATGAGATGGATGAAAAGCGAATCTGCTTGTTTATGTTTGTTTACATATGCGCACAACTACTTTACTTACTTCTACACACATGGTCGGAGGAATTCGAAGCACCTGTCTCATGGGATGGTGGTTGTTTCACCGTCGGAAGGGGTAGACGATGACGATGACGATGACGAAGAGGAAGCCTCGGCAACCGATGGAACACTTGGCACCTCTTCGGCCGGGTCTTCCAGTCCGGCATCCTCCGGCAAATTGAACTCGCGGCGAATTTCGTCAGGGGTCTTTCCTTTGAACCATCGACCGATTTCGGCGGCGGCCAAATCCAGCAGGGGCTGCACGTGCAAGAAATCGGCGGCCTTCAGGTATTCCACCACCAGATCCCGGTCGTTGCAGTTGATAAAGTTGGCGTACCACTCCTGCACCAAGTCACTCATCTTGTTGGAACGCAGCGGCTTCTCGATCGTCGTCATGACCTCCACATTCATGTGTTGCATGAATTCAATTACTTTGCTGAGCACACTGCCTTTGACCATCGGAATGGGAATTGATTGCAACTCGTCATCTTCATCGCCCGAACATTCGGACAGCATTGTGCGGACAAAGCGTGCATTGGCCGCGACTTTTACGGGCACTTGGAACGATTCGCCGTCTTGCGAAATCAACTCAATCAGGGCGGAGGAATTCTGTACCCATTCCGGCATGTCATCATTGGTGTTATTCGTGGGCTCGGTAGATGCAGTGGCTTCTGGTGTGGCTGACATGTTGTTACCGTTGGAAACAAGAATAAATAAGAACAAATAAGAAGAAATGTGAAGAAGAGAAAAGAAGAAGAATTGAGAAAATCCGCACACGATTTGGTCTGGAGTGAACTCGAAAAATAAAATTATGTGTTGTGCTCAGTCACACATCATCCCCCCCCCCACCCTCTCCACAACATGCACTCCCCGCACATCCGCACCACAACGCAATCCGAAGCACAGCACCACCCTGTTTTTTTTCGCAGACATCCTCTCGTTTTCTCCTGCGTCCTAGAGTCCTAGAGTCCCAGGAATGGGATGGGATGGGATGGCGGAAGAAGTTGGGAGAGTTTATGTCGTGGTAGAAGAAGTGGTGGCGGTGGTGGTGTGCGCGGCGTTGTCGCAGAAATCTACTTTTTTTGTGTGGTTTGTGTGTGGTTTGGTTTGGTTTTGAAGAAATATGTACAACGACAGTTTGATTTCGGTGAGTGTGACTGACGACGAGTCCGATGTGGAACCGGAGGACGAGGAAGAACGTCGCCGCACGATGGACATTCGGCACCAACATCCATCCATGCGCCTGTTGTTTGTTTGGTTGCGAGACTGTATGCGCGTGCATTCTCAGCTGTTGATAGAAGAAGTCATCTCCTTCGCGGCATTCGAATCGTTTCGGTCGAGGAAGATGTTGATGCTTGCCATTCGCAACCGCGAACTGAGGCGGGAACTATCGTGGCGCTTTGGGCCCATTGTGTACTGGGATGTGCACAAAATTCGCGACATGAACAGCGTGTTTGGTGGGCAAACAATGTTCAACGAGGACATTTCGCGATGGGACATGTCCAATGTGCACAACTGCAACAACATGTTCGAAGGATGTTTCTCGTTCAACACCAACATCAACCGTTGGAACGTGGCCAAGGTGACGGACATGCGCGGCATGTTTTACGGATGCAGGGCATTCAATCAACCGCTGGATCGTTGGAACACGTCCAGCGTCGAACGCATGTCGAAAATGTTTTTCAGTTGCTATGAATTCAATCAACCGTTGCACACGTGGGACGTATCGAATGTCAACTCCTTTGAGGCGACTTTCGCCTTTGCGCGCAAGTTTAACCAACCCTTGCACATGTGGAGGGTGCACAATTGCTCAGTGTTTTGCAACATGTTTCAATGCACGCCCGCGTTTGAACAATCCTTGGACACGTGGCCCGCGCAAGTGCCATCGTACGCCGTTTACTTCACCATGTTTCAGGACAGCAAATCACAATGTCCATTCACGGCGGCGGAGAAGGCGGCAGAGGCAGAGGCAGAGGCAGAGGCCGCGGAAAAAGAAAAAATCTGCGCGGACAAGAAGACCCCATCGCATTCTTCGTTGTGACATATTTTGCCGCGTGACACATTTTGCCGTTGCAGTTGGCGGCGAGAACGTTGGCGAGTCCATGGTTCGTCGAGAAAAATGTCGCAAGACAAGGAAAGCTTCCACAGCCTGTCCTTGCCCTCCATCTGATCTCCTTTCCAACATTTCTTCCGAACTCCCATCCGAACTTGCATCGTCAGACTCGGTCGCGTGTGCCATGTTGGAGTGTTTTGCAGAAGAAACAGAATACAGAACCACACCCACGACCACGACTACTGACACCGACACAGACACCGCGTGCGACACAACGACAACGACGGATCCGAACCAACAACATACAACAACCGACACTAACACAAACACAAACACTAACACAAACACTAACACTAACACTAACACTAACACTACACTAACACAAAGACAAAGACAAAGACAAAGACAAAGAATATTGATATTGACAATTGTGATTACGATTTAAAGAACGACAAGCACGACACCTCGCTATTTGCGACAACACATTCTACAACTACACCAACTACA
>JACCDQ010200937.1_pt1 | contig 16749 bp, 17 predicted proteins | sample 7446031 | NCBI WGS metagenome assembly JACCDQ01 (sample SAMN15323442, study PRJNA562643) | freshwater metagenome | isolation source: river surface water | place: USA:Blue River Watershed | collected 2017-08-17
TACGCGAGCTACGCGTAGCACGCTGCTGATGAGCCATGGGCGGCTACGCTACGCTACGTATGTCTAGGATACGTAGCTAACGTAGCCTGGATCAGGGTCGAGTAGTCGGTCTGAATGTAAAAAACTGCAACCTGATTCGAGATGCAAAAAACTGCGAGCACAGCCGGAAACTAGCCAAACCCTATTCTCATTTCGCGAAACGAGAAACACGGATGCAACTACGGATCAGGGTGCACCTGTTCGCAAATAGCGAATGTTCACGATCTGTGAACACCCCCGGAAAGTGAACAGCGCGTAGCGAGCAGTACATTGACATACTGGCGTAGCCTACGGTATAAGGTGTGCCATGACAGCAGCCGCCGAACTCTATCTCGCCAAGCAAGCCAAGTTCCTGACCCACCTCTCGGAGACGGGGCAGGTGACCCGCTCTGCCGTCCTGGCCGGCTGGGATCGCGTGCAGGCCTACCGGCTCAAGGCGGAGAGTGAGAAGTTCGCCGAGGCCTGGCAAGACGCCCTCGAGGCCTACGCCGACCGGCTCGAGGCCGAGGCCTTCCGGCGTGGCGTAGCCGGCACCCCGAAGGGTGTCTGGCACCAGGGTGTGAAGGTCGGGGAAGAGCTGCAGTATTCGGACAGCCTGCTGGCCCTGATGCTCAAGGCGAAAAGGAAAAAGGAATACGGAGACGCCAGCAAGGTCGAGCTGACCGGCGCCGACGGCGGCCCGGTGAAGGTAGAAGAATCGCCACACGCGATCGGCCGCAAGATAGCCTTCGCCTTGGCCTCGGCGCTGCGCGCTAAGGGGGCAGCCTCACCCGAACAGCCAGAAGCCCACAACGAGGCTCCTGACCCCGAGGGTGAGGACATGGCGTAACGAGCAACACCCACGGCCAGGGGGTCTGGCCAGATCCGCAGCAATCCGGTCCACGTGGCCGGGCATAACTTGAAAGGAATCACCATGGGCACCAACAAAGACAGCAACATCCTTACCTCGATCCACGGCAAGCGCCTGGGCCTCAACGCCAAGGGCCAGCTGATCCTCGACGGCAACCAGCTGACGGCTCCGACCGATCCGCTCTGGGAAGGCGCCCCTGGCGGTGGCAGCCCGTACCTGTACTACGAGTTCTTCGACGACTTCATGTACCCCGCCTCGGCGACCGCTTCGGACGTCACCGCCCTGGTGAGCACCGACGACTCGGGCACCGGCACCAACGCGTTCCAGGACGCCGTCGGCGGGATCTACAACATCGTCACCGCGGCGTCGGACAATGACCACCACGCGATGAGCCTGCAGCACGAGGTGTTCAAGTTCGCGGCCGGCAAGCGGCTGTGGGCTGAGGCCCGCGTCAAGCTGTCGGAAGCCACGACCAACGAGTCGACCTGGTGGTTCGGCCTCACCGACACGCTGACCACCGGCGGCATGCAGGCCAACGCAGCCGGCCCGCTGGCCTCGTACGACGGCGCCCTGATCTACAAGACACCCGAGACCTCGATGACGCTGAACTTCGAGACCAGCAACGCCGGCACCCAGGTGACCACCGCGGACATCGCCACTTCGGTGACCGACACCTGGACCCGTGTGGGCTTCTTCTTCGACGGCGGCAACAGCTCCTCGGCGACGACCGCTACGGTCACCCCGTTCTGGGCTGTTAACGGCAGCAACACGCTCGTCAGGGGAACCGCGCACAGCATCACGCTGTCCGGGCTCGAGGAGATGCACCTCGTGATCGGCGTCAAGGCTGGCCCCACGGCCGGCGCCGAGACTCTGCAGGTCGACTACATCAAAGTCGTCGCGGAGCGCTGATTCAAGTAGCATAACGGCCTAGCCCTTCGGGGCTGGGCCTTTTCGTCTGGAGGCGCATGGATCTCAAGGAAATGCTCGCAGCGTTTGACGCGCTGCCCGAAGACCAGAAGGCCGCTGTCATAGCGGATGCCAACAAGCTGGTGGGGGATAAGCGGTGGGTGCCGAACCCTGGACCGCAGACGGAAGCGTACTTCAGTGGCGCCGACGAGCTGTTCTACGGTGGCCAGGCAGGTGGCGGCAAGTCGGACCTGGAGATCGGCCTGTCGGTCACGGAGCACCACCGCAGCCTGCTGCTGCGACGCACGAACAAGGAAGCGCTGGGCCTCGTTGAGCGGATGGCCGAGGTCATCGGCGACCGCGCCGGCTGGTCCGGGCAGCAGGGCATCTGGCGACTCGAGGACAGCACGGTCGAGATCAGCGGTTGCCAGTTGGAGGAGGACAAGCAGAAGTTCAAAGGCTCCCCCCACGACCTGATCTGCTTCGACGAGGTCAGCGACTTCAGCGAATCGCAATACACATTCATCATAGGTTGGAACCGCAGCACCAAGCCTGGGCAGCGATGCCGCATCGTGGCTGCAGGCAACCCACCGACCAGACCCGAGGGGCTCTGGGTGTTGAAGCGCTGGGCCGCATGGCTCGACCCGAACCACCCGAACCCCGCCAAACCAGGCGAGCTGCGCTGGTACACCACTGGGGAAGACGGGCTCGAGATCGAGGTAGAGGGGCCAGGCCCGCATCTGATTGGCGGCGAGTGGATCAAGGCCCGCAGCCGCACGTTCATCCCCGCGAAGCTCTCGGACAACCCTGACCTGGCAGCGACTGACTACGCGGCGACCCTCGCCGCGCTGCCAGAGGAACTGCGTGCAGCGTATCGCGATGGGCGATTCGACCTGGGCCTGAAGGACGCGGCCTACCAAGTCATCCCGACTGCATGGGTGCGGATGGCGCAAGAGCGCTGGACGGACCAGCCGCCCGCCGGGGTGCCGATGTGCGCGATGGGCGTCGACGCCTCGGGTGGTGGCAGCGACCCGATGATCATCTCCCGACGCTACGGGGGCTGGTACGACAAGAATATCATCGTCCCGGCCAAGGAGATCCCGATCGAGGCCGCCGGCCGATACTGCGCGGGCGTCGTGGTGATGCAGCGCAGGGATGGCGCCGAGGTGATCGTCGACCTTGGCGGCGGTTATGGCAGCAGCATGTACGAGCAGCTACACGAGAACGGGATCAAGGCGATTGGGTATAAAGGGGCGGAGAAAGGGTTTGGCAAGACGCTGTGCGGGCGGTTCACGTTCAGCAACAACCGCAGCGCCGCGATCTGGCGGTTCCGAGAGGCGCTCGACCCTGGGCAGCCTGGCGGCTCCGTTATCCAGCTGCCCCCCAGCGCCACGCTGCTTGCTGACCTGACAGCGCCGACCTACGAGCCCGACAGCAAGATGATCACGGTCGAGTCGAAGAAGAAGGTGTGCGAGCGGCTCGGCCGCAGCACCGACGAGGGTGACGCGGTGATCATGGCCTGGACCCGAGGGCTGAAGGAGGAGAACGTGCCAGGCGGGTTCAAGGAACTGCAACGCCGCAAAACCCCGCAGGTCGTCGTGGGCCGCGCGAACCAGCGGAGGAAGTGATGTAGCAGATGCTACACGCATAAAGTGCTAGACAGCGTGCGTGTATCTACCGATAATGCAGCGACTTGACACGGAGGTACCTACCATGGGTGGACTGTTTGGCGGTGGCGACGTCCCCGCACCGGCTCCGATGCCGATCCCCGAAATGCCGAAACCCACACCGATGGTCGACGAGGCAGCGATCGCGCGTAAGAAGAAGCAGAAGATCGCCTCGACTCAGCAGCGCGGTGGCCGCATGTCGACGATCCTCTCGGATAGCGAGACCTTGGGCTGATGTCCTGCACTGAACGCCTCATCGAGCACGGGGACCTGCTGTTCACGAAGCGCTGGTCTCTGCTGTCGCTGTGGCAGTCCGTTGCGGATAACTTCTATCCCGAGCGTGCTGACTTCACCACGGCGCGCAACGTCGGCGAGGAGATGTGCCAGAACTTGATGACCAGCTACCCGGTAATCGCACGGCGCGACCTGGGTAACAGCTTCGGCGCCATGCTGCGCCCCAGCGCCAAAGACTGGTTCAAGATGAAGACCCGCAACGTCGAGAAGGAATCGACCGAGTCGAAGCAGTGGCTCGAGTGGGCCAGCAAGTACACGAAAAACCTGATGTATGACCGCCGCTCGCAGTTCACCAGGGCGACCAAGGAAGCCGACCACGACTTCGCCGCGTTCGGCCAGTGCGTGATCAGCGTCGAGATGAACCCGTCCCGCGACGGGCTACTCTACCGCTGCTGGCACCTGCGAGACGTGGCCTGGTGCGAGGATGCCACCGGCAAGATTGGCACCATCCACCGCAAGTGGAAGCCCACGGCGCGTGAGCTCGTGTCGCTGTTCGGCAAAGACAAGGTCCACCCCAACGTGCTGACGAAGCTCGAGAAGGAGCCCTACTGCGAGATCGAGGTCCGGCACTGCATCATGCCGGCCAACGAGTACATGGAGATCGACAAGGACGACAAGTTCCGCACCCCGTACGTATCCTGCTACATCGACGTCGAGAACAAGCACGAGATGGAGTGCGTGGGCAGCTGGACTACACACTACATCATCCCCCGCTGGCAGACCGTCAGCGGTTCGCAATACGCGCACAGCCCTGCGGTTGTGGCCGCGCTGCCCGACGCCAGGCTGTTGCAGGATGTCACCCGGACCCTGCTCGAGGCAGGTGAGAAGGCAGTCGACCCCCCGATGCTGGCCGTGCAAGAGGCTATCCGGGGCGACGTGTCGATCTACGCGGGAGGCATCACCTGGGTCGACGCCGAGTATGACGAGCGCCTCGGCGAGGTGCTCAGGCCCCTGAACCAGGACAAGAGCGGACTGGGCTTCGGCATGGAGTGGACCCAGGACCTGCGCATGCAGCTGGCCGATGCGTTCTACCTGTCCAAGCTGAACCTACCGCCGGTTGGCGGACCCGACATGACGGCCTACGAAGTGGGCCAGCGCGTGCAAGAGTTCATCCGCAACGCGCTTCCCCTGTTCGAGCCGATGGAGATGGACTACAACGGCCAGATATGTGACGCGACTTTCGAGCTGCTGATCAGGAACGAGCCCAGCGTGAGGCAGTCGATCCCCCGCGAGCTGCAGGGCAAGGACATCGAGTTTACGTTCGAGTCGCCGCTGCGCGAAGCCACGGAAAAAATTCGCGTGGGCCAGCTGATGGAGGCCTCTCAGATCCTCGCGACAGCCATCCAGCTCGACCCGAGCGTGGCCATGATCGTGGACAACAAGAAGGCCGTACGTTCCGCGCTCGAGGCCGCTGTGCCGGCCGCCTGGCTGCGCAGCGAGATGGACGTCGAGAAGATGGCAGCGGCCCAGGCCCAGCAAGCGCAGACCCAGCAGCTGCTGGCGATGATGCAGCAGGGCGCTGACGTGGCCAAGACGATTGGTGAAGCTACCCCGACCGCGGGTGTTGGAGGTCAGGCGCTGTGAAAACCAAAGCGGCCCCGCCCCACCTGCGGTGCGAGTATGACGTACCAGTAGTGGCCGCTGTCCAGGCGCTGTCGCGCGGCGAGGCGACTGCAGATCAGCAGAAGCAGTTCCTGAACTGGTGCATCAACCAGGCCGCGGGCACTTACAACCAGTCGTTCCAGGAATCGGGCGACCGCGAAACAGTATTCGCTGAGGGCCGGCGCTTCGTCGGGCTTCAGCTCGTGAAGTTGCTGCACCTCTCAACCAACGCACTGCGAAAGGCTAACCAAAATGAGTGATCCCGCACCGGCCACCCCGACTCCCTCGGCTCCGGTTGATCCTGCCCTGAACGCGCCGGCCCCCGCTCCAGTAGCGGGTGACCCGCCTTCGAACCCCGCCCCGGCTGCAGATCCCGCACCGGCAGCGTCGCCTGCCGGCGATCCACCCCCGGTGGCGGGGGACTGGCCCGACGATTGGCGCGAAAAGTACGCCGCCGGCGACGAGAAGAAGCTCAAGCGCTTGCAGCGCTACGGCTCGCCCGCGGCCGCTCTCGACGCGCTGTTCAACGCGCAGCAGAAGATCGCTCAAGGCATCAAGGAGCCTCTGCGCGCCGACGCCCCTCCCGAAGAGGTGGCCCGCTGGCGCGAGGACAACGGCATCCCGCAGACCCCGGACGGATACAAGATGCCCGACGGTGTGGTGCTGGGCGAGAACGACAAGCCACTGGTCGACGACTTCCTGAAGACCGCCCACGAGCGCAACTGGTCCCCCGATCAGGTTCAGACCGCGGTCAGCTGGTTCATGGAGCGCCAGGCGGCCCAGGCCGACGCCACCCTGGCCCGCGACACCGAGGCCCGTATGCAGTTCGAGGAAGAGCTGCGCAGCGAGTACGGCCCCCAGTACCGCCAGGAAGTCAAGCGTGCTGTCGAGTTCCTGCGCACGGCGCCTGAAGGCCTGGCCGAGAAGCTGATGGGCGGCCGCCTCGGCGACGGCACCCCGATCGGCAACTCGCCCGAGGTGATTCGCTGGCTGAACGGGCTGCAGCGGGAGATGAACCCGGCCGCGACCGTGGTCCCTGGCGCCGGCACCAACGCGGTCCAGGCGATCGAGGCCGAGCTGGCGAGCCTGAACAAGATGATGGGTGACCGCAACAGCGAGTATTGGAAAGGGCCGATGGCCGCGAAGCATCAGGCTCGTGCGCAGGAGCTCATATCCGCCCAGCAAAAGACCCGGGCGAGGGCAGCATGAGAGTCGACGCCCCGATGAAGCAGTACGTGCCGAAGCGCAAGCCGGCGCCAACGAAGAAAAGGAAATAGACCATGACCTCACGCACATCACGCCAGCAACCGTCAGCCTCGGTATCCGAAGCCGGCAACTACACCAACCTGACCGCCGACACGCTGGTGCGCACGGGGCCTGGCAAGCTGCTCGGCGTCTTCGTGGCCAGCGCGTCTGGCACCCCGACGATCAAGGTTTGGGACAACACCAGCGCAGCTACGACCGTGATCGTGAACACGTTCACGCCGAGTGCCGGCGTGTTCTACCCGATGCCCTGCCGATTCGAGACCGGCCTGTATGTCGACATCGGCGGAACAGTCGACATCACCGTGTTCTGGGAACCGGGGCAGCTGTAACATGATTCCGACCTGGGGGACGACCACTGGCGTCAACGCTGTCCTGAACAGCGCGGACTTGTACTTGCCGTTGACCCACTCGCTCGTCGCGTATAAAGCCGCGGCCAGTGCGACCCCCACCTTCACCCGCGCCACTACCACGACTGTCACAGGCAACGAAGGCATCCTGCGCACGGCTATTGCGGGGGAGGCGCGGTTCGTTGGGGCACGGAGGGTATATAACCAGATACCTGCGGCTGGAACTGGTAGCGCATCGCTCGCTGTAGCTGCGAACAAGACGATGACGCTGACGGCTGGAACCTACATATTCTCGATGGGGGCTGGAACCGGTACGGCGACATTCTCAGGCACTGGCGGCGCTACAGGAACGCTTGCGGCTTCTGCATCTGCTCGTACTTCCGTAGTCAAGACGGTCACGGCAGGCACGTTTGTCGTTACCGCGTCTGTCGCCACGCTGGTCGATCTTCAGGTCGAAGACATCACAGGCCGCACCGACCAGACTACGCCGAGTGAATATGTTTCGGTAGGCGCGCTCGACTACCGCAGCACGCAAGACCCTCTGTATCTGTCGCTGCCGGGGAGTGCGGGGCATTATGCGAGTACGCCGGATAGTGTGGCTGCGAGTGTGACGGGTGACATCGACATCAGAGTGAAGGCTGCGCTGACGGATTGGACGCCTGCTGCCATACAGTGTTTAGCAATTAAAGATGATGCTGCTTTGCAGCGTTCTTATGAGTTCTATGTAAACCCTGTGGGCACACTTGGTTTTGTGTGGTTCGAGTCTGGTGGTGCTTCAAAAACAACCGCATCAACTGCTATCACAGGTATTACAGACGGTCAAACAAGTTTGGTCAGGGTAACACTTGATGTAGATAATGGCGCAGCGGGAAATACAGTAACTTTCTATAAGTCCTCTGATGGAGCTACTTGGACTCAGATCGGTAATGCTGTTGTCACTGCTGGTGTTACGAACATAAAAGACACCACTGCTATCCTTGAACTTGGTTCGATTGCTTCTGGTGCTACACTTAACCTCAACGGCAAAATCTTCTCCGCTCAAATCTATAACACCATCGGCGGCACAACCCCTGTCGTAGACTTCAACCCCCAACGTGACGCCATAACTCCCACAGGCACGATCACCAGCAGCACCACAGGCGAAGTCTGGACGATCAACGGTGCGAGTAGCGTTGTCAGGAATGCTGCGTACCACGGCGCAGGCGTCGATGGCGTCGAGTATTTCAACACAGACCTGACGGGTGCTGCCATCCCTGCTGATACGAACCTCGGCTATCTGGCAGAGGCGGCGGCGACGAATCTGTGCTTGCAGAGTAATGCGTTTACTACAACTTGGGCTGCTGGCGGCACTCCTGCGGCGACACAAAACGTAGTCGGGCCAGATGGCGCTACTAGCGCATGGACGCTGACTGATAACGATGCCGGTTCGTTTGAATACGTCCAGCAAGACGTAACGCTTACTGCTGCCACCTACACCACTTCAGTCTTCATTAAGAAAACGACAGGCACACAAGCGTCTTACCCTGTTATTTTTGCTTACTCTGGAGTCGCTGCACGGATTGCGATATGCACAGTCGATACCACCAATGGTACAGCCACGGTTTGGACTTCTTACACAGGGGTCACGTTGGCGGCGGGACTGACTGCCAGGTGCACTTCGTTCAATACTGACTTCTGGCGAGTTGAGTTGTCATACACCGGAGCGGCTAACGCATGGTCGCAAACGCTAATACCAGCCGGAGCAACTACCGGAACATTTGCAGGGCCGGACATATCGAATACTGCCCAAGGCTCCGCAGTATTCTACGGCGCACAAGTCGAACTCGGCTCCGCTGCCACTAGCTATATCCCCACCACCACAGTAGCCGTGACGCGGAATGCTGATGTGCTGACGTATCCGAGTGCGGGGAATATCGACGGGACGGTGGGGTGGTGTTATGCGGAGTTCGATGTAAACAACGATAGCGACACAAATCAAAACATCATCATCGGATCAGATGTCGCGGTAGTATTCCCTCTATACGCGCAACCGTCACTTGGCAATGTCAGAACTCTCGACGGGACAAACGCTCCTATTGCACAGTCGGCCCCGATGACAGGAGTTAGAAGGGGTGCTGGAACTTGGGGTGGATCAACACTACAAGCCGCGCACAACGGGGTCGTGTCCACTACTACGGCATTTGATGGGGCAATGAATGTCACCGCTGTTTTGCGGATAGGGGAAGACAACGCAGGCAACAGCCACATGGTCGGGACTATGCGTAACGTCCGTATCGGCCAGCGCCAACTCAGCAGCAGCGAACTCCAAGCAATCACGCGCCCATGACATTCGGATTAGCCCCAGGCAAGCTCGGCTTCAAGCTCGGCGAGGTCCTGGTAGGCCTCCAGTCCGGCACGACCGATGTCCCTGAGACGATCAGCAGCACACAGAACAAGCTGCACACGCTGGGCTACTCGTGGAACTCTGACACCCTGGCATACGAGCAGCAGGAGCACAGCGACGTCGTGCCGCTCGGCACCCAGCTGGTATCCGGGGACCGCGGGCAGGTGTGTAACACGGTGATCCACGGGCTGACCACAGCAGGCGGTGGTAGCTATGTCGACGTCAAGGTGGCCCCGTCCGGCGCGCTGACCACGTCCGCTACTCTCGAGGCCAGTACCGCAGACGTCGGCCGGGTCGGGTTCTCGCTCGACGCGGTCTCACCGTTCGGGGATCTGGTCACGGCGCCGATCACTCCGCTGGTGCAGATGGACTTCATCTACGGCATCAACACGCAGACCGGTGTCAAGACCGAACTGAACGGCGCCACGGTCGACACCAACGGTGGGCGCCTGCGGCTTCAGACCAGCACCGCCACCAACGGCTCCGCGATCTTCTCGTCGAAGCGCCCAGCGCGATACCGCCCAGGCCAGGGCATCATAGCCCGATTCACTCCGGTGTTCGCCGCCGGCGCGGCAGACTCGAAACAGATATGCGGGCCGGGAAGTTCAGCTGATGGGTATTTCTTCGGGTACAACGGCACCAGCTTCGGGATCTGCTACCGCAACGCCGGCAGTGACCAGTGGCTGTCCCGCGCCGTCGACTGGAACGGGGATAAGTGCGACGGTACCGGCGCCAGCGGGTTCAACTGGAACCCGGCCAACGGCAACGTCTGCCAGGTGCGGTATCCGTTCCTCGGCTACGGCGACATCACGTTCTGGGTCCAGGATACCGACACTGCCCGCTGGATTCTTTGCCACACGATCAAATACACCAACACCACGGCAACGATCCAGCTGGGCAACCCGAGCCTGTACTTCTACCAGCAGGTCATCAACTCCGGCAATGCCACGAACCTGATCAACTACTGTGGCTCGGTCGGGTTCTTCCTGCGTGGTGAGCGTCAGTTCATCAGTTCGCCCAGGTGGGCCATGGACAACAACAAGCCCGGCATCACCACCGAGACCTGCCTGCTGAACCTGAAGAACGCGACCACGTACAACGGTGTCTCTAACCGCGCGCTGCTCCGGCTCACCCAGGTGTCGTTCGCCGCGAGCGCAGCCTCGGGCATCTCGGTGCTGAGATTCAAGATCAACGCGACTATCGGTGGCGCCCCGGCCTATGCGACGATCAACGGCACCACGGCCGATGGCGGCGTCACGATCACCAGCGGAAACTCGGTGGTCAGCTACGACACCGCTGGCACCACAGTGGCTGGCGGCACCTACATATTCAACGCGTCCGTCGGCAACGGCGGTGGGGGTGTCACTATCGACCTGACCCCGTACAACCTGTTCGTCGCCCCAGGCGACATCCTGACCGTGTCCGGCTTCTCGACGATCTCGTCGGCGATGTCGGTGTCGATCAACTGGAACGAGGACATCTGATGGACAAGCAACTCGTAGTCGTCTCACGCAAATGGCATGAACCCTTCATTCGTGTCGACGTGACCGAAGTCGGGATCGGAGTCACGATGACCCTCGAGGATTTCGTCCAGGCGCTGGAAGCCGAGAGCGGCGCCAGCCTGGCCGCGGCCGCGCAACGCGTGATCGCCGGCGTGAAGAAGGAAACGAGCAAGGTGATGTAGAATACGCGCGTGAAAAAGAAATTCCACTACCCATGCCGGATCTGCGGGGGCCCTTACCACGCCAAGGGCCTTTGTAAGAAGCACTACGTCTCCCAGAAGAACAAAGCGCATTACGAGGCCAACAAGACCGCCTACCACGAGAAGACCCGCACGTGGCGAGCTGCCAACCCTGAGCGCGTGCGAGCCCTGGGCCGGCGGCTGCACGAACACCACCGGGAGTCCCGGAATGCCGCCAGCCGTGAGTACCGGGCTGCGAACCTAGAAACCATGCGGAAGCTCGGCCGAGACTGGAGTCGGGCGAACCCCGACAAGGCCAGCACCTACCACATCCGGCGCAAACGCGCTACCAAAAACGCGCACAGGCGCAGCGAATGGGATGATTTTGTCCTAGCGGAAGCCCACGCGCTCCGCCGGCTGCGGACTAAGCTTACCGGGGTCGTCTGGCACGTAGACCATATTGTGCCCCTCAACTCGCCACTCGTCTGCGGCCTTCACTGCGGGGACAACGTGCAGCTCTTGACAGCCCATGAAAATTGGAGTAAAAATAACCGTAGCTGGCCAAACATGCCAGTTTAGCAATGCCACGTTGTAGGCCCCTGCGGTAGCGTCTCTGGCCCTGTCAAGGCACCCCAGTAATCGCGATAGCGGGACACCCCGAGAACAAGGCGAAATTTAAACTCAATTTCACTTTGAAGGGGAATCCCATGGCCGAAAGCGCCTTCCAAACCCTGTACCGCCAGGAATACATCGCGGGCTTCGAACAGCGTCAATCCCTCGTCCGCTCCACGGTTACGACCGAAGCGAATGTCAACGGCAACACCGCCGTCTTCCTCGTCGCCGACTCGGGCGCCGCCTCTGCCACCACCCGTGGCGTCAACGGTCTGATCCCGGCTCGCGCTGACAACCTGACCCAGAACAGCTGCACCCTGGCTGAATGGCATGACCTGGTCCGCAAGACCGGATTCAACGTCTACGCCTCCCAGGGCGATGGCCGCCGCATCATGCAAGACACCAGCATGGCCGTGCTCAACCGCAAGGTCGACGCCGACATCATCGCCCAGCTCGAAACCGGTACGCAAGACACTGGTGCCGCCGCCACGATGAGCCTGTCGCTGGCCATGTACGCCCTCGCCATCCTCGGCAACAACGCGGTCCCGCTCGACGGCAACATCTCCGGCCTCATCACCCCGGGCGCCTACGCCTACCTGATGCAGACCAAGGAGTTCGCGTCGGTCGACTACGTGAACAACAAGCCTTTCGAGAACGGCATGACCATGTTCCGCTGGGCTGGTGTGAACTGGATCGTCCACCCGAACCTGACCGGCAAGGGCACCTCGGCCGAGAAGTGCATCGTCTACCACAAGTCGGCCATCGGCCACGCTTGTGATGTCGCCAGCATCAACACCGCTGTCGGCTACGACGAAGAGCAGGACTACTCGTTCGCTCGCGCTACGGCGTATATGGGCAGCAAGCTGCTCCAGAACACCGGTGTGGTTATCATCAACCACGATGGCTCCGCGTTCGCCGCGCAGTAATCACCAGACCCTAGAAAGGAACGCACCATGGCTTACACTGCTTCCAGCTTGGCCCTCATCTCCGGTCCCCTGACCGGCGCCGGCCGCATTTGGATTCACTCCTCGGCTGATGCCACCGGCGATGTCGATGCCGACGGCTTCTTCTCCGACGCCGGCAAGTATGGCGTCGCGGTCGGGGACCTGATCTTCCATCGCAACACCACCACTGCAGCTGCTGTCGTTACTTCGGTTCACATCGTCAACACGGTCAACTCCTCCACTGGGGCGCTCAACGTCTCGGTCGGCGTCACGATCGGTACTGGCGGCACCTCCGGCGACTAAGACTCGCCAGCACGCCCCCGGGCTTCACAGCCTGGGGGTGTTCCCACAACTTGACAAGGACATCACGTGTCGAAAAACCTCCTGCAGAACCGCATCAGGCCCGCCGAATACGATCGCCTCGTTTGGAGCGTCACCCCTGAGCCGTCGATCTCGTTCGACGAGATCCTCAAGCCGGAATACTGGACCCACGTTGCGAAGCAGCTGCTGCCTGGCGCGCGCATCGAAGTGGTACCGGAAGACAAGAGTTACTTCGCGGAGTTGTTCGTCCGCTCGCAAACCGACACTTCGGTCAACGTCAGCGTGCTGCGGCACGTCAAGTTCGACGATACGGCCAAGCCGGCCGACAACGCCGACCCCTACGAGATCAAGCACCGCGGCGGTGCCGGCTGGAGCGTGATCCGCAAGGCCGACAAGACTGTGGTCTTCGAGAAGGGCCAGAGCCGCGTCGAAGCCGAGCGCTTCCTCGAGACTGAGCTGGCGTGACTATGCTAGCGACATCTGGGATATACCAGATTCGTAACGCTGTCAACGGCAAGACCTACGTTGGGAGCGCCGTACGCCTGGACCGCCGGTGGCGAGAGCACAAAAGGCGTTTAACCAGGGGGGAGCACCACAACCCTATCCTAGCCAAGGCTTGGCTTAAGTACGGCCCCGAGAAATTTGTATTCGAGCCGCTGTTCGTCTGCACGAAGAAAGACCTTTTGTTCTACGAGCAGCGGGCGCCGGATGTGCTGAAGCCAAGCTACAACATATGCCAAACAGCTGGAAGCGTCTTAGGACTTAAGCGGGGGCCCCTCAAGCCGGAGCATGCCGCGGCCCTGTGCACGGCGCAGCAGAAACGCCGCGCCACCGCAGCCCCTGAGAAACGCACGGAGGAACAGCGGAAGCGGATGTCGGAAGCCCAGAAGAAGGCCTTCGCGAGTGGAACCAGGAAAAAAAATCCGCCAACCACTGCGGAGACAAAGCTGAAAATATCCTTGGCGCTGCGGGGTAAAAAGAAGTCTCCCGAGCACGTGGCTAAATGCCGCACCTCAAGACTCGGCCACCGGCACTCCGAAGAGACGAAGGCTAAGATAGCTGCTTGGGTTCCTTCTGACGAGGTCAGGAAGAAGATGTCTGAGTCGGCCAAGCGGGCGTGGGCGATAAGAAAGGGGGCACCCCGTGTCGGTGAATAAACTTACGCTTTTCAACGGCGCACTCCTCGAGTGTGGGGAGCGGAAGCTCGCTTCCCTCTCCGAGGACGTCGCCGCAAGGCGGTACCTCGATGAGGCCTGGGCCGCCAGCAACGGGGCTGTGAACTACTGCCTTGGGCAGGGCCAGTGGAAGTTCGCACTGCGCTCGGTCGAGATCGCGTCGAGCGTCTCGGTCACGCCGGCGTTCGGGTACCAGAAGGCGTTCGAGCGCCCGAGCGATCACGTACGCACGGTGAAGCTGTGCAGTGACGAGTACATGAACGTGCCGCTGCTGCAGTATTCGTTCGAGCAGAACTACTTCTTCGCCGACCTCGACCCTATCTACCTGTCCTACGTCAGCAACGACGCCAGCTACGGTGCGGACTACTCCCTGTGGCCGGACGACTTTGCCCGCTACGTGGAGCTGTATCTCGCCACGAAAGTGGCCAAGAAGTTGGTCCAGGACGACGAGCAGAGAAAGACTCTGTTCGGCCTGGCCAAGCGCGCACTGGTTGACGCCAGGTCGAGTTCGGCCATGGAAGGCCCGACCACGTTCCCCCCGCCTGGGCGCTGGTCGTCCGCGCGCATGGGCCGCGCAGCCGGCCGCAGGGACCGCGGTAGCCGCAACTCGTTGACGGGCTGACCCCGTGGAAACGCGGCCCATCCTGCTGGCGTTCAACAGGGGGCTGACGTCGGCCCTCGCCCTGGCCCGTGTCGATCTGAAGCGCATGGCGCTGTCGGCCGAGACGTTCGTCAACTGGATGCCACGGGTGCTTGGCGCCATGCGGCTCCGGCCAGGCACCCGGTACCTGCAGAGCACCAAGGACGACGCCGCTTCGGCCTCTATCCCGTTCGTGTTCTCCACCGACGACACCGCGATCATCGAGCTGACCGACTCCGCTCTGCGCGTGGTGATCAACGACGTGGTCGTCACCCGGCCGAGCGTGAGCACGGCGATCACCAACGATACTTTCGACACCGACGTAACCGGCTGGACAGACAGCGACGAAGCCGGTGCCACGTCGGCCTGGGCTACAGGCGGCTATCTCTCCCTGCTTGGCACAGGCACCAACGCCGCGATCCGCGACCAGCAGGTGACCGTCGCCGGTGGCGACCAGAACGTCGAGCACGGCATAGCCATCAACGTGGTGCGGGGTAGCGCAGTCCTGCGGCTTGGGTCGAGCCAAGGCGGCGAGCAGTATCTGGCTGCGACCACGCTGCGTCAGGGCCGGCACTCGATCGCGATCACGCCGACTGGCAACTTCTGGATCAGGATCTCGGCGGCCGACACCACCGCGGTGCTAGTCAGCAGCATCGAGATCGAAGCCGCCGGCGCCATGACGCTGGTCTCGCCTTGGGCCGCCGCCGACCTGCAGAACGTCCGGTTCGACCAGTCTGGCGACGTGCTGTTCTGCGCGTGCAAAGAACACCGGCAGCGCCGCATCGAGCGCCAGGCTGCACGCTCATGGTCCGTGGTCGAGTACATCCCCGAAGACGGACCGTTCCGCCCACAGAACACCAGCAGCATCACCATGGCCGTGGCGGCGCTCACCGGCAGCACCACACTGACCGCGTCGAAGGGCTACTTCACCAGCGCGAACGTGGGCAGCCTGTTCCGCCTGGCGTCCGCCGGCCAGACGGTGACCGAGGCGGTGACTGCGGAGAACACGTTCACTGACCCGATCCGCGTTACCGGCATCGACAGCGGCCGCGTGTTCTCGATCGTCATCACCGGGACCTGGACGGCTACCGTGACCCTGCAGCGCTCGGTCAGCGAGCCTGGCGACTGGACCGACGTGACGACCTACAGCAGCAACCAGAGCACGACGTACGACGACACGCTCGACAACCAGATCATCTACTACCGTCTCGGCGTCAAGACCGGCGGCTTCACGTCGGGCACCGCGAACCTGGAGCTGTCCTACGCGGCCGGCTCCATCGAGGGCGTCGGCATCGTGACCGCATACACCAGCAGCACCCAGGTAAGCCTCGACGTCCTGACCGACTTCGGCAGCACCTCGGCGACCAGCGACTGGTGGGAGGGCCTCTGGTCTGATCGCCGCGGCTGGCCGTCGGCCGTGGCGCTCTACGACGGGCGCCTCTGGTGGGCCGGCAAGGACGCGATCCGCGGGTCTGTCAGCGACGCGTTCGACAGTTTCGACGATGGGGTCGAGGGCGACAGCGGCCCGATCTCGCGCAGTATCGGCTCCGGCCCGGTCGACACGATCAACTGGATTCTGCCCCTGTCCCTGCTCATCGTGGGGACAGAGGGCGCGGAGCTCGTCGCCAAGAGCAGCTCGCTCGACGAGCCGCTGACCCCGACGGCGTTCTCACTGAAGGCGGCCAGCACTCAGGGCTCGCACGACGTCCGCGCGGTGAAGGTCGACGCCAGTGGCATCTACATCCAGCGCAATGGGTCGCGCGTCTACGAGCTCACGCTCGACGGCGGCACCTACAACTACGTCAGCAACGATCTGACCGCGATCATCCCCGAGATCGGCGACGCTGGCTTCCGGCGCATGGCCGTGCAGAGGCAGCCTGACACCCGAGTCCACTGCGTTCGCGCAGACGGCACCGTGGCGATTCTGATCTTCGACCGGCTCGAGAAGGTGACCTGCTGGGTCGAGTACGAGACCGACGGGCTGGTCGAAGATGTGGTCGTCCTCCCTGGCACCACCGAAGA
>JACCDQ011659668.1_pt1 | contig 16749 bp, 12 predicted proteins | sample 7446031 | NCBI WGS metagenome assembly JACCDQ01 (sample SAMN15323442, study PRJNA562643) | freshwater metagenome | isolation source: river surface water | place: USA:Blue River Watershed | collected 2017-08-17
CGAGGATGAAGCGGCACATGTCCTGCTTTTCCTCGACGTTCATCCCGGCCATGGGCTCATCCAGCAACAGCACCTGCGGCTCCATGGCCAAGGCGCGGCCCAGGTCTACACGCTTTTGCAAGCCATAGGGCAGTTGGCCCACAGGCGTCTTGCGGAAAGCTTGGATTTCCAGGAAGTCGATGATGTGTTCGACCTTCTCGCGGTGCATTTCTTCCTCGCGCTGGGCTGGGCCCACACGCAAAGCTTGCATCAACAAATTGCTTTTGATGTGGAGGTTGCGGCCGGTCATGATGTTGTCGATCACGCTCATGCCCTTGAACAGCGCCAGGTTCTGGAAGGTGCGGGCGATGCCCATTTCGGCCACCTGACGGCTGTTCATGTGCTTGAAGGTCTGCCCCCGGAAGGTGATGGAGCCCTCTTGCGGCGTGTACACGCCGTTGATGCAGTTGAGCATGGAGCTTTTGCCCGCGCCGTTGGGGCCAATGATGGCGCGGATTTCGTGCTCTCTGACATTGAAGGAAATGTCTGTCAGTGCTTTGACGCCGCCAAAGCGCAAGCTGATGTTTTGCACGTCCAGGATGACGTCGCCGATTTTTTTGTGGGCCATGGGTGTTTGGGTCCTTGGGTGGCGCGTGGCGTTCAGGCAGCGCGCTTCATGGCGGGGAAGGTGGCTGCGTCCATGAGCTTGAGCGTGGCGCTGACCTTGCCGGTGCGGCCGTCTTCAAACTTCACTTGCGTTTCGATGAACTGTTCGGTGCGGCCCTCGTACAGGGCTTCCACCAGCACACCGTACTTGTCGCCAATAAAGCCGCGGCGAACCTTGTTGGTGCGGGTCAGCTCGCCGTCGTCCGCGTCCAGTTCTTTGTGCAGTACCAAAAAGCGGCTCACCTGGCTGCCGGCCAGCAACTCGTCGCGGCTCAGGTCGGCGTTGACTTTCTCCACGCACTCTTTGATCAGGTCGTACACCTGCGGTTTTTGGGCCAGGTCGGTGTAGCCGGCGTAGGGTAGGTTGCGACGTTCGGCCCAGTTGCCCACGGCGTCGAAGTCGATGTTGATCATCACGCACACCTTGTCGCGCTTGTCGCCAAAGGCCACCACTTCTTTGATGTGCGAGAAGAACTTGAGCTTGTTCTCGACGTATTTGGGCGCGAACATGGCGCCGTCGTTGGCACCACCTTGCAAGCGGCCTACGTCTTTCACGCGGTCGATGATTTTGAGGTGGCCCGAGGCGTCGATGAAGCCCGCATCGCTGGTGTGGTACCAACCGTCGGCGTTGAGCACCTCGGCCGTTGCTTTGTCATTTTTGTAGTATTCCTTGAGCAAACCGGGCGACTTGACCAAGATTTCGCCGTTCTCGGCCAGCTTGATTTCCACGCCTTCGCAGGGCACGCCCACGGTGTCGGCCCGGGCTTCGTGGTCGGGCTGCAGGCACACGAACACCGCCGTTTCGGTGGACCCGTACAGCTGTTTGAGGTTGATGCCAATGCTGCGATAAAAGCTGAACAGGTCGGGGCCGATGGCTTCGCCCGCCGTGTATGCCACCCGCACCCGGGAAAAGCCCAGTGTGTTGCGCAGGGGGCCGTACACCAGCAGGTTGCCCAGGCCGTACATCAGCCTGTCACCCAGCCCCACGGGCTTGCCGTCCATCAATTGCGGGCCGACCTTGCGTGCAATGTCCATGAAGGTGTGGAACATTTTGCGTTTCAGGGCGCCTGCATCCTCCATGCGGATCATCACGCTGGTGAGCAGGCCTTCGAACACACGGGGCGGGGCAAAGTAGTAGGTGGGGCCGATTTCTTTGAGGTCGATGGTGACCGTAGCGGCCGATTCCGGGCAGTTGACCACGTATCCGCAGGCCAGCCATTGGGCGTAGCTGAAAATGTTTTGCCCGATCCAGGCGGGTGGCAGGTAGGCCAGCACCTCTTCGGTGGGGCCCAGTTTGTCAAATTTCGCACCCACTTCGGCACGGTTGAGCAGGGTGTAGTGGGTGTGCACCACCCCTTTGGGGTTGCCTGTGGTGCCGGAGGTGAAAAACATGGCGGCCACGTCATCCGGCTGGGCCTTGTCGATTTCTTCCTGGAAAAAATCGGGGTGCTCGGTGCTGAACACCTGTCCGGCTGCCGCCACCTCTTTCAGCCCGGCCAAACCAGGTTCGTCGTAGTTGCGCAGGCCACGCGGGTCGTCGTACAGGATGTGGGCCAGTTGCGGGCATTGCTCGCGGATTTCCAGCATCTTGTCGACCTGTTCCTGGTCTTCGACCACGGCAAAACGCACTTCCGCGTTGTTGATGGGGAACACGCATTCGGCGGCCACGGCGTCCTGGTACAGCGGCACGGGAATCGCCCCCAACGACTGGGCCGCCAGCATGGTAGCGTACAGGCTCGGGCGGTTGGCTCCCACCACGATCAGGTGTTCGCCGCGCTGCAGTCCCAGCTGGTGCAGGCCGCAGGCCAGGTGTTTCACCAGGTCGGCCATGTGTTGCCAGGTGGTGGTTTGCCAAATGCCGTATTCCTTTTCGCGCATGGCCGCAGCCTGGGGCCGCTGTGCCGCGTGCTGAAGCAGCAATTGGGGGAACGTGGTCCGCATGTTGTCTCCTGGGTGGCCGCTCAAGGGGGCTTGGGGCTGGTCTGTTGCCTGCAATGTATGCCAATAGTTTGACGCCATGTTGTCATTACGACGACAATCTAGGGGTTGTTCTGCCTAGGACTTTCCCTGATGAATGCCGCTGCCACATCCCTGCGTTTGAGTGAACGGGTCCGTCCGCTGACGCCCGAAGAAGAGGCCAGCATTCCCTGGATGAGCAGTTTGCTGCCGTCTGAGCGGGCGCAGGTCAGCGGCACGCTGGTGGTGACACTGGCGCAGCCCGGTGACTACATTTGCCGGGTGGGGCGCCAGGTCACCTATTGGTTCGGGTTGATCGACGGCTTGTTGAAAATGAGCAACGACGACAGCCAGGGCCCTCTGATGACCTTCACCGGTATTGCCCCGGGTGGCTGGTTCGGTGAAGGCACGGTGCTCAAGCGCGAGGCCTACCGCTACAACGTGCAGGCGTTGCGCAAAAGTTTGGTCACGGGCCTGCCCGTGGAGACGTTTCACGGCCTGCTGGACCATTCGATCGGGTTCAACCGCTACGTGATGCGGCAGTTGAACGAGCGATTGGGCCAATTCATCGCGGCGCGCGAGATCGATCGCATCACCAATCCGGATGTGAAGGTGGCGCGCAGCCTGGCCTCGCTGTTTCACCCCGGGCTGTTTCCGGGGGTCGGGCAGGTGTTGCGCATCACCCAACAAGAACTCGCATACCTGGTGGGTTTGTCGCGTCAGCGGGTCAACGAAGCCTTGTCCACCTTGCAGGACGCCGGGGCCATTCGGGTGGAGTACGGTGGGGTGCGGGTGTTGGATTTGAACGCTTTGCGGCAACAGGTGCCGCTGGTTTTGTAAAGTCCGCGTTGGCCCGATACACTGCAAGATCTGAGACAAATCGTGTGTTGTGAGCGCCGCCGGTTGGGCGGTTGAAAGGCAGGTATGAGACCAATCGAATTGTCCTGGGGAGGCTGTCTGCCGCGCGGCCGGCTGTGGGCGGTGGTCGGCGCCATGGCGGGCCTGGCGGGGTGCGCCGCTTACTACTTGCCTGCGGCCCCCGTGTTGACCGAGACCCTGTGGGCCGTTACAAACGAGCACCAGTTGATCAAGTTCAAGGCGGATCAGCCGGGGCGGGTGCTGGATGGCAAGCCTTTGCAGGGCGTGGCTGCGGGCGATGCGGTGGTGGGCATGGACTTTCGGGTGGCGCGCGGTGTGCTGTATGTGCTGACCCAATCTGGGCGCCTGTACACGGTCAACACCGACACAGGTGTGGCCCAACCGGTGGCCAATGCGGTGCTGCCTGCCTTGAAAGGCCGCGTTGCGGGCGTGGACTTCAATCCGACGGTCGACCGGATCCGCGTGGTCAACGAAACCGGGCAAAACCTACGCTTGCACCCCGACACCAACGCGGTGGTGGCCACCGACCCCGATCTGACTTACGCCCCCACCGACGCCCGTGCTGGCCAGGTGCCTCAATTGGTGGCAGCGGCCTACACGTACAACCAGAAGAACGACAAGCTCACCACCAACTTTGCCATCGACCGCGCGGCCGGTACTTTGGTCACACAGGGCACCCGCGAAGGCGTGGAGCCGCCGGTGTCGCCCAACACTGGGCGCTTGTTCACGGTCGGCGCCTTGGGGTTGGGCGTGTTGCAGGACGCGTCGTTTGACATCTCGGATGTGAAAAACACGGCCTTGGCGGTTGCAACGACCAACGCGCAGCCCCAAGCGCATTTGTACCAGATCGATCTGGGAACCGGTGCGGCCCGTTTGATCGGGCGGGTGGGCCAGGGCACGGCCTTGCGGGGGATGGCGATTGAACCGTGAGACGCTTTGGCGCATGGCCGCCCCGGGCCGAATCCGGTCCGGTTGGCGGTTCGTGGGCGGGGTGTGGACATTGCTGGCGGGGGCCGTGGTCCAGGCCGCTGTGTTGCAGGTGTCTGTGACCGACGCGCAGGGCCGACCGGTGCCCAACACCGTGGTGTTTCTGGAGTCTCCCGAAGCCGCCAAACTCACCAAACCCACGACCCAGGCTGAAATGGCCCAGAAAAACAAGGCATTTGTGCCCGAAGTGATGGTGGTGACCAAGGGGACGGCGGTGTCGTTTCCCAACCTGGACACCGTGCGCCACCACGTGTACTCCTTCTCGCCGGTCAAGCGTTTTGAAATCAAGCTCTACGTGGGCACCCCGTCCAACCCGGTGGTGTTTGACCAACCCGGTGTGGCGGTGCTGGGGTGCAACATCCATGACGACATGGCTGCCTGGATGGTGGTGGTTGACACCCCGTACCACGCCATGACGGGTGCCGATGGTGCGGCCCGGTTGCCCGATGTGCCCGCTGGCAGTTACCGACTGCGTGCGTGGAGCAACCGTTCCCCCGTGGGGGCTCCGGCGTTCACCCAGAACCTGCGTATGACCGCTGACGACAGCACCGTCAAGGTGGTGCTGAAAGACGTGGTGGCTCCGTGAACCGCTGGTTGCAATCGTGGTCCGTCTGGCGGACGCACATGTCCTTGCCCACACGCATCGCGTGGGTGATGCTGTTGCTGTTGCTGTTGGTGCAGGCCGCCGGGTTTTGGACCGTTCGCGGTGCCATGGAGCGCCAGACCCGCGCCGAAATTGCCTCGTCGCTGGCGGTGGGGCAGCGGGTGTGGCAACGGCTGCAGGAACAAAATGCACAACGTTTGCGCGAAGCATCGACGGTTCTGGCCAGCGATTTTGGATTCCGTTCCGCCATCGGCACGGCCGACAAGGAAACCATTGCATCGGCGCTGGAAAACAGCGCGGGGCGCATCGGTGCGTCGGTGGCGGCCTTGCTGGACCCGCACTTCCAGCTGGTGGGTGCCAGCCTGAGCGACAACACCATGGCTGTCGAGGTGTTGCGGGGCCTGGCCGAGCAGGCCGCACAAGACAAGGCGGGCAACCAAATGGCGTTGATCGGTGGGCAGCCCTACCAATTTGTGATGGTGCCCGTGCGGGCGCCGGTGGTGATTGCCTGGGTGATGATGGGTTTTCCGCTGAGTCAAGCCCTGGTGGACGACTTCCATCAACTCTCGGGTTTGCACGCCAGCCTGTGGGTTAGCAACGAGGCTGCGTCGGCCCAACGCTGGGGCGTCTCCAGCCTGCCGGGCAGCGACGCTGTGCGGGCCCACGCCCCAGCATCGGCGTACACCGAAATGGCGTTGGGCGAAGCCAGTTATGCCGTGCAGCGTTACACCTTGCCCATGTACGGTGGTGCATTGAACACCGCTCTCATGCGGTCGCTGGACGAGGTGCGGGCACCTTATCGCGAATTGCAACTCACCCTGGTGGCGATTGCCCTGGGTGGCGTGTTGCTGTTTGCCCTGGGCAGCCTGTGGGCTGCGCGGCGCGTGACCCGTCCCCTGACGGCGTTGACCGAAGTGACCGAATCGCTGGAACAAGGCCGTTTTGAGGTGGAAGTGCGCGGCACCGAGCGGCACGACGAAGTGGGTTTGCTGGCCCGGGGCTTTGACCGCATGCGCACCAGCATCGCCAGCCAGCGCGAGGAAATACTGCGTCTGGCGTATTGGGACCGCCTGACCGGGCTGCCCAACCGAGAGCGGTTCCGTCAGAGTTTTCGCCTGGCCATCGATGGGGTGAAAGACCTGGCGCTGCCGTTGGTGGTCATCACCCTGAACGTGGACCGGTTCAAGCACGTGAACGATGTGCTGGGTTACGCTTTCGGTGACGAATTGCTCAAGGCCGTGGCCGCGCGTCTGCAGCAGCAGGTGATGCGCACCGGCGACCTGGTGGCGCGCCTGGGCGGGGACGAGTTCGCGATTTTGCTCACACGGTCCGACGCGCAGGGTGCCATGACCCTGACCGAGCGCATCACCAAAGCCTTTGAGGCACCCCTGGCGTTGGGCGATCAAACCGTCGACCTGAGCGCCAGCATGGGCGTGGCTTGCTGGCCCACCGACGGTGCCGACGCCGACACCGTGATGAGCCGTTCCGAAATTGCGATGCACGCCGCCAAGTCCAGGACGGCCGGGGTGCTGCGGTATTCGCCTGCACTGGATTCGTCCAGCAGCCAAACCTTGTCTTTGTTGAGCGATTTGCGCCGCGCCCTGCAGGACAACGAATTGCGCCTGTTCTTGCAGCCCAAGCTCGCCACGGCCACCGGGGAAGTGGTGGCCGCCGAGGCCCTGGTGCGCTGGTTGCACCCCAGCCGCGGCCTGGTGCCGCCCCTGCAGTTCATTCCTTTTGCCGAACAAACCGGCTTTGTGCGTCAGCTCACCTTGTGGATGTTCGAAGAAGCCGCCCGGCAATGGGCGTTGCTGCAGCCGACCGAAGGCCATTTGCGGGTCGCCATCAACCTGTCCACGCGCGATCTGCTGGACCTGGATTTCCCGGGGCGCCTGGCCAGTACCATGGGCAAGTACGGTGTCTCAGCCAGTGCGTTTTGTCTGGAGATCACCGAAAGCGCCATCATGGACGACCCGCTGCGCGCCGAAACCACGCTCAACCGGCTCGCGCAACAAGGTTTCAAGCTGTCGATCGACGACTTCGGCACCGGTTATTCGTCGCTGGCCTACCTCAAACGTTTGCCGGTGAGCGAACTCAAGATCGACAAATCGTTCGTGATGGGCATGGCCGATGACGTGAGCGATGCCAAGATCGTTCGCTCCACCGTTGATCTGGCCCACAACCTGGGGCTGACGGTGGTGGCCGAAGGTGTGGAAAACGCTTCTATTCTGGCAACCTTGCGCGAGTTGGGTTGTGACGAGGCACAGGGCTACCACATCAGCAAACCCATGCCGGCGGTGGAATTCAACGCCTGGCGCGAGCGCTGGTACGCTCAACACCCTCCGCAGCTATAAGCGCACTGTCTGATCCTTATGTCAAAAACCTTGTCTTTGCCTCCCCAAAAAAAACCTGCAGCGGGTGCGGGGGCTCAAAAACCCGGTGGCCCGTCCGCGCGGCCTTCGGTGCGACCCAAGCCTGCCCCTGCGCGGCCAGCGGCGGCCTCCAAGGTGCCGGTGCGTCCCCAGGCACGTGCCAATGTGTGGACCGCACCCGGCGCCGAAGGGGCCACCCCAACCAAAGCCCCTTCGTCCGTGCGCTTGAACAAGCGCCTGTCGGATTTGGGGTATTGCTCGCGCCGCGAAGCCGATGAATGGATCGCCCGGGGGTGGGTCAGTGTCAATGGCGCCGTGGCCACCATGGGCCAAACCGTGTTGCCCGAAGACCAGTTGGATGTGTCGCCCGAAGCCACCGCGCTGCAGGGGGAGCGGGTCACCATCCTGATGCACAAACCGATGGGCTATGTGAGTGGTTTGCCCGAAGACGGGCACCAAAGCGCCGCAGTCTTGATCAAACCCGCCAGCCGCTGGCGGGACGACAAAACACCACGCCGTTTTGAAGCGCAGCACACCCGGGGCCTGGCTCCGGCGGGGCGCCTGGACATCGATTCCACCGGCTTGCTGGTGCTGACCCAGGACGGTCGCGTCGCCAAGGCGCTGATCGGCGAGGATTCGGACGTGGAAAAGGAATACCTGGTGCGCGTGCAGTTCACGCCCAACGGCCCCAAAGGGGCGGGTGTGGTGGTGCAAAACGTACAGGCGGTGTTTCCGGCCGATCGCCTGGCCCTGCTCTGCCACGGCTTGCAGCTGGACGGTCAGGCATTGCGCCAGGCCCAAGTGGAATGGCAAAACCCCGAACAGTTGCGCTTTGTGCTCAAGGAGGGTAAAAAGCGCCAAATACGGCGCATGTGTGAACAGGTGGGGCTGCACGTGGTGGGGCTCAAGCGCATCCGCATCGGGCGGATCACCTTGGGGCAGTTGCCTCCGGGACAGTGGCGTTTCCTGGGCGAGCACGAGCGTTTTTAAGCTGTCCATGTTTGAACCCCAGAACCCGACCGCCGGAGGAGGTGCCCCTGCCGATGCACCGCAGCGCCAGCACCGCAAGGTGCTGCGCGAACTGCAGCTGATCCTGGACCATGCGGGCATGGGGATTGCCTATGTGCGTCACCGGGTGATTGAGCGTTGCAACCAGCGTTTTGCCGAGATTTACGGGTACCCTCACCCCGATGCCCTGCGTGGGCGGTCCAGTGAAACCTTGTACCTGTCCACAGAGGCGTTTCAGGACCTGGGGCGCGACGCTTACCCGCAATTGGCGTCAGGCGCGCCGTACCGCACCGAAATCCAGATGCGCCGCAGCCAGGGGCAGGCGTTTTGGTGTTCGGTCACCGGCAAGCTGATCGATCCCGAGCACCCGGACGAAGGTTCCATCTGGATCATTGATGATGTGGACGGCCGCAAGCAGGCCGAAGCCCAGCGCGACGCCTTGCTGGCCGACCAGCACCTGATTTTTGAAAATGCCTTGGTCGGCATAGTGTTTTTGCAAAACCGTGTTGCCACGCATTGCAACCGCCGGTTTGAGGAAATATTTGGTTACCAACCGGGCGAACTGCTGGGCTGTTCCTCCCGGCAGTGGTACCTGAGCGAGGAAGAGTGGCTGGAGGCCGGTCGTCGATGCTATGAACCCTTGCTGCGGGGATTGCCTTTTGAAGGCGAAATGCTGTTGCGGACCAAAGCCGGTCAACCGCTGTGGTGCCAGGTCATGGCCAAGGCAATCGATCCGAACGACCTGGCGCGCGGTTCCGTCTGGATCACCCAGGACATCACCGAGCGCAAGCGGGCGGAAGCTGAAGTGGCGCGCGTGCACGGCGCCCTGGAGGCCACTGTGGCCTTGCGCACCCAAACGCTGAACGACACCGTGCAGCGATTGCGCACCGAGGTGTTGCACCGTCAGCGCGTGGAAAACGACCTGCGGCGTCTGGCCTACATGGACACCCTGACCGGTTTGCCCAACCGTTTGTCCTTGAGTGCGGAGGGGGCCCTGGCGGTGGCCGCGGCCGAACAGGCGGGGCAGTCCCTGGCCGTCATGTGCCTGGATCTGGACCACTTCAAAAACATCAACGACTCGCTGGGCCACGAGGTGGGCGACCACCTGTTGCTGGCGTTTGCCCAGAAATGGCGCAATCGCCTGCCCGCCGAGGTGCTGTTCGGCCGCATGAGCGGCGACCGTTTCATTTTGCTGTTCCCCGAACTGGAGGAGGCGCAAGCGATCACGTGGGCCGACCGTTTGTTGGCCTGGTCGCAAGAGGGGGTGGAGGTGGCCGGCCAGGAGCTGGTGAACGCGGCCTCGATTGGCGTGGCCCTGTACCCGGCGCATGGTGGCGACTTCGACCGCTTGACTTCGCGGGCAGACACCGCGCTCAACCGGGCCAAAACCGACGGACGGCGGCAGTGGCGCCTGTTCACCGCCCAGATGCTGGCCCAGTCTGAGCGCGTGCTGGAATTGCACAGCGCCTTGCGCCGGGCCCTGGAGCGCCACCAGTTCGAGCTGCACTACCAACCCCAATTCGACCTGCGCACCGGCGCCATCACGGGAGCGGAGGCCTTGTTGCGGTGGCATCACCCGGAGCTGGGTCAGGTGTCCCCGGCCGAATTCATTCCCGTTGCCGAAGACACCGGCCTCATCCTGGCCATTGGCGACTGGGTGTTGCGCACCGCCACCCGGCAATTGCAAACCTGGCGTCAGGTGGGTTTGCCCTGTCCCCGGGTGTCGGTGAACCTGTCCATGGCGCAGTTTCGGCACAGCGATCTGGTGTCTTGGGTGCGCTCTGCGTTGCAGGCCCACCACTTGCCTCCCGACTGTCTGGAGCTGGAGCTGACCGAGCGCGTGACCATGGACGATGCCCAGGGGGCCATGGCCGTGATCGGGCAACTGCATGGTTTGGGTGTGCAGTTGGCGATCGATGATTTTGGAACGGGTTACTCCTCCTTGAGTTACCTCAAACGCTTTGCCGTGCAGCGCATCAAAATCGACCAGTCTTTTGTGCGGGACCTGGAATCCGATCCCGACGATGCGGCCATCGTGGGCGCGATACTGGGGCTGGCCGACCGCTTGGGGTTGGACACGATTGCAGAAGGGGTCGAAACGCCCGAGCAGGCCCGTCAACTGGTGGGCATGGGGTGTTGTGGCGTGCAGGGCTACCTGTACAGCCGCCCATTGTCGGTGGCTGCCTTCGAGTCTTTTGTGCAATCCTGGACACCCCGCCCCCTGCAATAGGGACACCCGTTTCGCTGCGTTTCACCCCGCTGTTTCATGGACTCCGACCACCCACCCGCCCACCGGTTTCAACCAGCACCCTTGTCATGGAACGAGGCCTCTCGTTTGCAAACCCTGCAACGGTACGAGGTGCTGGACACACCGCCCGAACCCGCGTTCGATGACATCGTGCACCTGGCGGCCCAAATCTGCCAGGCGCCGATCGCATTGGTTTCTTTGATAGACGGTACGCGGCAGTGGTTCAAAGCCAGACAAGGGCTGGCGGTGGAAGAAACCCCGCGCGATTTTGCGTTCTGCTCCCACGCCATCCTGACCCCCGATCAGGTCATGGAGGTGCCCAATGCGCTGGACGATGACCGGTTTGCCGACAACCCCCTGGTGACGGGCGCACCCGACATCCGCTTTTACGCCGGAGCGCCCCTGGTGTCGCCCTCGGGGCATGCGCTGGGCACCTTGTGTGTGATTGACCGCCAGGAGCGCCGCCTCACGCCGGAGCAGCTGCAGTCTTTGGCCGCGTTGGCCAGGCTGGTGGTCAACCAGCTGGAGTTGCGTCAGCGGGTCATGGCACTCAAGCGCGAGGCATTGACCGACGATCTTACCGGCCTGGGCAACAGCAAAGCGTTGGACTTGGCGTTGGCCGAGCATTGGACGCGTCTGGCGCGCTCTCATCAACCCCTGGGCCTGGCGGCGCTCAACATCGACGGGTTCCGGCGCCTGAATGACGAACAAGGCCGTTGGGCCGGTGACGAGGCCTTGCGTACCGTGGTGGACACCCTTTTGCGGCAATTGAAGGCCGCCGTGGCCGACGGACTGTGCCCGGAACTGGGTGAGTTGTTTCGGGTGGACGGTAGCAATCTGGTGTTGGTGCTGCCCCGGGCGGATGCTGCGCGCACTTTTGAACGCGCACGGGCTGCCCAGCAGGCGGTGCATCTGGCGTTGTCGGGGGCGGGTGGCAGCCTGTGCGCTGGCGTGGCGGCGGCCGTGCCCGTGTTGCAGCAGCCCCCGCAAATACTTTTGGCCAAGGCCGAACAAGCCTTGTTGCAGGCCAAGCGGCAGGGCCCGGGCACGGTGGAACTGTTCATGCACTGGTAAGCGCTGCCGCCCAACGGGCGGGTGGCTCTTGAAATCGTGCGCACCGGCCCCACCTACCGCGCGTCCGGTTTATCAAAAAGCAACCATGAGCAAACACACCCATTCCTTTCAGGCCGAGGTGGCCCAGCTGCTGCACCTCGTCACCCACTCGCTGTACTCCAACAAGGAAATCTTCCTGCGCGAGCTGGTCTCCAATGCGTCCGACGCTTGCGACAAACTGCGCTTTGAAGCGCTGGACAACGCCGCCCTGTACGAAGACGCGCCCAACCTCGAAGTGCGCGTGGCCTTCGACAAAGACGCCAAAACGCTGACCATCACCGACAACGGCATCGGCATGAGCGAGCAGGAGGCCATTGACCACCTGGGCACCATTGCCAAGAGCGGCACCAAAGATTTCATGAGCCGCCTGAGCGGCGACCAGAAGAAGGACGCACAGCTGATTGGTCAGTTTGGCGTGGGCTTCTACTCCGGCTTCATCGTGGCCGACAAGATCACGGTGGAAAGCCGCCGGGCTGGCTTGAAAGCCGAAGAGGGCGTGCGCTGGATCAGCGGTGGTTCCGGTGACTTTGAAACCGAAACCATCACCCGCGCCGCGCGCGGTTCCAGCATCATCCTGCACCTGCGTGACGATGCCACCGAGTACCTCAACCGTTGGAAACTCAAGCAGATCATCGGCAAATACTCCGACCACATCAGCCTGCCCATTCTGATGCAAAAGGAAGAATGGGACGCCGAAAAGAGCGAACACGTGCTCAAGGACGAGTGGGAAGCCGTCAACAGCGCCAGCGCCCTGTGGACCCGCGCCAAGAAAGACATCACCGAAGAGCAATACACCGAGTTCTACAAAGCCATCAGCTACGACAGCGAAGCCCCGCTGTCCTGGAGCCACAACCGCGTGGAAGGCAGCACCGAATACACCCAGCTGCTCTACATCCCGGCCAAGGCACCGCACGACCTGTGGAACCGCGACAAAAAGGCGGGCGTCAAGCTCTACGTCAAGCGCGTGTTCATCATGGACGAGGCCGAAGCGCTGATGCCCACCTACCTGCGCTGGGTCAAGGGCGTGATCGACTCCGCCGACCTGCCGCTGAACGTGAGCCGCGAACTGCTGCAGGAAAGCCGCGATGTGAAAGCCATCCGCGAGGGCAACACCCGCCGCGTGCTGGCCATGCTGGAAGACTTGGCCAAGAAAGACCAGCTGCCCACCGAGAACGCCGATGGCGTGACCGATGTGCAGGACAAAAACGATGTGGCCGAAGAGAAAGCCGAGGCCGAGCAAATGGCCGGCAAGTACAGTGCCTTCTACGCTGAATTCGGCGCCGTGCTGAAAGAAGGCCTGGGCGAAGACTTCGCCAACAAAGACAAGATCGCCAAGCTGCTGCGCTTTGCTTCCAGCCAGAGCGATGCGGTCAACGTGGGCTTTGCCGACTACAAAGCCCGCATGAAAGAAGGCCAGGAAGCCATCTACTACATCACCGCCGACACGCTGGCCGCCGCCAAGAACAGCCCGCAGCTCGAAGTGTTCAAGAAAAAGGGCATTGAAGTCCTGCTGATGACCGACCGCGTGGACGAATGGGCGTTGTCCTTCCTGCACGAGTTCGATGGCACCCCGCTGCAGTCCGTGGCCAAGGGCGGCGTGGACCTGGGCAAGCTGCAAGACGAGGAAGAGAAGAAGGCCGCCGAACAGGCCGCCGAAACCTTCAAGCCCGTGCTGGACAAGTTGAAAGACGCGCTGAAAGGCAAGGCGCAAGACGTGCGCGTGACCACCCGCCTGGTCGACTCGCCCGCCTGCCTGGTGGCCGAAGACCACGGCATGAGCACCCAGCTGGCCCGCATGCTCAAGCAGGCCGGCCAGGCCGTGCCCGACATGAAGCCCATTCTGGAAGTGAACGCCGACCACGCCTTGGTGAAAAAACTCGACGGCTCGGCCCACTTCGACGACCTGGCCCACATCCTGTTCGACCAGGCCCTGCTGGCCGAAGGTGGCTTGCCTGAAGACCCTGCCGCCTACGTCAAGCGCGTGAACGCCCTGTTGGTGTGATCTCACCGTTCACCTCTGGCATTTTGGCGCCCTGACTTGCTAAGATGAAGCCGCTGCCGCCCGTGCTGGGCTGTGGCGGTTTTTTCTTTGGGCCCAACATGAACGCATCCTCCCTGTCGCTGTGGGACAGTTATTGGTCTTTGCCCATCATTCGGGTGAATTTGCTGGTGTTTGCCAACCTGCTGGGGGCTTTGACGTTGGGCTTGCTGGTCGGCTACGAGCGCTCGTACCACAGCCGTGCGGCCGGCATGCGCACCTACGGTATCGTGTGCATGGCCTCGTGTGCCTTGACCGTGTTTGCCGGGTACCCCGAATTCTGGTGGGGCCTCAGCGGCTCCCACAGCCCGGTCCCGGTTGACCCGACCCGGGTGGTGCAGGGCATTGTCACCGGCATCGGTTTTTTGGGGGCGGGCGTGATCATGCGCGATGGCCTCAACATCAGCGGGCTGACCACCGCAGCGTCCATCTGGGCCACCTCAGGCATTGGTGTGCTGGTGGGGGTGGGGTTTTATGCGGCGGCCATTTTGCTCACGGGCCTGTCTGCGGCACTGATGATGTGGGGTGGCAAGTTCGAGGCACGACTGCCCGCGTTGGCTGCGCTGGGCGTGACGCTGACCTTTCAGGATGGACTGGACCCCTACGAACTGAAAATCAAGGACACGCTGCGCGACTGGGGTTATGCGGTGGCAGAGGGCTCGCTGCACATTTCCAGCCAGGGGCACAAAGTGACTTGGCAATTTGTGATGGTGGCCCGCACCCACAAACCCCGCACCACCTCGTTGTTTGAGTTGTCCCGCTTGCTGCGGCAAGTGGACGGCGTGGACAGTTTGCGCATCGCCCACGCCCGCAACTGACGGGCATACGACCCGAAGGTTTGTGTTATTCCAGCCCGCCGGCAAACTCCAGTATGGTTTTGTGGTCGGGTGGCAGCACCGTGAATTTGATGCCTTCGCGGTTCAGCACGCCGCGTATCTGGGCGTCCATTTCGCGGGCCTGTGCTTCGTCCTGGAACCGCCCGCTGCGCACGTATTTTTTGTCCAGATCGCGCTGCACCAGCACGTTCACGTTGTTGAATTGCTTGTACCACTCCAGTATTTGCTTGCGGGTTTTGGTCACGTCGCACACATTGTCTGGGTAGGTTTCGTTGTAGTACAGCAGTTGGGGCAGCGCGCCTTCGGTCACCAGGTATTGCACCTGGCCGTCCATCACCTCCAGCATCCGGTACTGGTGCAGCGCAATGCCGTACTGGTTGCGCAGGGCTTCGTAGTCTTTCTGCCAGACCAGGCTTTTGGCCAGATCGGGAATGGTTTCCACTGTTTTGTGCCGCAGGTGCAGCTTGAGCACGATGGCCGACGAATACAACGACTTGTCGCATCCCGGCCCACCGATGATGTTGATCACCTTGGTGGGGTAGATGCGCAGTTTGTTGTCTGGCAGGGTGGTGCTGACATAGGTGTAACTGAGGGACATGGGCTTGTGGTCTCCTGGGGGGTGCCCCAGTGCCTAGCATAGTGGTCTTTTGCGACGGGTCAAGCCACCAGTGCGGGGGCTTGCATGGCGTCCAGCTGGTCCCACAACAGCTGGGTTTGCTCCAACCAGTAACTGCTGGTGCCAAACCACGGAAAGTGGATGGGAAAGGTAGGGTCGTGCCAACGGCGCGCCAACCAGGCACTGTAATGCAGCAAGCGCAGGGTGCGCAGGGCCTCGATCAGTCCCAGTTCCCGGCGGTCAAAATCGCGGATTTGCTCGTAGCCGTCGAGCAAGGCACCCAGCTGGCGCTGTTGTTGCAGGCGGTCTCCGCTCAACAGCATCCACAGGTCTTGCACCGCCGGGCCGCAGCGGGCGTCGTCCAGGTCGACAAAGTGGGGGCCACCCAAGGGGCGGTCGGAGGGGGTCCACAAGATGTTGCCCGGGTGGCAATCGCCGTGCAGGCGCAATGTGGCGGCGTTCATGCCCTCCAGTTGGGTGCGGGCCAAAGCCAAGGCTTGCGCAGCGGCCTCCTGCCAGCCAGACCGAACTTCGGGGGGCATGGTCTGGTGCTCGGTCAGCCAGTCCAGGGCGTCCTGGCCCAGGGTCTCGGCATTCAATGGCGGGCGGTGCTGAAAGGGCGCAACCGCGCCCACGGTGTGGATACGCCCCAGAAAGCGACCCACCCATTCCAGCACCTCGGGGTCGTCCAGCTCGGGGCGGCGGCCTCCGCGCCGCGGGCTCACGCTGAAGCCAAACCCGGCGTGGTGGTGCAGCGTTTGCCCATTCAGGCGCAGAGGGGCCACCATGGGCACTTCCTGCTCGGCCAAGTCCCAGGCAAAGTCGTGTTCTTCCTGGATTTGCGCGTCTGTCCAGCGCTCGGGCCGGTAAAACTTCAGCACCACCACCGCCCCGTCTTCCAGGTGGGCTTGGTACACGCGGTTTTCGTAAGAGTTGAGTGTCAACAGCCGACCGTCGCCCCGCAGTCCCACCCTGTCCAGGGCGTCCAGCACCACGTCGGGGGTGAGCGCGTGGTAGGGATGGGGACTGGGTGCAAGCGTGTGTTGGTGTGGGGGCATCTTCCCATTGTCGCGGCATGGACGCAGGAAGGGACCTATCATCGGCATATGAGCCGAAAGCCCAGCGCCCAGCGCGCCACCTCATCCCAGGCCCCCGCTGCCAACCTGCCTTTGCCCGAATTGCGGCCCGGCCAGTCGGTGGAGCTGCTCAAGGAGCTGCACATCCTCACCCGCGAGGGCAAACTGAACCAAGACACCCGCCGCAAACTCAAGCAGGTCAACCACCTGCTGCAATTCATTGAGCCTTTGCTGCAGGACGCGTTGGATGCGCACGGCGATGTGACGCTGGTGGACCATGGGGCCGGCAAGTCCTACCTGGGCTTCATGCTGTACGACCTGTTTTTTGCGCCGCGCGCGGTCGGGTGGGTGTACGGTGTGGAAACACGGGC
>JACCDQ010122383.1_pt1 | contig 16748 bp, 21 predicted proteins | sample 7446031 | NCBI WGS metagenome assembly JACCDQ01 (sample SAMN15323442, study PRJNA562643) | freshwater metagenome | isolation source: river surface water | place: USA:Blue River Watershed | collected 2017-08-17
GACATCGACTCCGGCGTTTTGCGTTTCACCGGCCCTTATGACAATCCCAACCTCGACATCGTGGCCATCCGTCCCAACCTGTCGCAGCGCGTGGGCGTGCAAATCACCGGCACGGCGCTGCTGCCGCGCGTGCGGCTGTATGCCGACCCCGACATGCCCGACGCCGACAAACTGGCCTGGCTGGTGCTGGGCCGCTCTGCAGCCGGAGGGGGTGCCGAATCGGCGGTGTTGCAACAAGCGGCGATGGCCTTGCTCAGCGGCAATGGCAAAACCTTGAGTGGCGAATTGGCAGGCGCGCTGGGACTGGACGAAATCTCACTGGCCAGCGGCAGCCGCAGCGATGCCACGGCCACCGGCACCGCCATCACACTGGGCAAACGCCTTTCAAAGGATTTTTATTTGATCTATGAAGCCAGTCTGCAAGGCGCATTTGGCAGCTTCTATGTGTTCTACGACCTGTCACGTCGACTGACTCTGAGAGCCCAAGCCGGCGAAGTCAATGCCCTTGATCTGATCTTCACGGTTCGCAAAGATTGAACCGGGCCACGCTTACAATCTGAATGATCCGCCACCGTAGTTCAATGGATAGAACTCTCCCCTCCTAAGGGAGTGATACAGGTTCGATTCCTGTCGGGGGCACCAGCCATTACAAGAAAGTCTAATGAAATCAACGGTATTGGCTTGATTATGACGTGATTACGGGACATACTACGGGACACCTGCACTTCCTGAGCCCGTTATGACCAACGCTAAAGCCACCGTTCCCACCTACTTCGAGAAGACAGTTAACGCCAAAGGTAAGGCTGTATATCTGTTCACCAAACGACTGAACCCTAAGTCAGGGACATTCCCTCTGTTTAAGGAGCGAGTCAAGCTGAAGATGGATGCGACCACAGATGCTGAGGCTGTCCGAGAAGCTAAGACATTGGCTGCTGAACTTGACCTTTTGCAGGAAGTCTCTCGGAAGGATGGCAAGCACGTCACCTCGACCAAGGATAAGAACAAGGCTGCGGAGACTTGGGTTCGTGTGGTTGCAGGTGTTGATCTGTCGATTGCCCACGGCCTCAAAGGTAAGGTGACCAAAGAAGCTGTGGAAGCACGGGAGACCCTTGATCTCTTAATCGGCGAAGTCACTGGCTTTTACGGTTCAACTGAGCTTGACCATGAAGGAGGCTATAACCAGTGGCTCTCCGACTTTGGGGACCATTTACTCAAGTTCATCAAGGATGGTCAGGGCGTGGGGGCTATCACCGAGGGTGTGAGCCTGTATCTGAAGCAAACCCAGCGGGACCACCTAGACGATAAGACAGCCAGTGTTAGGACTGCCCATAGGGTTGTTGGCTACTTCGTGTCTGTTATCGGTGATAAACAACTGGACCAGATTAGCCGGAAGGATGTGGAGCGGTATATCACTCAGCGCCTAGAAGTGGTGAAGACAACCAGCGTCCAGCGGGAGCTTAGAAGCCTCAGTGCTTTGTGGAACAAGTGTGCCCAAGCTCTGGACCTCAGAGTCCTCAACCCATTCGCTAACCAACCCATTAGAGGTCTGGGTAGTGACGCTCTGGAACGACATACTCCGTCAGTTTTGGAAACAAGGAACCTGCTGACGGTCTTAGAAGGTAAGGCCTCAGCCGCTCCCGAGTCCTATGTATGGCCTTTGGTGGCAGTCGCTGCCCTTACCGGGTGTCGGTTGTCTGAGGCGTGGGGATTGGTGCCTGAGGACTATGACCGGGAATCACAGACGCTGTGGATTCAGCCTAATGCCAAGCGTAAGAGCCTGAAGACTAAAAACAGTTCTAGGCCCATCCCTGTTCTGTTGCCTCTGGAGCGCTGGTTAGAACGCTTCTTCGCTGCTACCTCTGGTGGTAAGGGTGCTAAGACGGCCAACAGTGCCAGTGCCTCCAGCGTTAAAGCCATCAAGGCCTTGGGGTTCGGATTTGGTAATCATTCGCTTAGACACGGTATGAAACAACGCTTAGTCGAAGCTGACGCACCCTTGAATGTCCTTGAGGAGCTGTTGGGCTGGTCCGGTCAATCAATGGCCTCGAACTACGGTCGTAACCAAGCCACTACTGCCAAGAGGAATTATCTGGCTAGTGTTTACCAAGCCTTAGGCCAAGGAGTAGAAGTTCAAAACAACGTGGTGGCGTTTAAGGTGGCTTAGAGGGTTAAAACCTCGGTGAATTGGGAGTTCTTCAACCCATGATGTCTCTATTCACTAATGACAAGGAAGTCCATTTGATCTCAAACTTGAAAGGCTCCGTAAAGCCTGCGATTAGCTGGAAAAGTAAGTGCGAGAGCCAATGAAGCACCCTCTCAACGTTCTGAATTTATCGAATTACTTGGAGAATAAATGAGTTCATTTGGTCATCCACCTGAGGATTTGGACTACTCACTGCCATTAGAACCAATGCAACTGAATGTTATTGGTGAACAGCAGTTTGCTCTCAAAGATTTACTGACAGCACTGATCGATACCCATCCGACAAAGCTGACCAAAGATCAAAGGCATGACCTTCGAGATGTGTACAGGCAAATCCTTTTGAATGTGGTCTACAACAGCATTCGAAGGGTCTATACCGCCATACCAAGGGGCACACCGTCATTTCAGAAGGGCTCTTACTGGAGCAGCTGTGGTCTAACTTACAAATTCACAATTCCTGCGCTAGATCGCCTTTCTGAGGATGGTCTGATAGTCCAAATGAAGGGCTTTTACAACGGTCCCGGCGGATTCTCACGACTGACCCGAATCTTTGGAACTGACAAGTTGGCTCAGAGAGTTGATGCACTAAAGATTGCCGAGGCAGTTGACTTTGGCTGGGACGAGGATGCTGCACAGGTTGTATTGACTGACTTTCCGTATAAGGCCGACACTCTGAGCGAAGACCACCCTGATGTCAGTCGGGTAACAAGGATCAACAAGTTCCTAAAAGATCACCATTGGCAACAAAGAGGTCCTGTCAGGGTGATGTACAAGAAAAACCCTGTCTACAGCGGGCGGGTGTACACAAGGTTCCAGAACATGCCCAAGGAGCTGCGTGCACAGATGCGCATTGATGGCAAGGAGACCGTGGAACTGGATTACAAATCCAATCACTTGATGATGCTCCTTGCAATGCTTGAACAACCGCTACCGGATGATCCTTACCTTGCGATAGCTGAGATTTCAGAATGTAGTCGGGATCAAATCAAGGTGTTCATCACAGCCAGTTTGGGGGCGGATTCAGAGGTAAAAGCCTTTAACTCGCTAAAGCGTAAGAGGTTCAATAAGGAGTTGTTCAACAAGATCAAGGTAGCTACAACCAGCTTGTACGAAGGAATACCCTTGTTCAAAGGGGTAGGTGTCATGCTTCAAAGCCTAGAAGGTCAGATAGCGCTAGACATCATGGATGCAGGAGCCAGTAAAGGGATAGTTGTACTACCAGTACATGACTCATTCATAACGACTGCCGATAACGAGGACTGGCTCTGGGAGCAGATGATTAAGCAATGGTCTAACAAAGTCAAAGACAGGGCGAAGACAAGGATAGAGAAGAAGAATCGACAGGTAGACAAGAACAGATAGGGGAAAGCATTACTAGTAACCGCAGAGTTACCCCCTCACCCCCTCAGCACCGCATCAATTCAGGATAGATCCATGGCCAACAACCGCGGGTGATGGTTCAAGCCGCTGCCAAGCAAGTGCTCAAGGATTGTTGGGCCTCACGTCCAATAACTGCATAGCCACGGCTAAGCAACCCTTCACAGAGGCCTGTGCGTAATCCACAACCATTACCGAGCAGATAATAATATGTGAAAATGTATTTAGTAAATTTAAAATTTCCTCATAGTGGTATCAATTTTTTCGCAAGACCCCTCACCGTTTGTAACAATAGCACCCTCACTCCAGTCTCTCATGTAAACTATTCTTCCAGTATTTCTATCTATTGCTATATTAGTAATCGTCTTCCTACCTTCACGCATTATAGTAGTAGCAAGATCCCACTTATTTCCATCACTAAAATTATCATAATTTCTATTGGGAGCCTTATGAGTCGAAACACTAGCAAGCTCATCCCCATCAGGAATTATTGATAAATGAGTTGCATAATCATTTATTTGAATAATCGATTTAACATCAATTAATTCTTTAGTGCCGGTTCTATAAACTTTTTTGACTTGCAAATTGCACATTAATTTCAATTCATTTTGCGCAGAAACCTCACTTGAGAGCGAGATCAATAAAACACCATACCATGCTAATTTACAACAGCTCATCATATCCCTCATTATATTAATCATTAACTCAAATTTTAAGGTCTTCTAAAGAACCATGGCTGTTTTGGCTGCTCCTGCATCCAAAGTCCAAGACTTTCTTGCAGAGCCTCCTTCTGGGCAGCCTGATATTTCAACCGATCCTCAGCAGCCAGCTCCCCCAAATACTTATCATAGACCCACGCTAGGCCTCTAGAAAGCTGCTTTAGATTAATATCTTCACCATCAATCAAGACCTTACCAACCGTCCTGCCATACTTATCCTGCTTTGTGGTTTCAACCGTCACGGACTGATTCAGAACATCCTGCCTTAGAGCATCTCTGGACACGATTCCAAAGGGTTGTTTGATCTCAGGAGCATCAATACCTGCAAGTCTGATCTTCTTAGTTCCAGTTTGTGTGTGCAGCGTAATCGTGTCGCCATCGTAAACTGAAGTAACTGTGCCGGCGAGCAGTTCTGCTGATGCTGTTTCCAGAAAAAAGAAAAGCAATGAAAATAGCAAACCCCAAAACATAACTTAGATTTACATCATTTGCATGGAAATTTTCTTTTAAATGCACGGTACAAAGTTATTGCAGCTGGAAACTCACCATCAATAGTTCTATCTAACTCCATCTCTCCTTTGATTAAATTAACATAGTTATATTCATCAATACTCATACCATCCGGAAAGCAAATGTTTCGATCCTTTCCCACAACACTAGATACCATATAGCCCATCGTCACCCCATGAACATAAACAGTTGCAATTTGCTTACTGTTTGCAGAAGAACTCTCTGAGGTCATTCTTAAAAAATCAGAATTACTCACTGCATAAGCACAAAAGCTATTCATTAATATAGTAAAAATTATAAATTTCTTCATTTTTCAATATAAATTTAAATAAACACCTAAAAGCATCTACTTAAACGTAGACACTAACAACCCTTGTAGTTCTTCCGCCCACTCGGAGTGATTGTATAAGTACCACCTCGTGGTCCTACATGGCAAACTGGCTCATCTCTTCTTTGTGGGGCAAATTGGTGTACAGGTTGAGCAGGTGGTGCAACGGCAGGCGCTTTGTGACAGTGGTAGTCACCCGTTTTGCGATTGTGATGGCAACCTGATGCATCCAAGCCTCCACCATGAGCAAATACAACCGATGGTAGGACATACAGAAAAGCTGAAATCAGAAACTTCATTTGCTTCTCCTGTACGACCATGTAGCTACCGGTAGTTCGTCTTGCCAAAGCCCTTTGTGAGCATCATTTGCTGCGCTTTCAGCTGCCCTATACAACTCACGATCCTCAGCTGCTACTTCCTTGATGTAATCCGTGCATAACCATGCAAGACCTCTGCTTACTTGCTTGATGTTGACGTCTTCACCTTCAAGCAATACCTTACCAACGCTTCTGCCGTACTTATCTGATTTGATTTTGACAACGGTGACCTGCTGGTTAGCGATGTTTTTCATAGCAGCTTGAACCTTTTGCCTCCATGCAGCATACGTATCCCCAGTCATTTGAACCTGAGAGGGACTTAGAAGACGCATATCGACGGGCTGTTGAGCCACACTCAGCTAGACCATTGACTTGCCCTAGGTACTTCTCGACATCACTCGGATAGTAGAAATAGACGTTGTAGGTTGCTTTGTCGATTTGGCTGCAACTGAAATCTGAATAACTGCTGCATGAGTCTCCGCAACCTGACAAGACAGATGAGACCAGCACAAGAGCTAGGATGCGCTTCATCAGTACTGAGGCTCTTTACTACCTGGCTTGCCGTTGTATGGATTCACATTAGGCTTACTTGACCAGTTGTCCCGTTGAGTGCGGTTCTGATTCGTGACTCTGTGCGGCTGCACATACGTGCCATCCTTCCGTACATGTCCGCGAACAGCATGAGAGCCACCTTTTGGACTGCTCATCCCTGAATTTTTCTTTGCAAAAGCGGGTACTGAAGCGAAGCCAAGAGCTAATGTAATCAGAGCACCAAACAACATCTTTTTCATTTTTACTCCTCAGTCCTCATCACCAAAACACAATTCGATCGCTTTATCTTTGCTTGCCATAAAGTCTTCTATGTAAACACGAGATCTGCTTCATTCTTCAGTTGCACCCGTAGGCTGTGCAAGTCTTGTAGAAAGAATTTCCCCGGCTATCAGTCCCTGAATAGGTAGTCATTCCGGGCATGGTCTGAATAGTCTGATTCCACGAGTTGCCGTTCGAGTTACCTTGAATCTGTGTCGTATTGCCGTATGTCTGGCTGTTCTGCGTCCAAGAGCTACCAGTGCCTGCGTTGTAGCCCTGCATGTTGGTCGTGTTGCCGTATCTCTGTACGTTGTAGCTATTGCCTGATGCGTCATTGCAAGTAGTAAAAGCTCCTGAGCCAAAGCAGGATGCATTTGCAAAACCTGCGACAAAAAGGAGCACAGTGCTAGCGAAGATTGCCTTCATAAAAATCCTTTGCATTGATCTAGATTATTGTCGCTTCTAGAAGCTTTAAGTCAATATTTTTTCATACTTTTGTATGAAATTCAATGCTGTGTGCGAAAGAGGTTGCTGCAAAGGCAACTCTGACAAGCCTACCCCTCCCCCTATGTATCAAACCTCGTTCATTCACGGGACCGGTTACGGGACAAGACAGCCTCGGTTGGGTCAAGGCAATCCACTAAAGATGCAACGCCACAGGCAAGCGATGCCAGTATCCATGCGGGTTCCAAGAAGATTCTGGATTCTGAGGAAATCTTGGTTGATGATTACTTATATGCAGGTTGTACCCTGTCGGGGGCACCAAACCTTAATCCGCACACGTTCGCCACGGTGCGGATTTTTCATTTCGTGTGCCAGCGCACTCAGGTCGCATTGAACTGCAAAGCCGCCAGACTGGCATACAAACCACCCTGCGCCTGCAAACTCGCGTGTGTGCCTTGTTCAACCAGGCGGCCACGCTCCATCACCCAGATCACATCGGCCCGCTGAACCGTGGCCAGGCGGTGGGCAATCACCAAGGTGGTGCGGCCCACCATGGCTTTTTCAAGCGCGGCCTGCACCATTTTTTCGCTTTGCGCATCGAGGGCGCTGGTGGCTTCATCGAGCAGCAGCAAGGGCGGGTTCTTCAAAATCGCCCGGGCAATCGCGATGCGCTGCCGCTGCCCGCCCAACAAGCGCACGCCCCGATCGCCCAAATAGGTGTCCATGCCTTGCGGTAAGTCAGCAATGAACTCTTGCGCATAGGCAGCCTCGGCAGCAGTCTGCACGTCGGCCAATGTGGCATCCGGTCGGCCATAGCGGATGTTGTCCAGCACGGTGCCGGAAAAGATCACGGGCTCCTGCGGCACGATGCCGATGCGCGCGCGCAAGTCGTGCAGGCTCATCTGATCAATGAGCACGCCGTCGAGCACGATGCGGCCAGTCTGCGGGTCATGAAAACGCATCAGCACATCGAACAACGTGGTCTTTCCCGCCCCGCTGGGGCCCACCACGGCCACCGTCTGGCCTGCAGCGATCTGGCCCGACAACCGGTTGAGCGCCAGGGTGTCCGGGCGCGAAGGGTAATGAAAACTCACTGCGTCCAGCGCCAGCACTGAGCCGCCCTGTGGCCAAGGTGCCTTGCGGGGTTGCTGAACGACCTTCAGGTCAGAGGTGCTGTGCAGCAGCTCCATCAGGCGCTCGGTGGCCCCGGCAGCGCGCAACAGATCACCGTAGACCTCGCCCAACACCGCAAAAGCACTGGCCAGCAAGACCACATACACGATGGTCTGGCTCAACTCACCCGCGGTGGTGGTGCCCGCACGCACCGCCAGCGTGCCCATGTACAGCCCCCACAGCAGCACCGCACTCGACGTCAGCATGATGAAGCCCACCAGCACCGACCGCGCACGGATGCGGCGCAGGGCCGTGCCCAGCGCCCGCGAGGTGGCCGCCACAAAGCGCCCCGCCTCGCGCTGCTCGGCGGTGTAGCTTTGCACCACAGAGATCGCGTTGAGCACCTCACCCGCCAAAGCACTGGCATCGGCCACACGGTCCTGACTGGCTCGAGACAGCTTGCGCACACGTCGCCCCAGGTACACCGATGGCACCACCACCAGCAGCAACACCACAACCACTTGCAGCATCAGCACCGGGTTGGTCCAGATCAGCATGCCCATGGCCCCCACCCCCATGACCAGATTGCGCAGCCCCATGGACATGGACGAACCAACCACCGTCTGCACCAGTGTGGTGTCGTTGGTCAAGCGCGACAGCACCTCGCCCGACTGGGTGGTTTCAAAGAAAGCAGGACTTTGCTCGAGCACATGGGCATACACCGCGTTGCGGACATCGGTGGTGATGCGCTCGCCCAGCCAGCTCACGGTGAAATAACGCGCGGACGAAAACACCGCCAGCGCCGCTGCCACGCCAAACAGCCCCCAGAAATTGCGCGCCAGATGCTCAGCCGAAGCGCCCGCGGCCAGCCCTTGGTCAATCAGCTGGCGCAAGGCCCACGGAAACGCCAGCGTGGTCCCCGCCGCCAGCAGCAAAAACAGCCCCGCCATGGCCAACACCCCACGGTAAGGGCGAAGAAAAGGCAAGAGTCCGGAAAGCGATGCAGCTTGCGATCGCCGAGCTGAAGGCATGGCGGGCGAACTCAAATCAATCTTAGGGGTGGGCGGTGTCATCGTTAATGGCTTTTTACAGGCAGCTCTGTCACAGAGGGCGAAATCCAGGCAATCCGGCGAGTCAGAATTCAATGCCCCATGGCTTCACTCACCCAGGTTTGGTATTGATTCCTGACCGCAGATGGCACCACTTTGGGATACACGGGGACATATTGGTAGGCCGCCCCTTGCGCCAGAAATCCCTCGGCCCAAGCACCACAAATCACGGCATGCTCCATCAACGAAGCATCCATGGCCAACCACGGCCCTTGCAATGCCTGAGCTTCCTCCGATCTGCGCCTGAGAGAAATTTCTCGGCCACTGTCCCCTGTTTTTCCTGAGATTTCCTTGTAATGAACATCCGTGAAAATCTCCACAGCTTTGCCAGATCGCGCACCACGCTCTGACTCCGCAGAATAGGTCTTCCCCAGCCAACTGAAAATTGCGGCGCAATGAATGGCTTGACCTGCCAATCGCGACTCTTGCGCCAACACCTGGCCAGGCAGAAACGCCAACACCAACGTAAACACCGTCATGGTCCATTGAACATGAATGCGTGTCATCCCATTTCCTTCGTACGGCAGAGCATCAAAACACCCCTTCAGCATGAGCGCTTGAATGGGTAAAAAATTGGTTGTACAGCCATCTTAGCGGCGTATCCCCTGACACGACAACGCAGATTCTGTGAAAGCTCTTGTTGACAGAAATATTCAAGCAGAATCAAAAAACTGATGCAAAACGCTGGCATCTGCCCTGCTCAAGTCCGTTAAATATATAAGAATTAACTTATTAAAATAACACCTGCCCACTTTCCCAAAGGTGGACAGGGGGCCCATTTTCTGCAATAGCACACAATCACTGAATCAACATGCAAATTGACATGATCCGTCGACTCATCGCCCTGCTTCTGACTTGCATCTTGGCGGCATGTTCGGCATCGAACACATTGGACAGCGTATCGCTGGATGAGGCGCGTGCAGCACATGAAAGCGGCAAAGTCTTACTGATCGACATCCGGGAAAGGCGTGAACACCTGACCGGTGTGGCGCAGGGTGTCGTCTTGCTGCCCATGAGCGAACTGCCGCAAAAAAATTCATTGATCCCCAAAGATCCTGCACAACCCGTTCTGCTGATTTGCAATACGCAGAATCGCTCCAAAGCAACGCTGGAAATGTTGAAGCAACAGGGATATCAAAACATCCGTTATGTCGAAGGCGGCATGAGCCAGTGGGCTGCAAAGGGTTGGCCGATGGTGGCGCCGAACTGATCCAAGGAGAACAGTGATGAAATTCATTCAAGACTATTGGCCCATAATGGCTTTGGCATTTTGGTTTGGCTACAAATGGTGGAACGCCAGACGCGTCAAAGCTTTGCTGCCACAACTCAAAAGTGAGGGCGCCATTCTTTTAGACGTTCGCTCGGAAGCCGAATTCGCATCGGGTCACGCCCCAGGCACCATGAACATTCCACTTCATGACTTGGGCCAACATTTGAGCTCCTTGCCAAAATCTTCACCCGTGGTGGTTGGTTGCGCCAGTGGAACACGCAGTGGCATGGCCAAGTTGATGTTGAAGAAAAACGGTTACCAGCGGGTTCACAACATCGGCAGCTGGCGCAATTTCATGAGCTGAACACCTGAGAATGAAGTGACGTCATGATGAACAGTCAACAGCAAAAAGAGTTTTTGCAAGCCACCGCCTGGTTGCGGCCCCTGACCCGAGGGGCCGCCGCTTTTTCGATTCGTTCGGCCGGAATTCTTCCGGCCTGGCTCAGAAACTTGCCATTGAAAATCGTCAAGCGCATCCTGGTCAATTACCAGACACGCATGATTTCAATCTGCAAGACACACCGATGAGTGCACCAGCAGAAAAATCACGCGATCAGCGCGGTTGACTGAAATCGAGGTTATTGCAAGCCTCACACTCGTCTTTGAAAATTCCCAGCTTGACAAGCAAGGCATGGACCTCGCAACCGAGGCAATAGCCCAGAACAGCTTCAAGCCACATGAAGCCCAGGCACACCCAGACCATCACCAAGGGCAACCAGCGTGGCAAAAACTGCTCAGTAGTGGGCAAAATTTCGTTGCGAAAGATGAAGTTGATGGCTCCGGCGAATTTTTCAGGGTGAAAAAACACCAAACAAACACTGATCATGGATGCACCAATGGTCCAGGCAAATCTTTTGGGGGCCAAAGGCTTCCACACAGGACGTGCCCGCCTGGCCAAAAATGTCGACAACCAAATGGTTGGCGACAAATAGGCAGTTCTCACACTCATACCAACCAGCATCTCAAACAGGGCATAAAAAAGCACCCAAGTTTGAACGGTGTAGTCATAGGTTCTTCGCACCGCTTCGACCATGTACAAAATCCGGTTGTCGAAGTCGAGCTCGAACGTGTCCTTGATCACTTCACCCGTCACGATCCACTTGCTGCCAAACACGATGTCCCATAAGGTGAAGGCCATGAAGATGGGTATGGCCAACATGATGCCTGCACGAATGCGCACGGCCGTGTCATTGATGAAGGGCGTGACATCGTCACGACTTCTGAACCAGAGTAAGGACCAGGAATTGCTTGCAGACACGCTGTTTGGATCTGTCACTTGTCTCCCCTTTTCAAAAAAATCAAAACGCTTCTTTTTCTGCTTCCAGGTAAGCCAGGCTGATGTACTTGCCGATGTTGCCCTCAAAGCCTTGCATGGTCTTGGCTCGGGATGTCACCCGCACATCGTTGAGCACCATGCTGCGAGCCTCTGACTCCGACTTGCCATCTTTGACCGCTTGCAGACAAGGCTCCCAAATGCCTGCCATGAACTCGCCATAGGTCTTGAGCAGATCTTTGCTGCCTTGACCATGCCCCGGCACCCAGAGCTGCTCGCCGGTTGCGGCCATGAGGGCTTGGTAGTACTTGAATGTCCCTGGATATGAGCCTTCATCCATGTTGGCAATGCGGTTGGCCATGGCGATGTCACCCACAGCCGTGAGCTTGTCCTGCACGACCTCCACACACAGGTCCGATGGCGTATGAGCCGTCCCGTAATGATGCATGCGAAATGACACATCGCCAATCTGGATAATCTGACCGTGCTTGACTGCGGTGTTGGGCAAGATCACTTCGGTGCCCAGGGTGGACTGGTTGGTCCAGCGTTCCATCAGGCTTCGCCACAGATTGCCTTCGGCCCCCTTGAGCTTGTCGATGGTGCTTTGCAGGGCATAAATCGGCAACTGCTTGCCGTAGGCTTTGACAAAGGCATGATTACCCAACCAGTGGTCGCCGTGGTAGTGGCTGTTGAACACGGCAACCACCGGTTTGTCGGTGACCTTACGGATCATGCGGATGGCCATCTGTCCAATTTGCAGCGATGCCCCTGAGTCGATCACCACCACGCCCACCGAGGTAACAACAAAGATCACGTTGGACATCATGCCGCGGTTTTCCGGGGTGGGGAAACCATCCGGCGAAAAGATCATCCAGACATGTGCTGACAATTGCTTGGCCGGAATATCGCCCACCGGCGGACCTTCGATGAATTCCTGAGCTTGCTGTGCCAGCAAATGCGCTTCAGGCCAAAGCGACACGGCACCCAACGCAGCGCTGGCTGTCAGAAAATGTCTCCGTTTCATGCGTCATATCCCTTCAAAGCAAGTGTGATCTGCAATACCGTTGCAGATCACCATTCCCTCATGCCGATTGAAGATCAGCCCACATAACCTTGATTGGGCAAGCCGCCAGTGATCTTGGGGGCATTGAGCTTGCGGGGCTTGATGCGACCATCGGGCTGCGTCTTGAGCCAGGTTTCGACCACTTCCCACACTTGCTTATTGCCTTGTGTACGCGCCTCCTCAGCCACAGGCGCCCACCCGGCCACCTTGTACTTTTTGCCAGCTTCGATCAGCTGACCATTGAGGCGCATGTCGCCAATGCGTGTCCCGATCTTGCCCAAAGGGTTGCAGCTGTAAGTCAAACCACCCACGCGCACCATGTCGCCACCTTGCTGGTAGTAAGGATCGGGGTTGAACAGGTTGTCGCACACATCTTCGAGAACCGTCTTGATGGTTTCACCGGTCATCTCGGTCACAGTGGCGTAGGAATATGTCGTAGCCGTCATGTCGAGCAGCCACTCGCGTGTAATGGCTTGGCCAGGCAAGAGCGATGTGCCCCAGCGGAAGCCTGGCGAAAATGCGATCTCTGCGCCTTGCACATCCAGCAAGGCATCGACCAGCAACTGGTCGCCCGTGCCATTGAAGTTGCCACGGCGATAAAGCAAACCTTCCGAGACGCCGAGCTTCTCGGACAGCTTGGCCTCATAGGGCGCACGGATCTTGGTGATCAGCGCGTCCATCTCTTTATCCGCCGGTAACATGTTCGAGAACACGGGCAACAGTTTGTAGCGAAAATCACTGACCTTTTTGTCTTTGACATCGAAGTCAAGCACGCCCAGGAACTTGCCGTTGGAGCCTGCGTTGGTGACGATGGTCTTTCCACCTTTGTTGGACACCAAGGTGGCCACGGGCATGCCGTCGTGTGTGTGACCGCCCATGATGGCGTCGATGCCACTCACACGGCTGGCCATTTTCAAGTCCACATCCATGCCGTTATGGCTGATGACGACCACCACCTGCGCGCCTTTGCCGCGGGCTTCGTCGACCATCTTTTGCATGTTGTCGTCCTGAATGCCGAAGGCCCAGTCAGCCACCATGTAGCGGGGGTTGGCAATCGGGGTGTAGGGGAAGGCCTGACCAATGATGGCGCAAGGCACACCGTTGATCTCTCGGATTACGTAAGGCTTGAACACCGGATCACCGAAGTCATTGGTCTTGACGTTTTGCGCGACAAAGTCCACCTTGCCCGCAAAGTCTTTCTCGACGATTTCCTTCACACGCTCCATGCCAAGCGTGAACTCCCAGTGACCAGTCATGACATCGACGCCCAGCAGTTTGCAGGCGTCGACCATGTCCTGGCCATTGGTCCACAAGCAAGTGCCCGAGCCTTGCCAGGTGTCGCCACCATCCAGCAACAAAGCACCAGGACGGCTGGCTTTCATTCTTTTGACCAGTGTGGCCAAGTGCGCAAAACCACCCACCTTGCCATACCGATGCGCGGCTTTTTCATAGTCCAAATAAGTCAAGGCATGTGCCTCGGCTGAACCTGGACGAATCTTGGCTACTTTCAGCAAATGCTCTCCAACCAAATGGGGCAAATTGCCTTGCATGGAACCGATGCCCATGTTGATGCTGGGCTCGCGGAAATAAATGGGCTTGAGCTGCGCATGACAATCGGTCATGTGCAAAAAGGACACATTGCCGAATTTTGGGATGTCATACAGGCCATTGGCGGCTGTCGCCGCGCTGGCTTCTGCAAACTTGCCCATGCTCATGCCGGCCATGGTGCCTGCACCCATCACTTGGATAAATTCACGTTTGGTCAGGTTCATATTTGCGCTCACTGATGTATTGACGGCAAAAAAACCCAGACATGCCGGGTTTCAAGCTCTTACTGATTGACAGGCGACTTGGGGTCGAGCAAAAGGCCAACAATGTGGCGAACTTGCGTCTCGTTCAAGATGCCCATATGGCCAGCACGAGGCATGTTGGAACAAGCGTTGTAGGCTTTGGAGTTCCAGATCTTGCCCCAGGTGTACTCCACGATGGCTTTGCTTTCTGGGCTGTTCGGATCAGTCACGCCACGGATCTTTCCGTAGTTGTAGAGGCTGGGGCCGATCGTGCCGTAAGAAATTTCCTCTTTGCTGATCTGATGGCAGTTGTAACAGTTACCGCCATTGACCGTTTTCGCATCATCAGTCCAAGTCAAACCACGGCCGCTTTGTGCAATGGCTTCACCCTGCTTCCAGTCACCGATGAATTTACCGTCTGAGGGCCATTTGATGGCCTTCAAATTGATCTCTTCAATGGCCTTGGCAGTTTTTTCTTCCAAGGGTTTGCCGGCCACATCGGCCTCACTGCATGCACGATTGGTTTCGTCCACATTCAGCACGCGATCCACTTTGGCCACGCCTTGATCACGGAATGAGGCCTTGACGATCTTGTTGGTGAGTTCATTCAACTCAGCAACAGAGGGACCCGATGCACAACCCACCACCAGCAAGGCCGCAGCGACGCCGGTCAACACAAATTGGATGTTCTTTTTCATGATGATCACCTTCATTGATTAGCGTTTGATGGCGGGAGCAACTGAAGCAGCACCTTTGGCATTCACACCCAGATAAGTGGCCAAGGCCAATGTGGCATCGCTGCCAAAACCTGGATAGGGAAAGCGCTGCTGGCGGTAGCAATCATTCAGGCGCAACTGCATTCCCCACATTTGACCGTTGGACACACGGTAGGCAGGCCAAGCGGCAAAACCGATGCCGTCTCCAGGGTTCTTGGTCAACATGGGCAAATCCTGCAAGCGGATGCGTTTTCCCTCTTCGCCGTGGCATGAGGCGCACGAAAAATCATGAGGACCACCGCGCTGGAAGAACAAGCGCTTACCCACTTCGTAGAAAGTCTTTTCCTGAGGATGCGATTGAGACAGATTGAAACGCATGCCCTTGGACTCTGCGGCAATCCATGTGGCCAACGCTGTCACATTGTTTTGCTCGCCTTTGCCAAAGGGTGTCTTGTAGATTTCATCTGCATTCAAGCCCTGCAAGGTCTCCATGCAAGTAATCAAACGTGTTTCCAGATCTTGCACGCGCTGGGTATCTGCAAAGTAACGAGGCAATTCCACAAATACGCCCTTGACCACACCCGGGCCTTTACCCAGATCGCACTTTTCAAGGCTGGCATTTTTAGGGCCGCGCTTTTGCGTCCACAAGCCCTCGCCTTTGGCCTCAAACAACTCAGAAGGATTACCATCTTGGAGCATGGCACGGTATTCATCAATGCCTTGGCTGGCGGTCTTTTGCGCCATAGCAGAAGCTGCAGACATGGCCAGCAAGGAGGCCAGGGTCATTGTGGTCGCGTATTTCATGCGTCACCTCTTTGATTAATTCTGGAAACGAAAAAAGGGTGAAGGTCTGACTTCACCCTTTTGGACACATCCAAGTTATTAGGAAACTGTGGCTTCGTCAGTACGGGTATCGCCCTTGTTGTCTTTCCAAGTCACCGCCACTTTGTCACCGGCCTTGGCACCCTTGATGGCAAACTGCATGAAGGGGTTCTTGGACACTGCAGGGCCCCACTCGGCGGCCAGCACTTGCTTGCCGTTCAAAGACGCAGTGACTTCCTGGATATACCAAGCTGGAACCAGTTTGCCAGCCGCGTCTTTGCGTTGACCGGATTCCATCTCGTGACTCATCAGGACACGGACGGTGGCTTTGTCGCCAGAAGCTTGGGCACGAATGCGCATTGGATCTGCCATTTTTTACTCCAATTTTTTAAATAATTTGTGGTTCGGATCAGTGCGCGATTAACCGCCGCAACCGCCCAAAGTGACTTTGACTTCTTTCTTGGCAAAGAAAGCTTTGCCGTCAGCCATGATGGCTACAGCATAGACATCCGACGATTGCCCCATCTTGGCGCGTGTGGCGAAGTTGGCTTCAATGCTGTCGCTGACGTGGAACAGCGCCACCAACGCTGCAGGGTTCTTTTCAACCAGAATCAGCAACTGCTTGACGCCTGCCAGCGATGTGCTGGCACCCAAAGGAACCACTGCTCCGTTTTCAGCAATGTCCGGACCGTTGATGGTCACATCCTTGCTTTCAGCCAGGCTGGCTGCGCCAGCGGCTTTAGCAGCATCTTGTACAGACTTGGCATCAAATGCCACTTTGTTGAACGCGGCTTGTGCGAACTGGGGGAAGCCAGCCGTGGCCAAAAGGCCTGCCACTACAGCGCTTTGCTTGAGTGTCTCGCGACGGGTTTGCATCTGATATC
>JACCDQ010211754.1_pt1 | contig 16737 bp, 10 predicted proteins | sample 7446031 | NCBI WGS metagenome assembly JACCDQ01 (sample SAMN15323442, study PRJNA562643) | freshwater metagenome | isolation source: river surface water | place: USA:Blue River Watershed | collected 2017-08-17
CCGCATCCCCGCCAAAGTTGAAGGTTGAGCCGCACGGGCCGCAGGTTGAGGTTTCGCGCCGATGTTCTCCCACCTCGACGCGCAGAACCGGCCCGCGATGGTCAACGTGGGCGCCAAGCCCGTGACGCGTCGCACCGCGCACGCGATCGCCGTCGTGAGTTTGCCCGACGAGCTCGCTGTTTTGCTCCGCGACGGCGAAATCGCCACGAAGAAGGGACCGATTTTCCAGACCGCCGCGCTCGCCGGCGTGATGGGCGCCAAGAAGACCGGCGAACTCATCCCGCTCTGCCACCCGCTCGGGCTCGACGATTGCCAAATCGAAATCAAGGCGCACCCCGACCGCCGCGAAATCGAGATCCATTGCCGCGTCGAGGTGCACGCCAAGACCGGCGTCGAAATGGAAGCACTCACGGGCGCGACGGTGGCGGCGCTGACGTTTTACGACATGGCCAAGGCCGTGACCCACGGCATCGTCATCAAAGAGGTGCGCCTGCTGGAAAAAACCGGCGGCAAGCGCGACTATCGCGCGACCGCATGATCAACGTCCGCATCCAGTACTTCGCCATCTTGCGCGAGCAGCGCGGGCAGAACGAGGAGACTCTCGCCACCGCCGCCGCCACGCCGACCGCGCTCTACGAGGAATTGCGCGCGCGCCACGGCTTCACGCTGCCCGCCGACCGCATCCGCGCCGCCGTCAACGAAACCTTCGTCGCGGCCGATGCCCCGCTGCGCGACGGCGACCGCATCGTGTTCATCCCGCCGGTGGCCGGCGGTTGACGCCGCGGAATTCCGTTTTCCCAAGCCCGATGTTTTCGATTTCCGCCGTTCCGATCGATCCGGCCGCGTTGCAACGTCGCCTGGCCGATGCCCGCGCCGGCGCCTGCGTGACCTTCGAGGGCTGGGTGCGAAATCTCAACGAAGGCCAGACCGTGGGCGCGTTGGAGTACGAGGCCTTCGTGCCGCTCGCCGAATCCGAAGGGACCAAGATCCTCGCCGAGGCCCGCGCGAAATTCGATTTGCTCGGCGCCATTTGCGTGCACCGCACGGGCCTCCTGCAGCTCGGCGACATGGCCGTCTGGGTGGGCGTGACCGCCGCCCACCGCGGCGCCGCCTTCGACGCCTGCCGCTACGTGATCGACGAAGCCAAGGCCCGCCTGCCGATCTGGAAAAAAGAACACTACGCCGCCGGCACCACCGCCTGGATCAACTGCGCCACGCGCGGCGAAGCCGCCGGCGCGCCGGCGGCTCCGCCGCAGTTTTGAGTTCGGGGTTCGGAGTTTGGAGTTGGGCAATCCGCCGGTTGGATCTTCGTTCGGCCTTTGGCACTTCCGCCTGCCGGAACCCCAAACTCCGAACTCCGAACCCATAAAAACCGGCCGTATCCCCGGCCGGTTTTTATGACGCCCGGCGAGAATGGGGTTGGTTTTCCGGTCCGTTCGCCTAGGGCTTGCGTTCCTTTATTTCAGCCATGGCCAAAACGCATTCCGACATCGGACTCATCGGGCTCGCCGTGATGGGTCAGAACCTCGCCCTCAACATCGCCGATCACGGCTTCCAGATCTCGGTTTACAACCGCACGACGGAGAAGACCGACCAGTTCGTCGCCGAAAATCCGAACACGCCCGGCGGCCTCGTCGGCACCAAGACGCTCCAGGAATTCGCCGCGTCCCTCGCCAAGCCCCGCAAGGCCATCATCCTCGTCCAGGCCGGCAAGGCCACGGACGCCGTGATCGACGGCCTCGTCGGCGTGTTCGAGCCGGGCGACATCATCATCGACGGCGGCAACGCCCTCTGGACCGACACCATCCGCCGCGAAAAGGCGCTGAAGGAAAAAGGTCTCCGCTTCATCGGCTCCGGCGTGTCCGGCGGCGAAGAAGGCGCGCGCTTCGGTCCGGCCCTCATGCCCGGCGGCGACCCGGCCGCCTACAAGGAACTCGCCCCGATCTGGAACGCCGTCGCCGCCAAGGTTGACGCGAAGACAGGCAAGCCCCTCACCGGCGCCAAGCCCGGCCAGCCCATCAAGGGCGGCGTGCCCTGCAACACCTACATCGGCGAGAACGGCGCGGGCCACTACGTGAAGATGGTCCACAACGGCATCGAGTATGGCGACATGCAGATGATCTGCGAGGCCTACGCGCTGATGAAGGGCCTCCTCGGCCTCAAGCCCGCCGAGATGGGCGCGATCTTCTCCGAGTGGAACCAGGGCATGCTCGGTTCCTTCCTCATCGAGATCACCGCCGACATCCTCAAGCAGAAGGACCCGGTCACGAAGAAGCCCTTCGTGGACATCGTCCTCGACACCGCCGGCCAGAAAGGCACGGGCAAATGGACCTCGGTCAACGCGCTCGACATGGGCGTGCCCGCCCCGACGATCGCCGAGTCCGTCTTCGCTCGCTGCATCTCCGCCGTGAAGGAGGAGCGCGTCGCCGCCTCGAAAATTCTCAAGGGACCCAAGAAGAAATACCGTGGCTCCAAGAAGGCGCTCGTTCAAGCCATCCACGATGCGCTCTACTGCTCCAAGATCTGCTCGTATGCGCAGGGCTTCCAGCTCATGCGCACGGCCCAGCAGGAATACAACTGGAAGCTCAACTTCGGCGAGATCGCCCAGATCTGGCGCGGCGGTTGCATCATCCGCGCGACCTTCCTGCAGAAGATCACCGAGGCCTACGCCCGCAACCCGAAGCTCGCGAACCTGCTCCTCGACGCCTACTTCAACAAGACCGTGAAGAAGGCCCAGGAGAACTGGCGCAAGGTCGTCGCGCTCGCCGCCGAGTGCGGTGTGCCGGCCCCGACCTTCGCGTCGGCGCTCGCCTACTACGACAGCTACCGCTCGGCCCGCCTGCCGGCCAACCTGCTCCAGGGCCAGCGTGACTTCTTCGGCGCGCACACCTACGAGCGCACCGACAAGCCCCGCGGCAAATTCTATCACATCGACTGGCCGGAGCCCACCCGCCCGCAGCTCGAGGCCTGAGGTCAGTTGTAGAGAGGGATCACAGATCCCGTCTCCATCTTCAAGGCGCGGCCCACCAGCCGCGCCTTTTGCTTTTCACTCCAGCCACACCTGCTCATAGGGTCCTAGGACGAGCAGGTTGTCCACCCAGCCGCGCACGCTGGGGTCCATCAGGTATTGGTTCGTGTAGTAGTAAACCGGGAGAATCGGCATCGCGTCGGTCAGGATCTTTTCCATCTGCTGCATGATCTGCAGCCGTGCGGCCGGCGCGGCAGTGAGCATGAGCTGCTTGTAGAGCCGGTCATACGCCGGATCGGACCAGCCCGTGCGGTTGAAGCCCGAGTCCGAGGTGAACACCTTCAGGAACTGCGAGGCGTCGTAGGGCTCCATGATCAGGCCGGCGCGGCAGAGCTGGTAGTTTTGGCCCTGCATGTTGTCCAAATAGACCTTCCATTCCATGTTCTCGAGCCGCAGGTCGATGCCCAGCTCGCGCTTCCACACCTGCTGCAGCGTTTCGGCGATCAGGCGATGGTTCTCGGCGGTGTTGTAGATCAGCGTGATCGGCTCCAGCCCCTTGCCACCGGGATAACCGGCCTCAGCCAGCAGGCGGCGCGCTTCCTCGAAGTCCAGCTTGGTGCGCGCTTCGCTGACGTAGCCGTCGATGCCCTCCGGGGTGAAATGATACGCGGGCTTTTCGTCCGCGAGTGTGACGTTCGCGACCAGCTGTTCGCGGTCCACCGCCATCGCCAGGGCGCGCCGCACGCGCACATCCGTGAATGGCGGGCGGTTCACGTTGAAATTGAAGTAATAGACGCCCGAGTAGGGGTGGATACGGAGCTTCTCCGGCGCCTCGCGCCGATAGACGGCGATCTTGGCCAGAGGCACGCGATACGTCTTGTGAAGCTGGCCCGAGCGGAAGGCTGCCTCCTCGCCGGTAAAATTTTCGATGGGCACGAAGCGCACGCCGTTCAGCTTCACGCTGGCGCGGTTCCAATACGTCGGGCTGCGCTCGACCTCCAGGTGGCTGTCCGCTTTCCAATCCTTGATGACGAACGGGCCGTTGCCCACGAGGGTGCCGGGCTGCGACCAACGGTTGCCGGGCAGCAGCGGATCGCCAGAGCGCTCGACCACGTGCATCGGCACCGGAAACCACGCGCGTGCCGCCATGGTTTTCAGCAGATACGGCGCCGGATGAGCCAGGCGGATTTCAAGTGTGAGATCGTCGATCACCCGGAAACCGACCGCGGAGAAATCTTGCAGCCGTCCCTTGTGGTATTCCTCGGCGTTCACGACGGGGTAGAGTTGGTCTGCATTGTCCGAGCCGAGGCCCGGGGACAGCAGCCGCCGGAAGGAAGCATGAAAGTCCCGCATGGTCAGCGGCACCCCGTCGGACCACTTCAAACCGGGCCGCAGATGAAAAGTGTAGAGCAATCCGTCGCCCGAGACCTCCCAGCGCTCGGCCGCACCCGGCCGGGCTTCCAGGGTGGCGGGATCACTGCGAGTCAGGCCCTCGAAGAGCGTGCACACGATATTGCGCTCGGGGATGCCCGTGATGACCTGCGGATCGAGGCTGGGTGGCTCGGCGCCGTTGCCCACGATCATGATTCCGGCCTGCGTCGCCTGTTCGACCGGCGTCTCGCGTTTGTTGCAGCCGGCGAGGGAGAGAAGCAACGGCAACGGCGCGGCCAAGAAGAGCCGCATGAGCAAGGGAAGACGGAGTTTCATCGTGGTTGTGGGCGACAGCGTGCGCACCGGGCGGCGATTGGCGATGCTGCATTCCGCGGTGAGCGATTGACTCCGCCCGCGGTGGCGAGGAAGGCTGTGCGCACCCCCGTGAGCGCGCCCCATCCTTCCCCTGCCCGGCTCTGGCTGTTCCGTCTGGGCCTCATGCTGGCCGCGCCAGCGCTGTATTTCCTCGGCCTGGAAGGTGCCCTGCGGTTGGCCGGCTACGGACGCAACACGGCGTTCTTCATTCCTGACGAAAAGCCGGGTTTCCTGCGCAGTAACCCGGCCTACACGTCGCTTTTCCTGCCCGAGAGTTTCGACCTGCGGCCGATCAATTTCCGCGTGGCCACCCAGAAGCCGGCCAACACCGTGCGCATCGTGGTTCTCGGTGAGTCCGCCGCCCAGGGCATACCGGCGCCAGCCTTCGGCTTCGTGCCCCAATTGCGCGCGCTGCTGCGCGCGCGGTATCCCGACAAAAACATCGAGGTCATCAACACGGGCGTCGTCGCGATCAACTCGCATGTCGTTTACCAAATCGCGCGCGACGCCGCGCGGCTCTCGCCCGACCTGTTCGTGGTATACCTGGGCAACAACGAGGTCGTCGGCCCCTACGGCCCGGGCAGCGCCTATCTCTCGGCGATGCCACCTTTGTGGATCATCCGCACAAGCGCGTGGGCGAAATCCACGCGCACCGGCCAGCTGCTCGGCGCCGTGATCGCGCGGTTTGCCGGCGCCCGCCAGCCCGCGCGCGAGTGGGGCGGCATGGGCATGTTCATGAAACATGCCGTGCGAGGCGACGATCCGCGGCTGCAGGCCACCTACGCCAACTTCGAGGCCAACCTGCGCGACATCATCCGTGTGGCCGACAACGTCGGCGCCAAGACCGTGCTCTGCACCGTGGTCTCCAACCTGAAGGACTGCCCGCCGTTCCTGTCGCTGAATCGGCCGGACCCGACCGAGGCCGACCGCGCGGAATGGCAGACGGCTTTCGCCGCCGGCAAGCTCGCCTGGAAACTCGGTGAGAACGAGGACGCACAGAAATTGCTGCACACCGCTCTGCGCCTGGATCCGCACTATGCCGACACGCACTATCTGATCGGCTCGCTCGCACTTCAGCAGGGCGACAAAGAACGCGCACGGAAGCATCTGCTCGAGGCGCAGCACTGGGACGCGCTGCGGTTTCGTCCGGCGCCACGCCTCAATCAGATTGCCCGCAGCGTGGCGCGCGAAACCGGCGTGGTCCTGAAGGATGCGGCGTTGGAACTTGGTTCAGATCCGGACTCGGAAGAAGAAATTGCCGGCCGCGAATTCATGCTCGAGCACGTGCATCCCGATTGGGACGGCAACTACCACATCGCGCGCCTGATGGCGGAGGGCGTCGCCCAGGCGCTTGGAGGCGAGCAGCCCGCCCGCGGCCGCTGGCTCGATTCAGCCCAGACGGGCGCAGCAATCGGCTACACTCCGGTCGAACGCTTCGGCCTGCTGCAACGCACCGCGCTCATCACGCGGGAGCCGCCATTTCCAAACCAGCTCACCTACGCGCAGGACCAGGCGCGCACGGCCCGCGAGATCGCCGTTGCCGGCGCGACCCGGCGCGACCCGGCGGCCTTGCAAAGGGCGCTGGCAACAGTTCGCGCGTCCAGCGCCGCCGACCCCGACAACCCCGACCTCGCCAAAATTGCCGTGGAGCTGGCTGATGAACTGGGCGATCTACCCGCCGCTCTGTCGGAGGTGCGCCGCGCGCAAACCCTGCAACCCGCCAACTTCGCCCTCGCGGCCGACGAGGCCATCAAGCTGTCCCGGCTCGACCGGTTCGAGGAAGCCGAGAAGCTTCTGCTCGCCACTGCTGCGGGGAGTTCGCCGCGCGACCTGGCCAAGCTTACGCCGGCCATCGCCGACTTTTATACGCGCACCAAACGCTTTGCCGACGGCCGGCGCTGGTTTGATGAAGCGTTGGCCCGGCAACCCGGGGCGCTGGCGCTGATCTTTTTCCGCGGGCGTCTCGCCCAGCAAGATGGCGACACCAAAGCAGCCGAGACCGACTACCGCGCCGTGCTCGCGGCCGATCCCGCCAACGAGGCGGCGCTGGAAACCCTGTTCGCCCTGCTCACGGCGCAGAACAGGACCAGCGAGGCGGAAGAGCTTTGCCTGGCGCACGCCGGCTTTCAGCCGAACAATCAGGCGAATCATCTCCGCGCGGCGCAGATCCGCGAAACACGCGGGCAACCGACGGAAGCGGCGCAAGCCTTGGGGGCGGCGATTCGCAGCGGCCCTGTGCCGCTGCCCACCCACCTCCGGCTGGCCAACCTGTTCTACGGTCAGCAACGCCGCGATGAGGCCCTGGACCAATTGGCCACGGCTTGGCGGATTGCGCAGCAGGAGGACCCGGAGGCTGCTCCCGCCATACGGGAACTCATCCAGCGTATCCGAGGCGAAAGCGAACGACGCTAGGCCTACTGCACCAAGACTTCCGCACTCAGGGTCGTGCCGGCACGGTTGCGAACCAAGACCCGGTAGGAACCCTTGGCCTTGGACGGAGATTTCAGGGTGAGGGTGGCTTCGGTCGCGCCCGCCAGCTCCTCTCCGTCACGCAACCACTGGTATTCCAGCGGGCCGGTGCCTTCGGCTTCAACCGTCAGGGTCGGACCGCCTCCTGCGGCCACCGGCTGCCGGGTGATGAAAGGAACTTTCGAACCGACGATGCCCGTTGGCACTTCGCTGGAGGCAACCGTGAGCCCGGCGAGTCTGACGACGACGACGTGACCGCGAAGATCGTTGTGCACGGCCGTCACGGAGAACTTCTCCCCGGGTGGCAGGTCGTGCGGCGGACGCCAGAAAATGCGGTAGGGCGCGGCATCGTCGGTGCCGAGATACTCGCTCTGGCCGGGGCGCGAGGCGCGCTCGAGGGTGAACGTCACTTCACCGAGCCCATCACCGCCCGCGACCTCAGCGCGGATTTCCACGCGGGACGGAAAAACGAGACCGTCGATCTCGCGCTTGGTGAACTTCAGCGCGGTGCCCGGGGCCGGATTGACCAGCCGGAGAGTCGCGGGAGAAGTTTTGGTCAGCGGGGCCGCGGCGCGCCAGACGCCGAATTGCAGGGGCGGCAGCGACACGGTCGCGCGCCCCGCGCTATCCACGGCGGATTGGACCGACGCCTTCGCGTGAGAGGCGAAGAGAGGCTCCAGTCTCGCGCCCGGCCGCTGACTGGTTGGCACCGCGAGCGTGAGAACTTGGGTGCGCGAGTTGTTGAACACCGCGAGATATTCCACGCGCTCGCGCCGGTCGATGCGCGAGAAGGCCAAGACGTCCTGGTTCGCCGTGGACCGCGGCAGCAACGCGCCGGTGCGCAGGGCCGGATGCGCGACGCGCAGCGCGGCCAGATCGGTGATCAGGCGATAAAACGGGTGCTTCGGATCAAACTTGTCGTCCGTGCCTGTTCGGGTCGTGGCGAGGAGCGGAGCACTTTTGAAATCCGGCGCCTGCGCGGCGAACATGCTCTCTCTGGCCTGCATGTCGTTGCCGCCGCGGCCGATCATGCCCTGCTCGTCGCCGTAGTAGATCACCGGCTGGCCGCGCGAGAGCAGCAGCAGGCCGTGGCCGAGCTTTGCGAGGTCGGCGAGCAGCTCGGGCGAGGCCCCGGGGTTGTCCTGCTGGAGGAAATAGCCGAAGCGCCCGGCGTCGTGATTGCCGAGGAAGGTTGTGGTCGAGTGGACGTTGCTGTCGTGGTCGGTGTAGTAGTCGTCGCGGAGGAAGAAGTCCGTAAGCGCGGCGGCGGAGCCGGCCTGCGACACGAATTTCCGCGCCGCCACGAAGAAGCCGAAGTCGAGCGTCGTGTCCGCAGGCATGCCACCGGTTGAGAACTCGCTCAACACGGCCGGGTCGCCGGCGTCGTTGTAAACCTCGCCGAAGTGCAGGAAGTCCGGGCGACCCAGTTCGCGGGCGCGCGCCCGAATGGCGGGCAGAAATCCCTGCCAGAAAGCGTTGTTCACGTGCCGCATCGTGTCGATGCGGTAGCCGTCCACGCCCGTCTCGAGCCAGGTGGAGAAAATCTCCGTCATGCCCTGCACGACGCGCGGGTGCTCGGTGAAGAGGTCGTCGAGGCCCACGAAGTCGCCGTGGACGGAATTCTCGCCCACGAAGGTCGTGTTGCCGCGGTTGTGGTAGAGCGTGACGTCGTTCAGCCACGCGGGGACCTTGATGGCTTTCTCGGCCTCGGGCACTTCGGGGCGGTAGGCGAAGCTGTTTTCCGCGGAGAGCGCTGGAAAGGTCGCCGGGTCGTTCACACCGTTGAAGGCCACGGCCAGTTCGTCGAAGGCCAGGCCCTGCGCATCGCGGTAGGGCGCGGCTTTCTTCGGGACGTAGTCATGCACGCCGCCGGTGTATTGGATGACATCGGCCGTGTGGTTGGTGATGATGTCCATGAACACCTTCATCCCGCGCGCATGCGCTTGGCGGACGAGTTCGCGGAACTCGTCGTTGGTGCCGAGGTGCGGGTCCATCTGCGTGAAGTCCGTAACCCAGTAGCCGTGGTAACCGGCCGTGCCCTGTTGCATGGGCTTGTTCTTGAAAGGGGGTGTCAGCCACACGGCCGTGATGCCCAGACCTTTCAAGTAATCGAGTTTCGTCGTCAGACCGGCGAAGTCGCCGCCGTGGTAGTGGGAGATCTTCGACGGATCGAAACCGTTCGCCTCAGGTCCTCCGGCGTAGCCGCCGCTGTCGTTGTCGGTGCGCCCGTTGGCGAAGCGGTCGGTCAGCACGAAATAGAAGGTCTGGCCAGCACCGGGGTGGGTGAAGCGCGGCACGACAGCGAAACCACCGGCAGGAGCGTCCGCGAAAGCCGTTGCAGCCAGCAACAACAGCAGGGACAGCCGCCGCAGAAGACGTGGGGTAATCATGATACGGGCAGCCTGTCGTCCTGCCGCCACCCGTCAAACGACGCACCTAGGAGAAGTCTTGCGACACCCGGATAAATCTTAGGGATCGGCTCCCGGAGTCGGGAAAAATCCCATCCCTACTGTTTGCCCGTAAACCCACTTTCGCTCGGAGAACCTCAGGCATTGGCCTTTCATCTTCACCCCAAGGCGACCCACGACGGCGGTTCTGACCTAAGACTTGTCCGGGTCATCTCGGTTTTTTGGGAGCAAACCGATTGGCGGAGACCGCGGCGCGGGGATTTTGTTGGTTCAATCAAGAGGTCGCGCCCCCGACGGCCTTTCCCCGATTCGTCATACCCCCACACCACAATGCACCCGACCGTTACCAAACGTTCCGCGCGCCGGTCCCTCCCCCGAGGACTGGTTGCCGGCCTGCTGCTGGCGCAGATTGCGCTCCCAGCGCTCGCCCAGACGACCACCGACACCAACAAAACCGAGAAGGACGAAAAGGATGCCCCTGTCATCCTCGAGACCTTCACCGTCACGGCCGGCTTCGCGGGCAGTCTCGCCGCCGCCGCCGAGATGAAGCAGAACCAGAAGGTCATCACTGAGGTGATCGCCGCGGAGGACATCGGCAAGCTGCCCGACATCTCCATCGCCGACGCGCTCACCCGCCTGACCGGCCTCACCACGCAGCGCACCAACGGCCGCAGCCAGCAGATCAGCATCCGCGGCCTCAACGGCGATTTCAGCACCGGCCTGCTCAACGGCCGCGAACAGGTTTCCACCGGCATGAACCGCGCCGTCGAGTTCGACCAATATCCCGCCGACCTTCTCAGCGAGGTGGTGGTTTACAAGACCGCGACCCCGAGCCTCACCGGCCAGGGCCTTGCCGGCTCGATCGACCTGCGCACCGTGCGCCCGCTCGACAAGACCGGTCGCGTTGTGGCGGTCAACGGCTACTATGAGTGGAACGAGCTCGGCGCGCTTACTCCTGGCGCCAAGTCCACCGGCAACCGCTTCAACCTCTCCTACATCGACCAACTTGAGGGCGGCACGATCGGCGTCGCGTTCGGCTACTCGCACTCGAGCAAGCCTTTCGCCGGACAGCAGTTCCAAGCCTGGGGATACCCGACCGACAACAACAACCTCGTCCTCGGCGGCATGAAGCCCTACGTCCGCAACAGCATCCTCGAGCGCGACGGCTACATGGCCGTGCTTGAATACAAGCCCGACGAGAACACCCACTCGGTGATCGATGTCTATTACTCCGACTTCAAGGAGGACCAGCTTCTGCGCGGCATGGAGGTTCCCCTCTACTGGAGTGCGGCGGCCCTGCAGGCCGGTTACACCACCAGCAACGGTCTGGCCACCAGCTCGACGTTCACCAACGTCCAGCCCATCGTCCGCAACGACGTCTTCACCCGCTCCGACAAGCCGATCGCCGTCGGCTGGAACCTCGTCATGGGCAAGGCCTCGGAGTGGCCCATCACCTTCGACGCCAGCTTCTCCAGCGTGAAGCGCAAGGACTTCAACCTCGAGCTCTGGGCCGGCCTCGGCTCTCTCGGCACGCCGTTCACCACCGCCGATACGATGAAGGTCACGCTCAATCCCGGCGGCCTGCCGATGATCACCACCACGAAGAACTACGCCGACGCCTCGATCCTCAAGATCAGCGACCCGCAAGGCTGGCAGTCGTGGAAGTTCCCCTCCACCGGTTCGCCCGGCTACTACAAGGGCTTCGAGTCCAAGGACACGATGACGCAGCTCAAGCTCTCCACGCGCCACGAGCTGAACCGCTTCTTCTCCGCCGTCGAGATGGGTCTGAGCTACACCGACCGCTACAAGCGCGACGGCGAGAATCCCTCCGGCTTCCCCGTGCTGAAGAACGGCGCCGCCACCGCGCCCATGCCCGCCAGCAACGGCATCACGGACTTCAGCTACCTCGGTATCGGCAAGATCTACTCCTTCGACCCGCTCGCCTACTTCAACTCGGGCGCGTTCAACCTCGTCGGCAACGACGGCACCGACTTCGTCGCCCGTCGCTTCCAGATCCGCGAGGAAGTCACGCAGTTCTACACCCAGGCCGAGATCGCCACCAAGGCCGGCAGCATCCCGGTCACGGGTAACGTGGGTTTCCGCGTCCTCCACACCGACCAGTCGTCCAACGGCCTTTCGGCCAACGGCAACACGGTGACCGCGGTCGCCGACGGTGACACCTACACGCAGTTCGCCCCGAGCCTGAATCTCAACTTTGAGATCACGGACCGCAGCGTCGTGCGCTTCAGCCTCGCCCGCCAGATCGCCCGCCCCCGCATGTATGACATGCGCGCCTCCCGCACCTGGGGCTACGACACGACCAAGGCCGGTTCCTCCAACATCAACCAGAGCCCGTGGAGCGGCGGCGGCGGCAACAGCGCGCTCAAGCCTTGGGTCGCCGACTCGGTGGACCTCTCCTACGAGCACTACTTCAACCAGAGCAAGGGCTACTTCTCCGTGGCCGCCTTCGCCAAGAAGCTGCGCAACTTCGTCTATGAACAGAGCGCGGTCGCCGACTTCACCGGTTATCCGGTCACCGGCGCTAGCCCGACCCTGTTCCAGGGTGTCGTCTCGCAGCCGATGAACGGCGACGGCGGCAACATCCGCGGCCTCGAGTTCTCGCTCGTGCTCGCCAGCGAGCTGATCAGCGAAAACATCAAGGGCTTCGGCGTCCAGTTCGGCGCCGCGCTGACCAAGAGCGGCATCAAGCCCTGGGGCCCGACCGGCGGCACAGCGCCCATCGCCGGCCTCTCCGAGAAGGTCTATCAGGTCACCGCCTACTACGAGCGCCACGGCTGGTCCGCGCGCGTCAGCAACCGCTACCGTTCCGAGAACCGCCAATACATCACCAACTTCGGCGTGCCGAATCCCGGTGGTGACGTGAACCCCAACGGCGGCTTCTCCATGGCCCAGCCCGAGAGCGTGTTTGATGCCCAGCTCAGCTACACGTTCTCCAAGGACGGCCCGCTGAAGAACCTCTCGATCTTCCTGCAGGGCTACAACCTGACGGACGAGCCGCTGATCACCTACAACAACGACGACCCGCGTCAGGTCATCAACTACCAGCAATACGGCGCGTCCTACTCCTTCGGCGCCGCCTACAAGTTCTGAGCCGCCGGCCCGCCGGCAGTTTGGTCAACACACACAACGCGGCCACCAGGGGGTTACTGGTGGCCGCTCTTTCTCTCTACCCTTAACTCCCCGTGCCCATGCCCGTCCGCACGCAGAACCGCGCGGCCAAGAAAACCGCCGTCACCTCCGGTTCCCGCTCCGCGACCGTGCCGCCCGCCAGCTGGCTTGATACCCGCGCCGCCGGCGTGCTGGCGCATGTGTCCTCGCTGCCCGGCGCCTACGGCATCGGCAACCTCGGGCGCGGCGCCCGGGCCTTCGTGGATTTTCTGGCCGACGCCCGCATCCGCTACTGGCAGATCTGCCCGATCGGCCCGACCGGTTACGGCGACTCGCCCTACCAGCTTTTCTCCGCCAGCGCGGGGAATCCCTATTTCATCGATCTCGGCGAACTTGCCGAAGCCGGCCTCCTGGCCGACGACGAACTCGCCCCGCTGCGCCGCCTGCCGGCCGGGCGGGTGGACTATGGCTGGCTCTACGCCGATTTCTGGCGCGTGCTCGCGCGCGCCGCCGACCGCTTCATCACCGCCGGCACCGACCGCCTCGAGGGCCTCGGTTCCTTCCGCGCCTTCCAGCGTGAACATGCGGAGTGGCTCGAGCCCTACACCGACTTCTTGGCGCTGAAGGCGCACTTCGGCGGCTGGGCGTGGCCGAGCTGGCCGGAACAGTTCGCGCGCTGGACGCCCCGGCTGCGCGCCACGCTGCCCGACAGCGTGCGCCTCGAGTCCGAGCGCCACGCCTTCTACCAATACGTGTTCTTCGGGCAGTGGGAACAGCTGCGCAACTACGCGCGCGAGCGCGGCGTCGGCATCGTCGGCGACGTGCCGATCTTCGTCGCGCTCGACAGCGCCGACACCTGGCGCAACCGCGAGGTCTTCCGCCTCGACGCGCGCGGCAACCCGCTCGCGGTGGCCGGCGTGCCACCCGACTATTTCTCCGCCCTCGGCCAGCTCTGGGGCAACCCGCTCTATGACTGGGCGCACCTGCGCAAGACCGGCTACGCCTGGTGGCTCGGCCGCCTGCGTGCAGCCTTCGAGCTCTACGACGTCATCCGGCTCGACCACTTCCGCGGCTTTGACACGTTTTGGGAAATTCCCGCCGGCGCCCCCGACGCGCGCACCGGCCGCTGGCAGCCCGGTCCGGGGTTGGAGTTTTTCCAGGCCGTGCGCGCCGCCCTGCCCGAGGCGCGCATCATCGCCGAGGACCTCGGCTACATCGGACCCGACGTGGTGAAGCTCCGCCGCGATGCGGGGCTGCCCGGCATGAAGATCCTGCAGTTCGCCTACGGCCACGACGCCAACAACGCCAACCTCCCGCATTTCTACCCGCCCGACAGCGTCGCCTACACCGGCACGCACGACAACATCACCGCCCGCGGCTGGCTCGAGTCCCTCCAACCGCCCTACGACGCGAAGATCGCGGAGTATTTCCAACTCGACAGCTCCAAATCCGCCTGGCCGGTCATCCGCGCCGCGCTCGGCACCACCTCGCGGCTGGCCGTCATCCCGATCCAGGATCTCCTCGACCTCCCGGCCGGGGCCACGCTCAACCGCCCCGGCACGACCGACGGCAACTGGCAGTGGCGCTTCACCGACGACCAGCTCGTCGCCCTGCGCCAGGGCCGGGTGGAAACGCTTCGCCAGTGGATTGAGCTCTACGACCGCACCGGCGACCGCCCGGTGAAAGACTATAGCGAACCACCCGAAAACGGGACCAGTGACCATTGACCAAAGACCGCCGACCTCCAGCCGGGCTCTTGAAGAAAAGCAGCAGTCCTTAGTCTCTGGTCCCTCGTCCTTGGTCTCCCTCTTCCCCCCATGCGCGAACTCAAACCCCTTTCCCTGCCGGCCATCTGGAACATGAGCTTCGGCTTCTTTGGCATCCAGTTCGGCTGGGGCCTCCAGATGGCCAACATGAGCGCCATCTACCAATATCTCGGCGCCTCGGAGGGCGAGATTCCGATTCTCTGGCTGGCCGCGCCGCTCACCGGCCTGATCGTGCAGCCCATCATCGGCTACTACAGCGACCGCACCTGGCATCCCAAGTTTGGCCGCCGCCGCCCGTATTTCTTCGTGGGTGCGCTCTGTGCGAGCCTCGCGCTCGTCGTCATGCCCAACTCCTCCGCGCTGTGGATGGCCGCCAGCCTGCTGTGGATTCTCGATGCGTCGATCAACGTCAGCATGGAGCCGTTTCGCGCGTTTGTGGCCGACCTCATGCCGCCGAAGCAGCGCCAGGTGGGCTTTGCCATGCAGAGCCTGATGATCGGTTTCGGCGCCGTGCTCTCCTCCTACCTGCCGTGGCTGCTCACGCAGCTGGGCGTGGCCTCGGCCGAGCTCACGCCGGGCGGCATCCCGCGCTCGGTGCACCTCTCCTTCCAGATCGGCGCGGGGGTCTATTTTCTGGCCGTGCTCTACACGATCCTGACGACAAAGGAACACCCGCCCGAGGCCGACTCCGCACCCAAGGCTGGCGCCGCCACCTCATTCATCACGGAAATTTTCCACGGTATCCGCCAGATGCCGCTCGTGATGCGCCGGCTGGCCGTCGTGCAGTTTTTCACCTGGCTGGGTCTCTTCTGCCTGTGGATCTATTTTACGCCGGCCATCGCGCGCGCGATCTTCCACGGCGCACCCGGTTCCCCCGAATACCAGCAGGCCGTCGAATGGGGCGGCACCTGTTTCGGCACCTATAACGGCGTGGCGTTCGCCGTGGCGTTCCTGCTCGTGCTACTCGCGAAGCAAGGTGTGCCCGCGAAGCTCCTGCACCGCATCGGCCTGATCTGCGCCGCCGCCGGCCTCCTGTCGGTGGGATTCATCGAGCGCCCCGGTCTGCTGCAGGTGTCGATGATCGGCGTCGGCATCGGCTGGGCCACCATCCTCTCCATGCCCTACGCCCTGCTCTCCAACGCCATCCCGCCTGCGCAGATGGGTTTCTACATGGGCGTGTTCAATTTCTTCATCGTGCTCCCGCAGATCCTCGCGGCCACGCTGCTCGGTCCCGTCGTCCAACACCTGCTCGGCGGTCGTGCCATCGTGGCCGTCATGGCCGGTGGCGCCTGCATGTTGATCGCCGCCGCGGCGCTCTCGTGGGTGCCGGAGCAGAAAGCGGCCTGATTTTTAGTAGGGCCGGTCTCTGACCGGCCGAATGAAAAACCACTCGCTCAAAACCCGGCCGGTCAAAGACCGGCCTTACTCTCAGCTCCATGAAAAAGTCCCTGTCGCGCCTTCTCCTGTTGGCTCTGCTCGGCTCCACCACATCCCTCTTCGCCGCCTCCGCGCCGGAACGCGAAAAGGCGTGGCCCAGCGCGCACCACCCTGCCGTCGGCGTGCCCGACTGGGCGCGCGGCAGCACCATCTACGAGATCAACGTCCGGCAGTTCTCCGCCAGCGGCAAGTTCACCGCCGTCACCGCCGATCTGCCGCGCCTCCAGGCGCTCGGCGTGGACATCCTCTGGCTCATGCCGATCCATCCGATCGGCGAGCTGCACCGCAAGGGTTCGCTCGGCAGCTACTACGCCGCCAAGGACTACCTCGGCGTCAATCCCGAGTTCGGCACCGAGCAGGACCTGCGCGACCTCGTCAAAGGCGCGCATGCGCGCGGCATGCGGGTCATCCTCGACTGGGTGCCCAATCATGTTTCGCCCGACAACCCGCTCACCAAGACGCATCCGCAGTTTTTCTGGCGCGACGACAAGGGCAACCTCACGCCGCCGCACGGCACCGACTGGACCGACGTCGTGCAGTTCGACTTCGATGCCCCCGGCCTGCGCGAGTATCAGGCCGACGTGCTCATCCACTGGGTGAAGAACTTTGGCATCGACGGCTTCCGTTGTGACGTCGCCTGGGGCCTGCCCACGCCGTTTTGGAACGAGGTCGTGCAGCGCGTGCGCGCCGTGAAGCCCGACGCGTTCTTCCTCGCCGAGGCCGAGCTGCCGCAGCACCAGGTCGCGGCGTTCAACGTCTCCTACGGCTTCGACCTGCACCACGCGATGAACCAGATCGCACAGGGCAAAAAATC
>JACCDQ010303845.1_pt1 | contig 16737 bp, 21 predicted proteins | sample 7446031 | NCBI WGS metagenome assembly JACCDQ01 (sample SAMN15323442, study PRJNA562643) | freshwater metagenome | isolation source: river surface water | place: USA:Blue River Watershed | collected 2017-08-17
TTAGAAGAAGGTAGCACCTCAATCGTAGTGACATAGGTGTTTGCTGATCCCTTAGCCTTTGGCTTACCTTTAGAGGTTGTGCTAGATCTAGTCTTGCAGATAACCAAAGGGTTTCCAGCTTTACTCTTCTTCACCTTTCGTTGAAGAAGGTCCACGTACAAAGCAGCCTCTCTTCTCATAGGGCCTGCTTTACTGATAATCTGTTTCATCGTCAAAGGCATTTTCTCACTCCTTAAGGAGGGTGGACATTTATGCTACGACCTTCATTTGAGCCTTAGCATACTGTAGTGAGCCTTCCAGTAATGTCTGGATACGGCTAGGTAGTTTCTTGTTCTGGCAATAAAAAGCAAAAGCCTCAGCAAAAGTCTCTTCAACCGAAGTACATGCGTATTCCGTAATAAGAGGCGACAGTTTCGAGCTATCAATGCTATTGGTAGGCCACAGATCCTTGAGAGTAGTCAAGTCCTGAGACTCCCAGATCACAGACAAATCCTTCGGACCAAAGTGATGCACGTCCTTGAACCAACGCAACAGACCTTTGATCCAAAATTTATGTTCCTCATCCTCATTAGCAAATTCTCGAATAGCGGATGCTAAGGTTGCATCGCCGTCGATACGTGATGAGAGATGGTTAAACAAGGTTTTGAGGCTACCCTTGCTAATCTCAAACGAGTCAATTGACCGCCTGTACTCATTGAGCCATTTCAAGCGTATCTTCTTTCCTGTCACTCCGTTATACCTAACTACGTGACCAAACTCATGGTAGACTATGTAATCCATAGCATCAGGTTTCAGATCAGCATATTCAGGCGCGTATTGAACAAAATGAGGAGCGCCTTTGCTGTCTTCGCCTCCGTTACCGTTATGATGATAACGCCCAGCCCACTTTCCTTGTTTGGCACACAGCCTAGTGTCTATAAGCTCTACGTAAGCAGAGAGACCTAGCTTTTCTATCCTACGTGCTGTTCTGTCCAGAGATTGTTTGACCAAGGTACGCTGCGCCTGATCTAGGTCAGTGAAGACCAAGATGTTACCCCAGAAAGGGTGTTCAATGCACGCCCTATAGCGATTGATCAGGTCGATGCCGTACACCTTACCAGGCAGCGGCTTTGCCCCTAGATTCAAAAGGACACAACGCTTGTCGATTTCAGCCGTGTCTACTTGTAGGCCTTTCCTGTGAGATTCCAGTGTACCAGTCAAAGTATCAGGCTTTAACCTAGTGACGCGAAAAAGATTGTATTTCTTGGAGCCTTTCTCAGGCTTCAAGACCAAGTAGTCACCGATATTGATGTTTTTCATTGTATTAGGTTTACAGCAGTTCGCCAGGCGAGAAAAGTGTCCGTTAGCTTTCGGACCTCATGTTTTGGGCACCAAACCCTGTGCGCCGAGGTGTCAATATTTCTATTGATAGCAGAGTCCATTAAAACATTCATTGCTCGTGGAAACAATTTGCGATATTCTACCACTTCCTTTACGTAGTCATCTGCGGTAAAAACTACTTCGTGTCTTAGTTCCTTAACAATCTCAGCTTTCGACCTTTGAAAGTTTGTAGGAATCACTGAACTTGGACTAGTATCTATACCTACTTTTGCCAACCACTGTGCTGTGATGGATCGAGCCTCATTACCAAAAACATTGCCTCTAGCTGTGACGTACAGAGGTTGTATGTTGTTCTCTAGTAGTAGACGGATAAAGCTAACCCAATCAGGACTAAGCAGTCTTAGTTTTAGGTAATCGACTTCGGTCTTCAGCATTTTTCGCAACTCGTCCAACGGCATGTTGAACATCGTGCACCAGTCGTGCGTCCACCACTTACAAGCAAGGAAAGGCTGTTTTCTACGAGCCAGAGCCATGCACACTGCAGAACACAGGTCCGCAAGAGTGTCGTCAACATCAAAGATAGCTACTTGAGTCCTCACTTTGTCTCCAATGCATAGAAGTGAAGACCTTCTGGCAGAAACTTATACTGACCTGTTAGATAGATGATAGGCACACCTAAGTATTTTCCAGGCGAACCTTGGCTTGCAGCCTCAACCGAAGTTTCCGCTTCAAAATCTCGAAGAAACCATTGCTCAGTAATCAAGGTCGCAAAAGTGCCTAGCCCTACTTGCATGGCAAGTCCAGAGCTAGACCTCTGATGAGCTTCATTGAGAACAAAAGCGAGTGATCCAGGATCCAAAGCTCCATCGTAGTAGTAAACCCTAGGGCCTCTAAGAGTTTTTTCTACATCCACTATAGTGGACGGAACGATTATGGAAGCCTTCTTCTTGGCTTTCTCTGCCTGTTTCACAATCGATGACTCGTATAAGGCATTGTACTTCTTCATCAGAAGAACTGAGTAAACCTTTACAGTAGTCCAGTCCTCATTGGACAGGGCTATGTCAACACCTTTTACTAACTGGTGTATTAACAAAGCAAAAGAATTTTGAAACAGAGTGATGTCCTCTTGACTGAAGGCGCTTGACTTATCCTGGCTCATGACTTCCTCTTATTGCGGATAGATGAAAACAGACCTTTAAGTTTTGTAGCTTGAGCCACATCCTTAAAAGTATCTAGACCCTTAGGTATAGACCAAACGAGCTTACTCAGAACCTCTTTATCAGGAGGGATAGGTACAAGATCTTCAGTGCTTTCCTTCAACTCCACTATCTTCAGAGTAGTGAGCTTTTGTGCCAAAGCAATTCTTGTGTAATGAGGACTCAACTTTGCGCGCAACTTTGCACTTTGCTTAAGCCTGTTCTTTAAGGTATCATCGCCTAACATAGACGCCGCTGTCTTTGCTGCGACGCCGGGCACACCAGGAATATTGTCTATCTTGTCACCTGTCAAAGACAGGAAGTCTCGTATCTGAAACGGATAGACACCGTAGTGTTCCTTCACATCCTTAGTTTTTAGAATCTTCTTTTCAGACGGCCAGTAAACAGACACCTTGTCGTTCACTAGGCCTGCCATGTCTTTGTCTCTTGTAGCGATGATCACATACAGGTCATCCTGAAACCTGCTTGCAAGTGATCCTAGCAGATCGTCAGACTCAAGGCGAGCCTTGTGGAAAACTTTTATACCTGCTGCCTTGACTACTGCCTTCGCAGGCTTAACTAAGGAGCCAGCGGTGATATCTACCTGAACCGGTTCAGAGTACTTAGGATGTGACACCATAATTGGGTCACGCTCTTTACGCCTAGACTCCTTATATGAAGGAAGAACGTCGTAGCGCCAACAGTTAGGGGCGTCAAAGGTAACAGCCACATGAGTCGCCTTAAGGGCTACAAAGTCCGCTACAAGCATCGTCAGAAATAAGGTTAGAACATTTCTCTCTACGTGAGCAGGATCTCTACGCTGTACTGCTACAGAGAATGCTCTCCAGAGATAATAGTTACCGTCTGCTGCAACTAGCTTCATCGCCAGCGCCTCCAGTGTTTGGTAGGTCCTCTGTCCTTTTTGTCACTCATATACTTTCCTACTCTTTGAAACCTAATTCAGTTTTTATCGAAGAGGGCGCGTGAGCCAACATCGGAAATATAGGCTGTCTCAGCGTCATTTTAGCATGTTTATGCATCTTGTGTTTGTCAAAACAATACTCAAGGTGAGGGCATTTATTGTACTGATCCTCATAGTTATCTAGGTAGTCCTGTTTTGACGAACACAGCTTTCCTTCATACAGTTCCTTGAACCCATTCAGGTCAGAGACCTGCAAGGCTAGCCTATGGGCTCTTACGTAACTCTTCAGCCTAGCTAGTTCAAGAGCCTTAGCCTTTGGTCCCATGTGCTTTACGCAGACTACTTGGGCATCAAAAGGATTGTCGCGCGGCAGGTACACAAGCATGTATCCGCTGATCCTCTTACCTAGTTGTTTCTCTATGAGAGGCACGTATGATCGAATCTGTGCCTTGTTTGTACCGTAAGGAAACACGTCTCCGTACTTCCGATGCTTCCACACATTGCGACTAGAGGTCGACTTGTAGTCGATCACCCACCACGTCTCAGTCTTCTCATCATAGAAGAGGCCGTCAAGGTGTCCAATTAAAGTCTTCCTGAAGAGGACTTCCAACTCGTGATATTCACGAGGGATATCGCACTTCTTACACCGCGAGTAAAAAGACTCCCGTTTTACCGAACTGCACTTAGGACAAACCCAGTTGCCTAGCAACTTACCATGCTTACCTAGCACTTCCTGAAACACATTATGGAACGCAGTCCCGACAGTCACATAGAACAACATAGAGCTATTCATGTGCGACAAGCCGCCTTCGGCATAGGCTTTAGGCCAGTCTAGAACTTTGCGAACACCGCAGTAAGGGAAGGACGAAGGTCTTAAAAAGAAGACTCTTCGAGGATCTTGTTTCCTCTCTGCCAGTATTTCATTGCAAGCATCCTCATAGTATCTAGAGAATCTAGACCTCACAGAGGAAGCTAAGGCTTTGCCTGAAGCCATCAGTGTACAAAGCCATAAAGGCCGCCGTTGTTTTTAATGGTAGACGATAAAACAGGATCTACACTGCACGTAAACCTCAAGGTCGTGAACACACCATGACCTGTCAACGTATCCTCAACCTTGAAGTACACATTCAAAGTGCTGGCTGTCTGAGGCTCACGTCTCAACAACACTTCGTGTATCAGCTTAGTTCCTCTAGCCTCAAAGTCAGCTATTCTAATTCGAGCAGAGTCTGCAAGACTGATTAGGTTAGCTAAAAGCTCCACAGCCACGTGTTGGCATTCCTGCATAGCGTCAGCCAAGAAGAATGTCTGGAGTTCCAACTCAGGCGAAGGTTCAACAACCACTCTGAGTCCAATTCGTGTCTGGCCTTTGGCCACAAGCGATATGAACTCTGAGGAGTCCTTTACATCGACAGGTGAGTCCTTGTTCTTAGCGTTGGTGTTGCGAGATTTAGTCATGATGGTGCGGATATAAAGTCTTTCGCATACCATCTATTTACAGTTCGTTCACTTGGATGTAGCTTTCAAGCTTCCATACACTGTAAATAGATGATGACACATAGGCTCTAATCTTGAGAGGATGTACCTTGAGTCGTGCAATCGATCTTATCAAAAGCGAGGTAGAGACGCTTAAGGTAAGAAAAACTATAACATCGAGTTCTATTTTTATACAGTGTCCCTACCACGAAGACAATACACCGAGCGGTGGCATCAATATAGACGCCACGAAAACTATACCCACAGGTTGGTTCTCTTGTTTTGGGTGCAAGAAGTCAGTTCCGTGGAACACTCTGGCGAAGACCTTAGGCTTAAGGCAGCTAAAAGCTAGGTCGCAGACTAATGTCACCTCAGCCGATTACATAGATCCTAGTAAAGTGAGAAGCGAGCTTCTAGGCGAAGATGAGAACTGTACCGAAGAAGCTGAAAAGAAAAAGATACAACAGGATTTGGAAGATCTGGACTTCTTTGACTTTCCGCCTGAGGTTTCTAAGTGGAGAGGATTCTCGACAACATTTTTAGCTAGCTTAGGTGCCAAGTATGCCTATCACGATAAATCAGGTGAATTCTTGATTTGGTTTCCGTGTATGGTTAACGGTCAGCAAGTTGGGTACGTCAAAGCATTCTTGGAAAAGGTTCAAGGTAGGCCGTCCTATATCAATAGTCCAGGCAAATGGTCAAGAACGGTAGGCTTGTTGTTCTTCGATAGTGCTATCAAAATGATGGAGGAACAAGGACACACGACCATCGTATTGGTGGAAGGTCCTAGAGATGCACTTCGATGTCTCAGGTTTGGTATACCTACTGTGTGTATTCTAGGCACTAGGTCATGGTCAGAAGACAAACGCATATGCCTAGAAAACGCTGGCGTAGAGAACGTCGTGATCTTTATGGATGGAGATAAGCCAGACAAAAATGGCATAATACCTGGAAAGACAGCTACTCAGATGTTGGTTAGATCTGTGAAAGGATACCTAGGTTACAAGTATGTCAACATGTGGAAGTATGGAGAAGGATGGGACCCAGGTAACTGCCCCAAAAGATTTTTGTCTCTGGTCAAGTCTTCACTAAAGTAAGGAGAACGAAGTGCAAATCAACAAGTACGTGATAGGTTTTGTGTTCGATACCAAGACTCAAGAGGTACTGCTAATCGAGAAAAAGCGGCCAAACTGGCAGAAAGGTCTCCTTAACGGCGTAGGCGGCAAGGCAGAGTCTTTTGAAACAGATAGGCCAGTTCTCGCTATGGTACGAGAAGCAGAGGAAGAGACAGGTCTGCAGACTAGACCTGAAGACTGGCTCCTGTTTCACAACGAACTCCATGTGTCCGGTAATGACCTATTCTTCTACGTAGCAGACATTAAAGATTTTGTGCATCAGGTACGCATGAGGACAGACGAAATGCCTGTGTTTGTGCCGTATGATTTAGCGTACAATGGCTTCTTTGACAAGGTAAGAGTTCAGCCAGATCGTATGTTGTACAACCTCAATTGGTTGATCCCCATGGCATTATGTTACCTAAAGTATCCTGAGCATAGGTACACGAGAGGCTAAAATGCTTACAGCAATTCCTGTTTTCCTGAAGCTAGTCTTAGGTGGCGTATTAGGTTTCCTAAAAGCGGCTATTGCATTCTTAGTAGAGCACCCTAAGGTGCTTATGTGCGTAGTTTGCCTGACTGTAGGCTGTGGTCTAGGGTGGGCAGTAGCTACTAAAAGGGCGGATAAGAAGATAGAGGCCGCGAAGGCAGAGTTAGTGAGGATTAAACAGGATGGAGAGAAGGCAAGCGCAGAAATCAAGGAAAGAAGCAAGGAGGAGGCTGATAAGAATGAAGCGCAACTTACGGAACTTCAGCTTAGATTAGACGAAACAACAAAGAACTACGAGGCAGCACTTAAGGCCAATAAGGTAATCCGATACGTAAAGGTTCCTGTGCCTGGAAAACCTGAAGTGTCTGTAGATGTAGCCTTTGAAGGTGACAAACAAGTGTGCCGATCGTACCCTAGCACGTACGTGGATAAGGTGAACGAGTTGGTCAGGAAAACTGAAGAGGCTCTAAAATGAGATGGGCTGCAATTCTACTTATACTGAGCGGCTGTCAAACAACGCAGTCGCTTATTAAATTGGATGTGGACAAGAGGCTTTTAGAACCATGCCCAAAAACATTCCCTAAACTAGCGTCTGGCGATGATACTGAGAACCTTGACTGGTCCAAGTCAATGCTTACTATCTACGCCAAGTGTGCAAAAGACAAGAATGCGCTAGCTACACTGATTCAGGACCACAATGAAAAGGTTGATAAGATCGACAAGGAACTGAAGATAGAAAGGTCTGAATGATGGATTCGTTTACCTACATGGTAAAAAGCCTTGGTGAGAGTAAAGCTTGTGAGGTCTCTGATTCAGAGTCTGACCTTGACCCTGAATCAAAGGAAACCAAAACACGAGACACCAGCAAGACAACGAGATACGACGTTCTGATGCTACCTAAGGTATATGGAATTCGTATGTCTGCGCTAACCTATAAGGTCATGGAAGGGCTAGTAGAAGGCAAGTCTTCGAATCAAGTAGCCAAAGAGCTAGGCTTAAACCGAAACGCTGTAAACTTGCACAAGGCAAGCGTAGGCAGAAAACTAGGTATACCAAGCACTGAAGTTGTTGCCTACATCATAGACTGGAAGAAGAAAAATCCAAACGTAGTTTTACCTGAGGTAGAATTATCAAATTCGTTTCTAGTGGCTGGCGTCACACTGACTCATTTAAGGAGTAGGCTTCTCAAAGAACTCCTGACGAAAGACGTGGCTCAGATAGCTCGTGAGACAAAGATGTCGAAAGACTCGATAATGGCTCACAGATATCAAATCTGCAAAGCTTTCGGCCTTCCTTGGGAAGAGGTAAAACAGAAAGTAACAGAGTTTTGGGAAACTAAGCAGGCTTAGTTCAAAAGCAAAGGTACCCCTGTAGAATGTGGTGTTCTACAGGGGTACCGTTCTTTCTAGATCTTTAGGCCTTCCAGAGTAGCAGAAGAGAACTCTAAGGTAGACCCTACGTACCTAGAGAATTTTGACCGAATCAAGTCAAGATTCGGTGGCTTAGGGCCAAAGTCTTTCTTTAGGGTTACATGAGGCGTATAGTCGCCAAAACTAGAGGTGCAACCAGAGTCACACCACTGACGATACAGACCAGTCAAACCTGGACTCGAAAGTAGAAGGACAAGATACCCTGCCTTATCGTGTCCTAGCCACCAATTCACACCTGTTATTTGAGCCTTGTATATCTTTTGAGAGTCAAGTTTAGGAAAAACCTTAGGTATACGCTTGGAGTACACCACGGTGCAATGAAGTTCGTGTTGTTCGTTAAGAAGTAGAGGCATGCCAATCAGAGAAGCATACTTTGAGATCAAAAATATGCTCCTCAGAGTTGGAGTGACAGAAACGTAGACACCTTTTGATGTGACAGGATCAAATGGCCTGTACGTTTTTGAATTCACTATTAGTCCACGTATCACGTTACCTCCTCAGTCAATTAGGGAACGGTAACTGTCACAGTATCCGTCAGAACAACGTCACCAGATGTGTAGGTAAAGGTGATCACAGAGGAACCTGTTGCAACGGCAGTGATGGTTCTGGTTGCCGCTACAACAGTCGCAGCCTCAGGGGTAGCAGATTCTGCCGTCACACCTGATGCAGGATTTCTGACAATGGTACCATCAGTATACACAACAATAACGTCCACAGTTCGAGTAGCAGCTGCCGCTAAGGTAACGGTTTTGAAACCAAGTGCGATTCTTTCTGGGACGGCTACTTGATCATTTTCAGGATCAGAACCAACAACCCCGGATTCGTAGACAACCTTAAAGTCTTCACGATAAGCCAGTGTGTTGTCCACATTGAAGACAGAGATTCGTGCGCCCCTAGAATCAGTTACCCACACGTCAATCTCACCGGTGTCCGAAGTGACAGCATCTCCATCGCGAATAAGAGGACCGCCGTCCGTCAAAGAAAACGGCAGAGGCGTATTACCACCTAGCCGGCTGATTCGAACACGCAGTCCAGATAAGGCCGCGCCAGCGTCATCAGTAATCAATCGTTGAATGCGTACGCTCATTTCACTTCACCTTTATAACAAGGGTGTTCACACCCATTATGGTATGGAATACAAGGCCTTGTATCCACGATATTTTTCTTGAGGATTCTTGCCAAACACTCTGTGTTACGGCAGTATAGACACGTGGTCACGTAGCGCCAGTTCTGCCATCGTTATGTAGCCTGCGTCATTCGGGTGAGTACCATCAGGCATTTCAATAGAACCATTTGCACCATTCGTACTAGCTGTCCAGGTACTAACGCTAGCGTAAACAACAGCAGGATTTGCTGCCGCTGCTACAGCAGCCTCAATTTTCGCGTTCTTGGAAGTATTGTCCGTAACTTGAACAAGACCTCTACAGATAACTTTGGTAAACCCTGCTGACAGGAAGTTATTGATGAGAGTCAAGTAATCAGTCTGGAAGTTAGCATCGTTAGTGGAATTTATACCAATAGATAGTTGCACGTGCTGCCGCAGAGAAGCAGGTATTTTTGCAACCCAGGCAGAGAATGCTGCGTTTGCCTGAGCTATAGTACCGCCAGAGTTACCATGCTGACCTGCCGCAAGACTTGGTATAGTAACCTGTAGACGATTGACATCAATAGACCCTTCGGTCGCGGAAAATCCATAGGTCTGAGAAGCTCCAAAGGCATGCATGACCGTCTTAGTGGCGGTAGGAGCAGCGAGATCGTTGCCTTCACCTGTTAACAGAACGCCCATTATAGGAAGATCTGTTGTCAGAACTGGACTGTCTGAAATGATGAGTTCTTTGAACGTCGATAGGCTACCAGTAAGACTGTTGATTTTACGCCATGCTCTAGCCTTACCACTGTTGTTAGTAGGGCTGGCGCCTAAGGTCTCTCTTGTCCATGTGCCACCGTCCACTGAATACCAAACTTCAGGTGAAGTAGTGTGCACGTATATGTCAGTGAACTTGGCTTTGAAGTGTACAGATCCACCGGATACACCCCATCCAGCGTTACACGTAGGACGAGGATACGTAGGTAAGAAATTTCCTCCAGGAGTTGTCGTTTCTGCGAAAGTCGCAACACCAGCAAAAGAAGGGTTCTTCACGAAATAGCCAGTTCCTAATGCTTCCGCCTGAGGCGATAAGCCAGTTACTGATAATAAAGTGCCTGTTGTAGGAGTATATGTAGATCCAGATGTTGAGTTATCTGGCCACACCTGTACCACGTGCCAATCATCAGATAGACCAGAGAAAAGAGTTATGGACCCAGATGTAAAGGTTGGTACAGTATCTGCTCCATGATCTACGCTGACATGCCAAGGCGACGAATCTCCTGAGGCGCAAGCCATAGTACACGAAGAGCCACGCACACGTACGATGAAGGAAGAATCTGAAGTCTGCCAGACTTTTCTCCCTGCAGTAGTGGTAGTGTCGAAGTAACCAAAGAAAGCGCTTGAGAGATTCGTATCCGTGAATGTCTGTGTGTATGGATTTCCGATTGCACCTCTGGATTGCAAGTAATGTGACCTTAGCCTCACGACGTCGCTCCAAACAACGCCCAGTCACCGCCTGCATAGGATCCATACTCGAAGAATATGGTTGCGACATTCGCCGCAGTGTTTCGATACTGCATTACACGCATGCCCGTTCCAGCGGCTGGGATATCAGCTGACGTATTTGTAGAGCCTGTGACTTTAACACCTGTCACCAAATTCTTGATGTAGTAATTGATGACACGAGTGGCCCCGCCTACAATTTCTACGTACCATTCGTAAACGTCAGCCAGTGCTGTGTTAGCTGGGAAGCCTGTTCCACTATTCAACGCAATCTTCGTGACACTGCCAGACGCATCGTTGCTCATGAAGAACAGCTGCGTGTCCGTAGAGTCAGCGCCGAACCCGGCGCAGTTCACAAACGTACTAGGCTCGACAGTAGCAGTAGGCGTAGACGCGTTCAAACCAAAGAAAGTTCTGCACGCCGACGTACCATCTCCAGGAATGAAAGTACCTCTGCCTCTAGCCGTGACATCAGTAGCAGCGCTTGGTACTACAACACCTTCTGAACCCGAGGCCGATCCACAATAGGCGTTGGTATTTGCGGCTGCAGTAGCCACAGTAATACGGTGCCTATTAGGGAAAGCTATACCAGCCACAGTAGAACCAGAGCCAGCAGCGGCAGTTCCTACTGCACTCTGACCGCCTGCACCTAGAACAGTGGGAGCAGTTGATCCACGAGCTGCTGCGTACATGAATCCTTGTCCGGTAAACAAATTCGGCAAGGAAGAGCCAGATCCTGCTGCTGGATCAGTAGTACCTACAGTCCACGAATCAGTACCTTTTCTAGTGGCTCCAATGATCTTGGTTTTAGCACCTACTATGGTCTTGCCATCCGGAGTCGAAATAGTAGGTACTCCAGAGGAAGCAGTGCTCGTATGCACCTCAACTGCGTCGTCATTCGCCCAGCCGCCAGAAGCATCACTAGCTATTGTCAGAGTGGCATCGGCGCCGTTGAAAATGATTTGACGATTACCATGCGTCGAGCGGATAAGGGTCGTAGCTTCCGTTAAGGTTACTGGCGTGTTAACTGTAGCCTTCGCATCAAGAGCCTCTTGAAGATCAGTTTGATCAGATAGAGTACCAGTAATTGCACCCCATTCTGACGCACCTCCACCGCCAGCGGCTGGATCGGTAGTGCCGGTCGTCCAGGCATCTGTGCCTTTTCTAGTGGCCCCGATGATCTTTGTTGCGCTACCAGTAATTGACTTGCCATCAGGAGTAGCGAGGGTAGGGACACCAGACGAACCTGTGACAGTATGAACCTGAACGGTATCATCACTAGTCCATCCGCCAGAAGCATCGTTTGCAATTGTCAGAGTAGCACTGGCACCGTTGAAAAGAATTTGCCTGTTACCATGGACTGCTCGATTAAGTGTGGTAGCCCCAGTCAAAGTTACTGGCGCATTAATAGTTACTTTCCCATCCAGTGCAGCTTGGAGGTCAGTCTGATCTTCCAAATCTCCTGTTATAGTACCCCAAGCAGTCGCCTCTCCTACAGCAGTCTGCAGGCTACTAATGTCATCCTGAATACCACTTAACGCGTCTTGAAGGTCTGTTTGATCAGACAGAGTACCTTCGATCGACCCCCAAACTGCTTCCACGGTTCCGCCTCCCTCAAGAGTATTGACATTCAGTGCCTCAAATGCAAATGTCACGTCTTTTTGATACGCCACAGTGTCGTCAATAAACAGGACAGTAACGGTAGCACCATCCTCATCAGTGATCCAAACGTCGATTGTCCCATCAGTCTGAGTCAGGTAATACTCGTCACGAAACAGGAGACCGTCCTCTGTTAAGGAGTAGGATAGAGGCGAACTGCTATTCAGCCTAGTAAAACGAGTTCTTAGGCCAGCTAACGGCGCGTCTTCGTCGTCCACGATCGTTAGTTGCAGCCTATATCGGGTATCAGTAGCCATAGTACCTCTACTAAGTTTTAGTGGTTACAAACCTATCATTCAGGACGAGTCTGAAGGATACCTTTTATGTGGGCAATTTCTTGTTCTAGTGATTCTATCCGCTTCATTGCCTCTTGAAGTGCCTTTAAGGTAGCATACTGCAAGTCTGTTCGATACACAGCCAGATAAGGATCTTCTCCTGCAGGAGTATCGCCGAAGCCTGTAGTATCGATTAGCTCTGGAGCAACAGACTGAACCTGCTGTGCTATAACTCCAAGATTTTTGAAATCGTCTCCCTGACCCTTATACTTAAACGTGACGATCTGAATTTCTTTAATCTTGTCCCAGTATGTTCCTGCAGGAACAATGTCAGTCTTAAGCCTAACATCTGATAGGTTGACGTTGTTTGCCGAGAAGTTGGCAACTCCTTTACTTAAGCTGGAGGCATTGTTTTTCTGCCTACAAAATTCTCTGAAAGAGTGCAGTGGCAGTACCATAACAGAAGGGTAACGCCAAAACACATTAAGATCGGTATTAAGGCAGAGCCTAAGCTAAACCCTTTAGGGAAAATGTCTTGCAAACTCAAACTTGCGGTAAGTAAGGACAGGTAGCATGAACCAGCTAACCAAGATAGTGCGCCAATCTTTAAGGTAGCTCTTGCATCTGCCCACCTACTGTCACCGATTAAAACTAAGCAGATAACGAAGGAGATCAACCAAGCTAAGGAGTAAAGTGTTTTGAACAACGAGCACAGGTTTAGGTCAGTCATCATCTTTGGCCGGATCTTTCCTTGAAGGAAAGTTGTTAATCATGCTTACGGCCCTATCCGCTATTGCTCTTCCTACTGCGTCCAATCGCTGCCTAAAGGCAGACTCAATTAGGAACGACATGAAGTAGCCGCAAGCAAACGAAATGTAGAACTCCAGGTGAAAACCATAGTAGCAGGTATTTGCTATTACAAGAGAGGTGATGGCAGAAAATAAGACTCTTCGAAATACCGTAAGCCACCCTAAGCCCATAGACATGGCAGAAGCTGATGCTACTACGCCAGCTATCAGCAGACCCCAATCCTTCAGTTTTAGGAGAAGCCATGCTACAACATCGTCAAACACGATACTTACCTTTCAATTCGGTATGGGAGGAAAACCTGCAATTATTGACCCATGGCTTTTTATTGTATTAGGCTATTTTTATCTAGGTCTAAGAACCACTTTTCTTAGCATACCGGAGCAGAACTTTCTTTACCTTTACGTCCGTCTTAGGAGCACACAGCAGCAAGGTATTAGGGTCATTGTCCCATATGCTATCTCGTAAGTTGTTGACCGAATGAGAATTTACCAAAGTTATAGTCTTGGTATCGCCTATTCCTCTAAACAAAAGATAGACGTTCCTACTGTCTGTTTTTATCCGTTTGATCCACATAACAGCACCTTGAGGTGTCTGCACTGAGGAAGAAATCAGTCGACCTTTGGTCAAAATTAAATCGTATATCCTGCGCAATATACCTATCTTCTGCATCTTCGGAACGAGATACGTGTGCGCTACAGTCCACCCTGCTAATACACCGAATCCTGAATCGATCTTGTTTTTTGTCAGTAATAGGTATCCAATGAGTTCGTCATCCGATACCAATAGTATGTAGTAGGCGTTGACTCGGTTTGCCTTATACGTATAGAGGTCAACGCCTATTGGAAGACTAGTCCAGAACGTTGTTGCGCCTGCTTGCTGTGCCTCAGACAATCTTGATAGGTCCGACCTTGATACTGATTTCAGCAAAGGTCGAACAACGATCCCTAGCTCAGGTATCACGTGTTGCCTCTAACAGGCTTATTGTCTAGGACAGATTCGATGACGATTCTGCTGGCAGGATCATTGAACAAATTCTGCACTCCTGGATGAAGTGGATTAGGATGATGACCCCAATCGAACCAAGAGACCTCTGAGGTCTCAAAATTGAGAACAGGGTCAAATTGCTTGGGTACGATAGCTAAATGATTGAAGTACCTAAATCCAGTGCCCCTGTCATAATAGACGTACAGAGGCTGTAGCGTCATAGGACCAGAATAGCCAGCTTCCTCAAACAACTCACGTGCCAGAGCACCAGCTAAGGATTCACCTTCATCCACACCACCTCCAAAGGTTCCCCATACATTAGGATCCTCTATAGTAGGACCTCTCTTGCCAAGAAGAAATTTACCAGTGTCGTTAGCGTAGATGAGCGCACCTACGCTCATGCTGTATTTAGACCTTGGAAGCCATTTAGACGATTTAGCGCGGTCTGCAGCTTCGAGTAGGAGTTTTTGTGGAATTGCCATGGCTTGTTCGTATCCTCGTGATCTGTTTCTCAGTTCGTCTTCAGTGAGGAGTCTACCAAGAATACGTGCATTAGCAGCATACCCTAGCTCTCTGATCCAGCCTCCACCTTGCACTATGGAGTAGAAGGCTAGATCTACCTGATCTGAAACTGCGAACCACCTACCGCCACCAGCGTCTTCGAACTTGGATTTAGGCCATCTCTGCTTAACCAAGTCCATCCATTTCAATTTGTCGCCGTGAAAAGGTTCCTTCATGTCGCTCATGATAGTTTCTCAGCTATTTGTTGTGCCGTAGGGTTGCCATGAAATCGCAAGGCTGCTACGTAACGGTATTCGTCGTTATCTGCGTTATTCAATCTATGCCATTGATCAATGTCCAAAACGTAAGGACAGGTATCATTTTGCAACAGGGTCAGTAAATACCCATTGCTTCCCTCTCATCATAACATTGCCTGGATGTATGTCTAAGAAAGGAGCATCTTTCAGAAATTCTGCTATAGGCAACAGAGGATCGGTATCCTTTCTTGTCATGGCTACTACCTTCCACCACCCATAGGAAAAACTAAATTTGGCGTTAGGTGTATTGCTTCTGTACCGTTCAAAACTATCAGCCCCTAACCTAGAATTAGCTATAATCGTAGCTTCCATTTTGTCTAAGTCACCTTGCGTAGCGCGTTTCAACTTCTCCATGAAAACAAATGCAACAGGTCGTTCGTTACCTTCATAGTCTGAGACTGAACGGACGTTCATACCGTAGAACTTAGGCACCCAAGGATTATTTTCAACCTGGTACCTACAAAACTCTACATAGTCCAGATAGTTCTTTCCAAACTTAGGCTCAAATAGCTTGACGACAACGTTAGGCTGCTTAGGATGCACAAATACTGTAGCATACGTGCCTACGCTTAATAGTTTAGCACCTTCTTTCTTCAGTCTTTTGATGTAGTCATCTATGAACTCGTAGGTAGCTATCTGAATTTGTTTAATCATTACAGCACCTTCACCTCGTCAGAGATCGCACTCACATACGCAGGGTCCGAAACTGCACTTGTCTCGAAGCCTTTGATGCCGCGTACATTCTTGAAAGCTAACTGACCGTCTAGTTCGTAAAACTGACCTTGGATCTTAGGATTCAGGTGATGGCAATTACCTAGATCTGCACCACAGATACTGCAAGTGTAGCTATCAACAAACGCACCCATTGAATAGCTATTGATTTCTCCACTCTCTATCCGAGACGTAACCTCTGGGTGCTTAGACCTGTCGAATGCAAGAAGCAACATCAGCTTCCAGATCTTGTTCTGACCATAAGTCCTCATAGGCTTAAGGAAAGAATCGACAATCACTCCGTACGCCTTGGTTATGTCTTCATTCTGGTGTTCGAGATGAGTAGGCTGACCTTTCCAGGTCTTGTATGCCTGCATCCCATATTCAGGATTGAATCGCACCAATTCACGAAGAGGAAAACCTACTGAGTTACGATTCGGCAAATCGGAAGGCATGATGATCACAGGAGTCAACACGTAATCCTTTACGTCAGGACTAATCTTGTACTGAGGTGCAGCAAAAGATAGCCAAGAAGCAAAATCCATGGGGATAGGCTGATCCTTCATCTCAGGATGATTCAGAATCAATTCTGAACCTGAGGATGCGATCACGCCTGTTTTCTTGAGTTCCTTATGCATAGACATAGGTGCATAAGAAAATTCGCTGTCTGCGTATACCGCTAGTTTGCGACCTTGAATAATTTTGCGCATAACATGTCCTTTGACTTTATATGAATGAAATTAGTGTGTTTTGCCTGAAACAGACAAAAGGAAAGGGTGATCCAATTAAGGAATCACCCTTTGTTTTCACATTAAATCTTCGGTGTAAGCAACAGCACACAACTGCCAATGTGTATTGATCAGGTGTTCGCCTATTGGGCGAAATGCAGGCCAAGGCTTAGGCCACATAAGACCTCGTCGCTTGTTGGTCAAACTTTCGTACAA
>JACCDQ012128918.1_pt1 | contig 16737 bp, 20 predicted proteins | sample 7446031 | NCBI WGS metagenome assembly JACCDQ01 (sample SAMN15323442, study PRJNA562643) | freshwater metagenome | isolation source: river surface water | place: USA:Blue River Watershed | collected 2017-08-17
AGGTATCGTGGGGCTGGGTGTTGTTAGTACTGGATCTCAGCTATACTGGCAGCGTACATCCACTGGTGCGCCTACAAACTTTACGTTTGACGACCAGTGTAACGAAGGTATTCAAGTATACGGAGATATTGCTGCTGATGCAACAACTACCACTTTCGATAACCGTACATTCTTCAAAGGCTTCGTACGTGAGTATAACTACAAGTACAAAGACTCTGTTCTAGCCGATACTGGTAAGACAGCTACAGGTGCTTACCTTGTTAACTTGCTGCTGTCTAATGAAGCAGATCTAGACATTACAACGAACGATGCAGGTATTTCTGCTGCACCTTATGCATCTATTAATGTTAAGTACTTCCCTGCTGCGTTTAGTAAGGATATTGACCTAGTAGGTACAGCGCGTAACTTTGGTATCGTTGTTGATGTTGGCACTCATTCTGGTGTAGACGGTGTATCAAACGGCACTACCACATTCACTACAGCTGCAGCAGGTATTACAGGTGCTGATTACACGGGCGGAACTCTAATTGTTCATGAAGGTGCTGGTAAGGGTACTTATAGTATCTCTGGTACTCCTACTGCTAATAGTATTACTACTACAGTAGCTGTTACTGGTTCCGCATCTGGCCTAAGCTTCACGCTACAGCGTGCAGCTCCGGTAAGTGCAACTCTGAAGCAGATATACACTAAGATTCAGTATCTGCTACGTCAGAATAGTAATATTAACGGTCTAGCAAGTGCTGGTGCTGTTACAGGTAAGACAGCTTCTATTCTACTGAACTTCGTAGGTTCCGACCTTAAAGCCGGCTTCTACGCCCCTACAAACCCCAACGGTGGTGGTAGTGGTGTTACAATCATGGGCTACGCTACAGCAGATACCAACAGCTTTACTAGCTACGATAATACTGCTGCAACTCGTGATTATCCATACGCCGCTGCAGGTACTATTAGCTTCAACGCACCACTAATTGGAGCAGGTTCTAGCTACCGTCTAATGTTTACAGCCCCTCCAGGTGCTGGTAACGACTACGGCGAGTCTGGTGCTATTACTGTAAATAACGCTTCCGGTACCCCTATTACAGGCACTATCAGTGCAAGTAGCGTAGCGTTTGACTACGACTATGATGGTAATGTACAGGGTGGGTTTACGGGTGGTACCGATCGTGCAGTTACACTTATCGGTGTACGCCCCGGTTCTGGTAAGTTCGTGGTAGCTACAGGTACGTTGTCACGTAGCAAGGCGATCTCGTTGTCCCTAGTTGCTGAGGCTGACCGCGTATACGCCTAAACGTAACAAGAGAGGCTTCGGCCTCTCTTACATAAAGGATAACAATGGCTACTAATAGTTACGTTCAGGTGCCTCCTGATTCAACAGGCAAAAAATTATTTACACAGCAACATACGGTAGATGCCTCTTCAGTACAGGCCCAAGTATTACATCTAGCAGACCATACAAACCCACTCCATATGATGCATGTGGACGTACAAGGCGCGGCGTCTATCCGATTCTCGGAAGGGCAGCCGACCTTGTCCGGCTTAGGTTCTTTAAAGATTAGTAACGCAAGGGCTCTTGGAGTCTATGAGTCTAGCCTTGATACGTATGAAGCGCTATTCTCTACAGTCACGGTTACCGGAGGTACTTCTAGCTATACTCCAGTAGAGTCTAGTCAGGTTCTAGGAGTTACGGGCACTAGCGGAAGTCGTTCCCTAATTACTACTAACCGATATCACTACTACCAACCCGGTAGCAGTAACCTACTACTACTAAATGTAGCAACGGGTGATGTTGGTAAAACTGGAAACGATAGACGTTGGGGTGCTTTTGATATTAATGACGGAGTTTTCTTTGAACTACGCGGAACAGTACTCAATGCTGTGATTCGTAATAGTGTTAGTGGAAGCATAGTGGAGACACGTATTGCTAGCTCCGCTTGGAATACGGATAAGTTAGATGGTACGGGTCTTAGTGGGTTTAGTATAAATATCACTACAGTCAATAGCTACTGGATTGATTATGTATGGCCAGGGCGCGCAAGGTTCGGTGTCTTCGCACCAAGTGGCGAACGCGTTACATGCCACGTATTCGAGAATACAGGGGCTAGTGCTCTACCATTTATGCGTACAGGCACTCTGCCTATCGCGTTTGAGAACACTAACACAGGAGCTACAGGGTCGGCCAGCGAACTGCGTGCAGTCAGCGCCGCGATTTATACTGAAGCGGATTTCGCAGATTATGCTTTCTGGAGATTTGCGGATATTGATAAAAATCTAACCGCCCTTACTACCGATGCTGTAGCCTTTAGTGTACGTACACTAGCAACGTACAACGGCAAGCATAATAGCGTTATTGTATACCCTGAAACATTAAACGTATACTGTGATCAACCGGTTCGAGTTGATATTTGGCAGAATACGGCTGTTACTGGTGGTGCATGGGACGCTTTAGCGTCCGCCTGCGAGATTAACTATACAGGTACTGTAGACACTACAGGTAGTCAGAGATTCAAGTCTCTGTACTTCGGGAGCGGAGCTAAAGCTCATGATCTAGATCAGTACTTTGAGAAAAACGACGAGGGGGTTATGACTACTGCTACAGGAGTACCTGAAGTATGGTCTATACTTGTTACTAGACTAACTGCTAACACTACAAACGCCTCCCTTAACCTAGGGTATAAGGAGCTCTGGTAATCCATGTCTGCTTTAATTTATGGTGCGTGGTCACAAGATTGGGCCTTAGCAAGTAAGGTTGATTTTGATGGCATAAATAAAATAATTTATGTACATCCCGAAGTTACTACCCTGGATATTAGAGCAGACGTTTATTCCGCTTGGATTGACTGGGTAGTTCTTAGAGATAACGCTAAGTTTCTACCAGCTGTCAGGTACACAGGGTACGACCCTATTGGCCTAGGTCAGTATACTGGTGACTCATACTTCTTGATTAATGGCTGGAAGCTAAGTGTAGACCTTTCTAAGGTACGGGTATCGGGGGTATTGTTCTCGGACAACTATGACACCGCTTACTACACTCCTAGTATGGAAGCTCAGTATCCTGCTACTGTAGCTGCGCTGGTTAACGTTGTTACAAGCAGTACTAGTGTATCTCCTGCAGATCTATGGGCTTACAATAACCGTAGCCTTTCCGCTCCGGTACCTACTGCCAACGAAAATGCTGCCGCTGTATGGGCACACTCATTTACATCAAAGCTGCTAACTGTAGCTAAATTTTTAGGATTAAAATAATATGGCAACGATTACAAGTGCGCTATGCAATAGCTACAAGCGAGAACTTCTGGAAGGTATTCATAATGCCGCTGATGTTTATAAGTTTGTGCTTATTAAAAACTCTGGTACTGGCACATATAACGCTAGTACAACTAACGCAGGTACACCAGGAACGGGCTCGCCAACTACCGCGAACGTCGGGACCGACGAAGTGGCGACGACAGGCACCTATACAGCAGGTGGTACAACTTTAGCAGGCTTCTCTGCTACACTACAAGGTTCCACAGCTGTGCTAGATTTTACAGCACCTGCTGCGTTTACTGGTACTACAATTAGTGCTGACGGCTTACTAATTTACAACAGCAGTCAGTCCAATAAAGCAGTGGCTACATATGCTTTCTCAGGTGCTCCAATTATTTCCACAAATGGTACCTTTACTGTTACGATGCCTGCTGTAGGCTCTGGTACTTCTATGATTAGGATTGCGTAATGACACTACTTGAAGAAATTCAAACAAAATGCACCGCCGAAGAAATCGCGGCAGGTGACTTTCACGTTCTAGCTGCTAAAGTCAGCTTGAATCGCGTTAAACCGAACACCAAAGAGATTGGTAATGGTACTATTCTTGAGAAGCTTGGGCTAACTCTAGGAACTACAGTGCTTGATATTATCAGCACTACTCCCTCGTACAAGTACGTGATTCCGCTTCTTGAACAAGGTAGGCTGCTTATTGGTACAACTATTGCACAAGACGCTGTTCAGTCGTTCGTGACCGCTGCGGTCCTTACGCAAGAGCAAGCTGATTCAATCAAGAACATCGGACTAGATCCGGACCCAGTCGGCTGGGAAGCTTGCCGTTCAGCCGTTCAAGGAGTATAACAAATGGCAATTCAAAGATCTTCTCCCGCAGTAGTCAACCTTGGTACTGCACTAAACTCACTAGCATCTAGCGCAACAGTCGGAGCACAGTCAGGTGTTGTTACTTCTAGTACAACTGCCAATGTGACTGACATTACAGCGAATATTGACATTGCACTACCTTCGATCGCTACACCAACTGGTTCGACTAAGGTTGATGTGTATTGCTGGGGTACTAATGATGACGCTGGTTATCCAGGTGGTTCGGTAACTAACGAGGTTATCACAGGTTCGCCAGGTGCACTGACCATTAGCTCGATTGCAACAAATGCGATTCGCTGGATTGGCTGCGTTACTGTTACTTTGACCTCGACTGTTCAGACGGTACGAATGGACGCCTCCGTCGTAGCTTCACTGGGATATGTACCACGTCGCTGGGGTCTAGTGTTTATTAATAACACTGGTGCAGCTCTAGGTGCTTCGGGTCATGCTGCCGAGTACGTAGAAACTTATTACAATTAATTATGATGCCCTAGTATAGTTGGGGTTAATACACTGAGAGGATTATAATGTCAGGAATTCCCCCAACTAGATACGCCCCAACTGTACCGGTAATCAAACGCGTCCGCACTAAACAGCCACAAACCCCGGTTGGGATTGATTGGGGGAACCCCCTTGCATCTAGCCTAAATTTAGCGTTCAACCCTGCTATCGAGCAAGGAATATCCAGAGTAATCAGGCCTGGTGGAGTTCTTGGCTCGTACAGTGCTGCCGCAAAAAGTATTGATACTTCTATAGCCGCAAGGCTAACGCAAGACAGAACGCTGTTTGCGCTAATTATTGCCGGTGGGAGCTATTCGGCGTTCCCGCACGCAGTAGAGATTGGTGCGTCAAGTTCAGACGCGGGAAGCGTACTAGGTATCGGGGCCAGCAACACTGGTGTGGTCCGGTTTTACGGAAGCACAGGCATTTCGAGTCACATCCTTAGTGGCACTATATATCAATCCGGGCAGCACGCTTACGCGACTCGAAAAACGAGCGCGGGGGTACTTACTGGATTCGTAGATGGACTTGTTGCGGGGACAAGTAGCGGCGCTACAGGGCTTACACCACCAACGGGTTTTTACATCGGCGGGAACGCAGTGGGCACAGCTAGGTGGCCCAACCAAGTGGGGCTAGTCTTGCAGTGGAACCGCGCCCTCTCCGACGCAGAGATAAAGTCCCTCTCCGACAACCCCTGGCAAATCTTCCAACCGGACGAACCAGAGTTAATCGTACCAACTACGTCTGACGCAGTCCCAAGCATTGCAACCAGACAACCTATTACACCAAGACAATCTCAGATGCTTGGTACGGCTGGAGTAGGTATTGCGACTGTAGCACCTTCGTTTGTGCGGGGGGTTAGAACCAGTCAGCCACAAACGCCTGTTGGTATTGATTGGGGGAATCCTCTTAATTATAAATTATCGGGAGCAGTACTCCCACATATACGTCATACTGCTTCAGGTAGGCTTACTCTAAATAATGTAACTAAAATGAGGATGTTTGCTGGTAAAGCTGGAGCACTATACTCCCCCTATATCTTTGATAATGGGGGCTTAACAGATATAGTAAATACAGGTAACTGGGCACCTAATGCGCCATTTACCATTAGCTCGTACTTTCAGATAAATAGTGTTGGTAACACTACGGCACGAATAGTTTGTGGGCATTGCTGGGGTTCTAATAATTTTGGGTGGTTAGTCGGGCATATTAACTCTGTACCATTTGGCTCCGTTGTTTGGGGAGGTGGGGGTACTTTCGGTACTACTGTTTCAGGACTTTCTAGCGTCACATGGAATACACCACATATGATAACACTAGTGGTGTACCCAACTACGGTAGATTTATATATAGATGGTATATTCCAGTCTAGTGCATCACATTCATATGCTGGTTCTATCGGTCAACCTTTAAGATTATACCAATATGGTACGATATATGGTGACCCTACCGGGGCATATCAGGTGGCCCAATGGAATAGGTGCTTATCTAAACTAGAGGTGGAAGACTTGTGGAATAACCCATATCAAATCTGGCTTACTACCGAAAACAATAAAGTCTGGGTACCAACATGACCACGCAGCGCATAGTTAGAACATCCCAGCCACAAACTCCTGTTGGGATTGATTGGGCGAATCCGATTACGCGGGGGTTGAACTCAACCTACCTACCTCATATTGGAGATGTTGTTAGCGGTAAGACTTTACCAAAGGTTAATGCGATAACAGCTCCTGGCATAAGTGGCTTAGGTCATACACCTACAACTCCTGGCACGGTCGGTACTGGCATACCTGTTACCCTATACGACACAACAGCGCTGACTCAGCTGCTTTTCTTCTATGCTGGCGCGTCATACGGGTCTTATGACAACTATTGTGGATCCGGTAGCGTAAATGAAGCATTTAGCTCTGGATTGAGCAACACCATTCAAACGTGGTCGATTCACGGCACCAACTGGAATACGGGGGCGGCTATCTGGACAAACGCTTCTGGCGTCAGTTTTTATGGTTCTGATAGCCTAGTGCTTGCGAGGTGGGATGCCGCCAAGAACAGTGGATACGGTGAGGTGTGGAGGAATGGTGCCAAGTTAGCGAACGGATCATCCGTGCCACTAACAACAGCATCAAACTCCAAGTCTACTGGTAGCGGAGGCACTAACTACCGGAATGGTGGACCAGCAGGGGCAAAGTTATATCTTAGAGCTACGTGGAACCGTGCCCTCTCCGACGCAGAAATAAAGTCCCTCTCCGACAACCCCTGGCAAATCTTCCAACCAATAGAGAGACCGATATTCGTCTCTACAAGTACGGAAGCAGCTAACGGCCACGTGTCTACAGCTCTTACAGGAGTCACCCTAACCGGCGCAATCGGAACCCTACAGGGTTCAGGCGGCGCAACTGCAGTATACGCAGGTCAGCAAGTAGTAAGCTCAATAGGCACAGTATCTGCAACCAACGTTGCAAACGGTACAGGCTCAATAGTAGGGCTGTCTGCTACAACCTATATAGGTGCTGTAGCTGCACAAACTTCTGCTTCTATAAGCTTAAATGGTACTCAGGTATCTAGTGCGGTAGGCTTACTATCCTCAACGGGGTCTGCAAGTACTACTTTAGCAGGTATTAGTTCTAGTAGCAGTGTAGGTATTGTTCAAGGTACCGGGGCTAACTCAGGTAACGCACCAATTATAGGTGTATCTAGTACGAGTCAAGTAGGTGCAATATCTGCTGACGGCACTAGAAGCGCTGTAATCAACATTACGGGTCTATTAAGTACAGGTAGTGTAGGTGTTCTAGGTGCAACAGTATCAGCAAGCACAACCATAGGTGGTGTTTCTAGTACAAGTCAAATAGGTACGCTGTCTGCTACAGCTACAAGAAGCGGTTCTGCTAGTATTAGTGGAGCAGCTCTAGCAAGCGCAGTTGGTACACTGAACGCAACTACTAGTGTTACTATCACGCTGAATGGTATTCCTGTTAGTACAACTATCGGTAATATTCAGGCTCAGGGTAGTGCAATAACCACTCTACCTAGTATATTAGCTACCGCTAGTATTGGGGCTATTACAGCAAGCGGAGAGTACCCTTATACTATTAGTCTAAGGTATTATTATCCAAATGCACGTAATACGATTCTGTTACCAGAATCTAGAGATAACATAATCAGTACAGAGGCTAGGGATACGTATATTACTGCCCCAGTATCTCGTAATACTACTCTATCACCTGCTTCACGCGATAACGAGTTATTGAGTGCTAGTAGAAACGTAGTGGTACCAAATCCAGAAACCCGTAGTACAACGTTAGTATCATACACTAGAACCGTTGTATTTACTAGCCCATCGAGAGATACATAATATGGCATTATTAGGATCATTCACAAAACAGCCAAGAGAAGTGTTAGACTTCGATATTGATTATAGTACAGTACTAGCTGGTAGATCAGATACTATTACAGGAGTTGTGTTAGAGGTAGCCCCTTCGGGGCTTACTCTAACCACTCCTACCATTACAGGTAATATTTCAAAAGCTAAGGTATCTTCTGGTACTGCATCAGTTATGTACAAAGTAACAGCTTTAGCTACCTCCTCAGCAGGATTAGTCTACGAAGATGAGATCAATGTATTAGTGGAGGAAGTATGAAGTTAGTTGTTAAACCTGCTGGATCTGCATTAGCTAAAGCGGAAAAAAGAGCAGTCGAGGCTATATTCTATACTCTTGACTGCTCTGAACTTCTAGATACCGCAGAACTTATAGTAAAAACTCACATTCCTAGTAGTGTAGAAGGTATATCTTTATCAGATATTCGGCCTAGAAAAGGCCGTAGTATTGAAGTAAAGGTATCCAATGCGGCAATCACAACTGCCGCATATCTAGACTACACCATTTCAATCCTATTCGACACTACTTTAGGTAATACTAAGGCAGCAGTATTTCAGGTAAGGGCACACAAGTGATACCTCCATTTGCACTACAAATCCTCTATAAGTTAGCCGGTGTTGCTTTAGTGCTACTGGCCCTTTATAGCGGTTATAGTCATATTAAGAGCATAGGGTATGCAGAAGCGGAAGCAAAGTATACCTTAGTAATTAAGAACTACGAAGATAACCTTAATAAGAAGATTAATGCTATAGAGGTAGTATCTATGGCTTTAGCGGAAGAAAGTAAAGCCTCTTCCGAACAGCTTGCTACAGGGATTAATACTCTTATTAGTAATACGCGTGGAAAAACTCTCACTGTTGTAAAAAATGGTGAGTGTCTCCCATCGGAAACTTTTTCAAAGACATTCAGAGAGATAAACGTACGCACTAATCAGACAATGAAGGAGACTTCAAAGTGAAAATTATCCCAATCGTACTTCTTTCAATATCTTTGCAAGGTTGTGCATTTTTAGATTATTTTAAAAAACCACCTGAGCCAGTGGTTGTGGCCCAGCCAGCGAATATTGACCCTAGCGCGCTGCAACCATGCGAACTGCTGAATGAGGGCTTAACTATAGTAACGTTTGAGGATAGTCTTCTAGCCTACGGTGACCTAGCTAAAAAGTACGGTACCTGCGCTAAGAAACAGGCTAATTCGGTAGTACTACTAAAGAAATTCTCAGGAAAATAATGGGACTAAAAGCTATAGATTTACATGCTCCGCATATTACGAATCAGGAAGCTGTAGCTTTAACACTAATGCTAGATAAGCGTGAGCAATACGTTGAACAAGGTAGATTTAGGGAGGCCCATGGCGCAGGCTCTATGATAAACATCCTATGGAAAGCGCTATCGGGATTTTCCGATACAATCCCTTCAACCCCAGCGGAGCTGGACGAAAGGTAAACATGCAATTATCCGAACATTTCTCATTAGAAGAAATGACAATAACCTCTGTCAGGGGTGTAGATAATACGCCAGGTGCAGAAGAGCTCGCAAACCTGGCAGAAACTGCACAAGCTATGGAAGAGGTACGAGAGCTTCTAGGCCACCCTATTCATATTAACAGCGCATACCGATCTCCTGCAGTTAATAAAGCCGTAGGGTCTAAGTCTAAAAAGAGTCAACATATCGAAGGTAGGGCAGTAGATTTTATCTGCCCTAAGTTTGGCACTCCTAGACAGATTGTAGAGGCTATAAAGGAGTCAGGTATTCAGTACTGTCAATTAATTTTAGAGTATGAGAGCTGGGTGCACATCAGCTTTGATAAGAGCAACAACCGTAATCAGGTATTAGTGATTGATAGCACTGGTACTAGAATTTTTGCGTAACCAACTAGGATTAAAATATGGCAAGAGGCACAGGTAAAAGAGCACGTAGAGCAGCCAGCGAGGATACTGTCTTTAGCAGAAAAGAAAAGACCGCAGATCGTCGTAAGGAAGAGTATCAACCAAATTATGCGTTTAAAGAGGTTCAACCACTGAACTTTATTCAAGGCGAATATCTAGAAGCAATTAGATATAACGACATTATTTTTGGTATAGGCTCTGCAGGTACAGGTAAAACTTATATTGCAGCTAACTTTGCTGCTTCAGAACTCTTTCATAGACGAGTAAATAAAATTTATCTTACTCGTCCTAATGTGGAAACTGGAAGAGGTTTAGGATTTTTACCCGGCACTTTAGAAGAGAAGTACGCTCCGTATCTGCTACCGTTCGACTCAATTTTTACCAAAGCGTTAGGTAAAGGATTTTACGAATACGCATTGAAGAATAAGGATATCGAGCCAGTGCCTTTAGGCTTCTTAAGGGGTACAACCTTTGAGGACTGTATAGTTCTAATTGATGAAAGTCAGAACTGTACGAAAGAGGAAATGAAGATGTTACTCTCTCGTATCGGTAAAAACTGCAAAATGATCTTTTCCGGCGACAGCGAACAAAGTGATATTGGGAGCGATTCTGGTCTTATGGATGCAGTTAATCGTCTAGAAGGTATTGCAGGAATCGAAGTTATTGACTTCTTGGACGAAGATATTGTACGAAGCAAAATGTGCAAAGCTATTATTATGGCGTATAGAAAATGAAATATGATGAAATTAGGGGTCAGATAGCCTCTGGCGATATTATAGCATGGACCCACCGTAAGTGGGGTTCTTTCTACGATATAAAGGTTCAATTAGTACGAATATTTACTAGGTCGGAGTACTCGCATGTTGGTACAGCCTGGGTAGTTGGTGAGCGAGTGTTTGTAATCGAGGCTGTAGAGCCTAAGGTACGAATCTACCCTCTATCTAAGTACGATGAGTTTTACTGGATGCCTATGAAGGCTCCCTGGACTAAAAAGACGGAAGCACTAGCGCTGTCTAAAGTCGGTGATACGTACAGTACTAGAGACGCTATGCGTGCTATGTTTACTACTCTAGAAGATGATGAAAAGTGGGAATGTGCGGAGCTAGTAGCAAATATTGCCGCTAGCGACGGTATTAATCTAGGTAAGCTTTACACACCTTCTAGTGTTGTAAGATTTGCTCAGTTAATGCATAAGCCTATGCATTTGGTTACTAAATAGAGAAAGCCCCTGTTACTATATGTAACAGGGGCTTTTTACCAGGAAAAATCATGGATCAATATAAATACGTTAATCGTACCTCCGAATACCTTAATATTGCAGGTAACGAACTTTTAGCGTTTGGAGAATTAATATCAAATGCACCTATTCTAGCATTGGATAAATACGAGGGTGTACTAGTAGATAAGTACCTAAACCAAGTACCTGTAACAAACAGGGTAGACTATAACTCAGACTCCCCTGTCATATCTAATAGCCCTGATGGTGGAATTAGGCTAGACACAACTAACCCTACTTATGGGTGGCACGATCTTCTTAGCCCTACTGTAATTTATTCAGGTGCTGCATCTAATAAACCTTCTTTTGACGCATTTAGAGGTAATGTTAGGCAATACAGCTTCGTCGTAAACGACGAAAGTTTTCACCACTATCACCTGCCTCATGATTATAAAGCAGGCACTGATTTGTACATACACGCCCACTGGACGCATGCTGCGTCAGACGTCGTGTCCGGTGCAGTTACGTGGGAGTTCGAAGCCACGTACTCTAAAGGGTACGATAGGGCCGTGTGGCCCCTACCTATTACCACTACAGTAACTCAGGCTGCTTCTACCACTGCGTATAAGCACATGATTGCGGAAACTACGCTGTCTAGCGCAGGAGGTACCGGTGGTAAGCTTATTACCGAGGATTTAGAAACAGATGGAGTTATCGAACTAAGGTTGCGCTTACTCTCTAACACTCTTACAAACACACCTAAAATATTTATGAATTATTGCGATGTGCATTATCAAACTACAGGTGTGCCCACTAAGAATCGCAACTACAATTTCTGGACGTAAAAAAGCCCCTACAGTTTATAGCTGTAGGGGCTTTTTTCATTTAGAACTGAATTTCACAACTGCCACCTGCACAAGCGAGTTCTGCAGCTAGGTTAATTGATTCACCATCTTCCTCAAATACCTTACTGATATCAATACCTTCAAGCAGAGGAAGCATGGCTTCATACTGCTCTTTTGTAATATCTTCAAAAGGTAGTTGTGGGTAAGCTTCAGCACCATAATATGGCAATACCGAAATACCGTTGTAATGCGATCTGTTTTCCCACATCCAGATAGCTAGGTCTTCCCACTCGTCACTCTTTACAGAGATAGTGCAAGATACATTATGCTGATTTGTACCGCTGGTGTGTCCGTTAGCTACCCACTTAATAGACACGTTCTTAACGCGCTCTAGTAGGCTCATCATGGATTCTGTGCGAACAGTAGCGCCTTCAGGAGCTTTCTGTGGAAAGCTAAGTACTACTTGATTTTCCTTAGTAACATCCTGCTCCACTAGGCCTGGTACCGCTTTCATCATGTATTGCGCTAAAGCTTCGTCTTTACCAGCCCTCATACGTCGAATATAGTATGGGGCGTGCCAGGCATGAATACCTGAGGAAGTACCTAGTACTAAACTAGTCGTCCCTGCAGGCTTGACGCACGTGCTTCTGGCAGCGGAATTAATCCCTAACTTTGCGGCTACTACTGCGTTCGTATCAATAACGCACTGTGACGCCCACTCCATGTCCAGATTCTCCACTGTACCACTAGCTATGCCAGTCATGCTAACTCCAAGCAGCGCTTCTTTCTCGCAAGCCAGGCGCCACTTAGGGTTTAGATAGTGGAAGTCAGTGTACCCTGCTTGTAAAGTTCCGATGAAAGAGGCTGCTGAAGCGGCTTCGTTAAATTCACGTTGTGTATGAATTGCCCCGGCGTTGATCTCCGTAAGGTTGCACATCTGATAGGGTCTCAGGGCGATTTCACAGTTATGTACTACAATACCGTTAGCAGCGAACGCGTGTACTTCTTCTATAGTACAATCATACACTGGCTCAACCCCGTATAGCTCTATGGATGTAACTTTAGTATAGTTTGTGTCCTTATTAGCTTTACGCTTTCTAGAAGCCTCTACTGCTTCAAAAGCTTCCTGCTTATGTGGCTCACTGAATCCTATAGTATTACCAAATGTAGTGAAGCTACTATTAGAAATAACAAGCTCGTGTACAGTTTTGCAGTAGTACTCTTTTTCTCCACCAGTACCATCAGGCAGCATTCTCATGCCTTCTGGTACTCGATTCTGATAAATTTTAGACGAAATACCTAAAGTAAGTAATATTTGCTGAACTAACTCTAGTTTAGCAAGATCTGACTGAGTAAGGCGTATACTAACCCCTTTTACCAGGTTACCCTGTACACTGCCGTCGGCGTCAAAGAACCCAGATACGAACCCGGCTAGGAAATCTTTGCCTTGAGTTAATAGTATAGGTAAAGGGGTTTTAGTACCTGCCTCAATATATCGAGAGCAGAAAGATGTTAAATCAGAAGATGCTACAGTTATATTCTTATTAATTTCATTCTCTTTGTTAACGGATATATTTCCATTTAGAGAGGTATTAATAATCTCTACAGCTTTAGCCGCCATCTTTTCTTTACTATCCCCCCAGAATCTAAGGTAGCTGCGATATTTAGTAGGATTATGCCCACCATCTCCTACTACCTCTCCTAGTAACCACCCTAAATCAAAGTCTTTACCGGAGTGCTTGTATGCATGCGCGTCCTTGGAGTACACTACCTGCTCCCCCACGTTTAAGTCTAGAAGCTCTACCCATCCTCGATCTTTGGTTAGTATCTTATGGTCGCCTGTAGCTCTAATGCTCATACCTTTGTCAGTTTTCAAGGTATATGTAATCTTATCTCCAGTGTACCAAAACCCTGCCTTACTTAAGTGAGCCTCACCGTGCAAATTAGCAATATAAGGAGTATCAATAAGTTCGGTAATTTTCTTTAGCCCTAGGCTGGTTTGTACTAAAGTATCCCCCGATAGGCAGCAGGGGTTGGTACCCCAATCTTTATTGTTCGTCCAATATACTCCCGGCTCTCCACAGCCAGAGTCCTCAATTAATCCCATCAGATCGTAGAACTCTGCTTCAGTTACTTCACCACGTAGTAGTACCGCGCTGTTATTAGCTCTAGCTCTAGCAGGGTGCGTCTTCCACCAATCACCGGATTTGCTAGTCAACATAGCTTTGTCGTCTCTGTCAAACAAGCTAATCATAGCAGCTCGACGGATGCCTCCCGCTAGTACTGCGTCAGCAATAATACATGCCATATCGTGTACTTCAATAGGCTCTAACTTACGGCCAATAGCCCCACGTAGTAACTCAGTCAGCTGAGAAATACATACCTTTAGAGGTTCGGGTCCTGGAGCCTGCCCGCCTGTAGTGATTAGCTCCGCACCCTTCTCACGAATATCCCGATAATCAAAGATAGGTAATGTTCCAGCGTTGAAGAAAGCCTTACATACAACCTTAACGGCATCGGACCACCCCACAATACTATCCTGAACCTGGTACTTGTACTCTTCGTCTGATTCAGGCGTTTTGATTTTAGGGAGTTTGTCAGTATGGCGACGTTGTACTGAATACCCCATTCCAGTTCCTCCTAGTAGAAGGAACATCAGCTCACTAAAGAATTTCGTGCTCTCGGCAGGTGCGTATGCACAGTTAAAGATACGATTCTCAGCCATTAGGATGGGACGCCCCCCAAACTGCAAGGATCGCATTGAAGGTAGCACTTTCTTAGTGTGTACAAACTTTTGATACACGTCCTCGATCTCTTTAGCCATCCACGGATATTTAGTCTTATGCATATCCGCATTACGAGATACGATTTCGCTCCAGTTCTCCCTACGATTCTTATCTTTCGCAAAGCGTGCGTATTTATTGAATACAGTAATATCTGCTAGTGCTTGTTTGTCTTTCATCAATTCACTTTCTTAAACATTAGTTTATCGTTTAATAGATCACGAGCTACTTTATTAGCAAAAGACTCTCTAAGGTCTTCGTAACTAGCTGCGATCTTATTTTTCATACTATTATGATTGGGGAGCGTCTGTATCGCCGCACTCATAGAGCGGAGCATATCAACAATTATTAGTTGTTCTGGGTTAAAATCAGTCAATTTGTGCTCCCAAATCCGTTAGCACCTCTAGAGGTATTTAGCCATTTCTCGTCAGACTCCTGACTAACCACAAATCTAGGAAGAATGATAGGGGTTACAACCAATTGAGCAATCTTAGTAATAAAGGGGTGAATCTCATAAGGATCATCCCCTTCATTAACAATCATAACCTTAATAAGACCTCTATAGTCTGAATCAATTACTCCGACTGAGTTAGCTAAACTAATACGTAGCTTACCCATCCCTGATCTAGAGTACACCAAACCGACGTATCCTAGAGGAATCTTAACTGATACTCCTGTATCCACCATGTGCATTTCATTAGGGTAGATAACGTGCTTATTAACGGAGAATAGATCCGCTCCTGCATCTGTTGGGTTTGCTCTAGCTGGTGCAGCCCTAGGGTCGGATAGTTTAGTACTAATAGTGGGACATAGGTAATCGGGAGGAAACATGCCCATTTTCGTTAAATCCTCTCTAGTCATTCCATTAAACATTCAAATAATTCTCCAATAATTTATCAAGTTCTTTAACGTTATCTGGTCCAATAGCGTCCTCACAAAAGGTTACTAAGTCCATTAGTTTGTAGTTTAACATTAATGCTTCAGCACCAAATTCATTAAGATTAGCAATATATTTATACTTACTACTAATAGGCAAAGCCGCAATAATATCATAAGTAGAACCATATGTTTGTACCAGTCCGGCCGCTTTTTTAGGTCCGATGCCTGGTACGCCCGGTACATTATCACCGCTATCACCCATAAGACACTTAATACTGATATGGTCGTCAGGGCTGTACTCATACTTGTCGTTCCAGTTATCCAGTGTAATTTCTTTTCTAGTTACGTAACTAAAGCGGGAGACACCTTCCGTTACTAAGAGGTCCCAGTCGGCGTCTGACGATATTAACCAGATTTTGGAGAGTTCGAATTTCTTACGTTTACTGACGATGTACGCTGCGATATCATCGGCCTCCACCCCTTTGAAGCGAGCCACTGGATAAAGTCCTTCGTCATCATATCTTTCCAGTATTCCTTGTACTTCGTTGAAGAAAGCCTCAAATTCAGCAGCCTCTTCCTCTGTCTGATTTTCATATTTATCCTTGCGATTCTGTTTATACTCAGGGTATATACCTTTACGATACTGGCTAGAGCCCCAATCACCTGCAATAATAAGTTTATCACACTTATATGATTTCTTCAAGCTTTCTACGGTACGCATGTAATCTTCAGCGAAGTCTACTGCTTTAGCGTGGCGATACCTAAAAGCAAGGTTGAGACTGTCCACAATCATTAAGCTGTTAGGCTCAGTTTGGTTCATTTGATTAAAAGTTTTTGTCATTATATAATTATATCAAATTTGGTACTAATAATCAAGCTATAAATTTCGGATTCTCCTGCTCAATGTAGTCATCAAGCAGAGATACATAAAAATAGTAGTCTTTGGCGCAAATAGCAAAATGATCGTACAAGCCTGTTGGTTGGTCTAAAAATGCGCAGAACACCTTGCTCCTATCATACTTGAATATTAGTAGGGGTTTCTTCCCGACTTGCGTGCCTTGTCTTGTTGCCTGTTCCCACCACTGTAGTAGGGTAGGATTTTTAGCCGTAAGAACAGAAGAAG
>JACCDQ010785962.1_pt1 | contig 16736 bp, 17 predicted proteins | sample 7446031 | NCBI WGS metagenome assembly JACCDQ01 (sample SAMN15323442, study PRJNA562643) | freshwater metagenome | isolation source: river surface water | place: USA:Blue River Watershed | collected 2017-08-17
ATTGACGGACCCGAAGCGGTTCTTGAATGCGCGCACCAGGCGGAAGCTGGAATGCGTGTCGCCTTCAAAGTACAGCACCGTATCCACCATATGCTCCAGCACACGCGGGCCGGCCAGTGCGCCATCCTTGGTGACATGACCGACAAACAGCAACGTGATGCCGTGTTGCTTGGCAAAGCGTGTGAGTTGCGCCGCACATTCGCGCACCTGGGCCACCGAGCCGGGCGCCGATGTCAGCGCCTCCGACCAGACAGTCTGGATCGAGTCGATCACCGCAACCCGCGGCTGTCGCGATTCCAATGTGGCCAGAATTTTTTCGAGATTGATTTCGGCATAGAGCGGCAATTCGGGTGCATCAACATCCAGCCGTTGCGCGCGCAGGGCAATCTGTTCGGCGGATTCTTCACCGCTCACATACAGCACGGGCACTCGGGTCGACACAGCGGCCAGACATTGCAGCAGCAGCGTACTCTTACCAATACCGGGGTCACCGCCGATCAGCACGACCCCTCCAGATACAAGACCGCCGCCCAGGACTCGATCGAACTCATCAATGCCCGAGCTCAGACGGGGCGCCTCGCGGGCTTCGACCTTGCCGAGGGGCTGGACACCACTTACAGGTGCCAGACTGGCAAAACGGTGCGTCGATGCCGCGGCCTTTTCGGCCACGGTTTCGACCAGCGTATTCCAGGCATTGCAATCCGGGCACTGCCCCTGCCACTTTGGCTGCGAGGACCCGCACTCGGTACAGGTGTATAGCGTCTTTGCCTTGGCCATGATCAGTCCTGCCAGCGCCGGGGCACCCGGGGCGACAACGCACAGAACAGTTCGTACGCAATCGTACCGGCGCTATCGGCAATCTCATCAGCCGGCAGACCCTCGCCCCAGAGCGTCACCGGGCTGCCCACGCGCGCACCGGGGATCTGCGTCACATCACAGCAGAGCCGGTCCATCGAGACGCGGCCAGTCAGGGTCGTCCGCTCGCCATTCACGAGTATCGGCGTATCGCCGGTGGCATGCCTCGGGTAACCATCGGCGTAGCCGCAGGCCACCACACCAATCCGCATTGGCCGGTCGGCCGTAAAAATGCCGCCATAACCGACCCGCTCACCTGCCTGGATGTCCTGAATCGCAATGAGTTCACTCCGCAACGTCATCACGGGTCGCAAATCAAGATCCGCGGCGGTTTTTCCCGGAACGGCGGCGCCCCAGGGCGATGCCCCATAGAGCATGATGCCCGGGCGCATCACATCGCCGAGCGCGTCGCGCGTTGCCGGGCCGCTGAGCAAGGCCGCCGAGTTGGCAAACGATGTCCGCGCGGCCATGACGTCAGGCCAGGCCTGTGTCAGGCGCGCCAGCTGCCAACCGGTGCCGCGCGCGTTATCCGCATCGGCAAAGTGCGTCATCACTGTTACCGATGCCACCTGCGGCAGCGACTGCAAACGCTCATAGGCCGCACGCGCATCCGACAGCGCAACCCCGAGCCGGTTCATGCCGCTATTGAGCTTCAGGAAGACGGGCACCGGTGCCGCCAGCATCGCACAGGCCAGCGTATCGATCTGATCCAGCCGGTGCACCACGGTCGTCAGACCCAGTGCTGCAAATTCAATGAGTTCGGTCGCGCTGTAAAAACCTTCGAGCATCAGGATCGGCGCCTGATACCCGTGCTGACGCAGCATGCGGGCAGCCGCCAGTTCCAGTACCGCATAGCCGTCAACGGCCCCCTTCAGGGCAGCCGCAATTTCCAAAAGGCCGTGACCATAAGCATCGGCCTTGATCACCCCCAGCACCTGCCCACCGGCAGGCGTCAGCGATCGGGCTCGCTGGCCATTGTGCGCCAGCGCCGCACGCGAAAACGTGGCAACGAGCGGACGGCCGTCAGCAGCAGCGGTTTGATTCGGATGAGACATCGGTGGCATGACCCGGATTCTACCCGTTCAGGGCAGCCGATGCCCGGCCACGGTTGGAACAAAGGGTTAAGGGCAAACGCTATCCACAGGCCCGCAACATTGCGCCGCACAATCTTTTGTCACGGGATTCATGCTATAAATCAGCCTGATTTTTACAGGCAGGAAACACGCAAAAGCATGCCGTTCGGGTTTTACATCATCATGGCGGCGCAGTTCTTTTCTGCGCTAGCCGACAACGCCTTACTGATTGCTGCCATTGCCGCCCTGCGGGAGATGCAGGCGCCGTCCGAGTACGAGCCGCTGCTCAAGACCAGCTTTACCCTCTCTTACGTCGTGCTTGCCGCGTTTGTGGGGGCTTTTGCCGATTCGATGCCCAAGTGGCGAGTCATGTTCATCAGCAACGCCATCAAGATCGTTGGCTGCGCCATGATGTTCTTTAGCGTCAACCCGCTAATCGCCTATGCCGTGGTCGGCCTTGGCGCCGCCGCCTACTCGCCGGCCAAGTACGGCATCCTCACCGAATACCTACCCCCCCGACTGTTGGTGGTCGCCAACGGCTGGATCGAAGGCCTGACCGTCGGCGCCATCATTCTGGGGGTGCTGGTGGGCGGGTTGCTGATCAGCCCCAATGTCGCCCAGACGCTCCTCAGCTTCGATATCCCCGTGGTTGAAACCGGGATCGATACCGTAGGTGAGGTCACGATTGCCATCGTCGGCGTGCTCTATGTGATTGGTGCCATCTTCAACCTCTACGTCCCCGATACCGGGGTGGATCACAAGGCGCTCAGCAAGAACCCCTTCTACCTCTTCCACGAATTCAACCACTGCCTGAAGCTGCTCTGGCGTGACCGGCTGGGTCAGATCTCGCTGGCGGTGACCACCCTGTTCTGGGGTGCCGGTGCCACGTTACAGTTCATCGTCATCAAGTGGGCCGAGGCCGCGCTCAATCTCGATCTGTCCAAGTCATCCATGCTGCAAGGCGTGGTCGCCGTGGGCGTTGCGGCCGGTGCCATCATGGCGGCCAAGCGCATCACGCTGCGTAAATCGGTCAATGTCATCCCGATGGGCATCGCCATGGGCTTCGTGGTGATGATCATGAACTTCGTCACCGACTTCTGGGTGGCCGTGCCGCTGCTTGTGGTCATCGGGTACCTGTCGGGTTACTTCGTGGTTCCCATGAACGCCCTGCTCCAGCATCGGGGCCACATTCTCATGGGCGCCGGACACTCGATTGCCGTGCAGAACTTTAATGAGAATCTGTCGATCCTCATGATGACCGGGCTCTACTACCTGATGATGCGTCTGGATATGTCGATCTTCACCGTCATCGTGCTCTTCGGCCTATTCGTCGCCGGCAACATGTACCTGATCAAACGGCGTTTCGAGGCCAACCAGCGCGTATACGACGACGTCATCCACCTCGACGACACCACTAGCCACTAACGGCGGTCAGCAGCGGCTCAACGCCCGGCCAATACCGATCGGGCGAGCAGCAGGTCCTGCCAGGATTTCCATTTTTCTTCCGGCTGACGTAACAGATAGGCCGGGTGGTACGTCACCACCACCGGAATACGCTTTCCACCCTGCTCGCGATACTGGACGGCACCACGCAGACTCTGGATCGAATCCGCATGCCCCAGCAACGCAGCGGCAGCCGGTTTACCCAGCGCCACAATCACCTCCGGCGCCAGCAGGTCAATCTGCTGGCTCAGGAAAGAACTGCAGGCGTCCATTTCGGCAGACTCGGGGGTGCGGTTTTCCGGCGGGCGGCATTTCACCGTATTGGTAAGGTACACCCCCTGATCGCGCTTGAGTTCCAGCGCCGCCAGCATGGCATCGAGCAGCTTGCCGGCCTTGCCGACAAAGGGTAAGCCTGCCGCATCTTCATCAGCACCGGGGGCTTCGCCAACGATCAACCACCGTGCCTGGCGATCACCCGAACCGGGCACCGCCTGTTTACGGCCTTTGCATAAACTGCAGCCGCGACATTCACGAATTGTGGTCTCCAGCGCTGTCCAGTCCGTCGCTGGGATCTGCGCAACGTTGCGCGTGGCAGTCAGGGTCGATGGTTCCGTCGGTGCTACTGCGCGGACATCATGTCCTGCCGCCGATGCCGGGGCTACCGGGTTGGCCGGGCTTTCAATCCAGAACGGGTCGATCCCCATGGCCTGCAGCCACTGGGCATCATTGAGCACACGGCGCCGCTCAGGATTCAGCGGTTTAACGGCAGCACCACTCATGCGGCCTCCGGGTTCTGCAGCAGGTCACAGGCCATGAGCACGGCATCCTCGCGGGACGCAGTAGCACCCGTGGCCGGATCAGCAGGAATCGCGTAATAGTTCTTGCGCATGCCGGCTATTGTAAAGCCCGCCGATGTGTAGAGACGAATCGCCCGGGCATTACTCTGCCGGACTTCAAGCAACAATCGCTTTGCGCCACGCTCCCGTGCAGCATCAAGCAGGCACGCGAGCAAGCGGCGGCCATGCCCCTGACCGGATGCCTCGGGGGTTACGGTGATCGTCAGTAATTCTTCATCGTCACCGGCAGACATGGATACCACGTAACCCAGCAATGCCGGATCGGCTGGCGCCTGTGCGCGGAGCACCAGGGCGGGCCAACCATGACGAAGCGCATCGCGGAACCCGTTTTCCTGCCACGGCGTCAGATGCTGCCGGGCCTCGATCGCAGCCACGGCCGGCACATCCGCTGGCGTCATCGCTGTGATCTGCAACGACATCGTTAGAGCTGCTGCCCGGCCAGACGCTCCGCCGTGGTCAGCGCCACACGGTCGCGTACATAGACGGGGATGGCATCCGCCGGATCCTGCTGCTCGCCGCGGTAAAAACGCACGGCCCCTACCCGGGCCAACGCCCCGGCTGCCGGATGCCGGACCCGGGTATCTTTCATGCCGGCGGCCCGGCACCACGCTGCGGCATCGGGGTATTCATCCAGCGCCGTGCCGGCAACAGCCCAACAACCCGGCGCATTCATCGTAGGCAACTGATCGAGCGCATCCGGATTAACCAGACAGGGTGCCAGCACCGCCGACCAGGTCGAGTCATCCCCCCGTTGCCAGGCGGCGGCATAGATCTGGTTCATGCGCGCATCGAGTAACGTCAGCACCTGCGTTGCTCCCGATGCCTGATACGCAGACTCGGCGAGCGCTTCAAGCGACGACACCGCCACCAGGGGTTTATCACAGGCCACCGCCATGCCCTGCGCCAGTGCCGCAGCCACCCGCAAGCCGGTAAACATCCCGGGCCCTGCATCAAACACGATGGCATCCAGATCGTTCAGGGTCCAGCTGGCCGTGGCCAATGCCGACCGCAGCAGCGGCAGCAGGGTTTCGGCATGCGGCTGTCCCTCCGGACAATGATGGGTCGTCACCTGCTGCTCGATCAGGCCGGCCGCACCGGCATGGCCCGACCACAGGCAGAAACTGCCGCGATCGGTCGCCGTTTCCAGACTGAGCAGCTTGAACATCACCACAGACGCAGCTTAGTGATCGTGATCGTGGTCGTGATCATGGTCATCGTCATCGGCCAGCTCACCGAGCAGCACCACGGCCTGGGCAATGATCGCTTCCTTACGGCCAACGGCATCCAGATGCTCGTTGGTTTTGGCCTTTACATTCACATCCTTCTCGGGCAATTCGAGATCAGCGGCAATATTGGCAATCATCGCGGGCACGTGCGGGGCCAGCTTCGGGCTCTGCGCGATCACGGTGGCATCGATATTGAGCACACCATAGCCGGCCTCGGCCACGCGCCGCATCGCCTCGCGGAGCAACACGCGCGAATCAGCGCCGGCAAATTCGGGGTCGGTATCCGGAAAATGAAAACCGATATCGCGCAGGGCCGCACCACCGAGCAAGGCATCAGTAATGGCATGCAACAGCACGTCTGCGTCGGAATGACCATCAAGGCCATGGGTATGGGGGATATCGACGCCGCCAATAATCAGCTTGCGTCCTGTCACCAGGGCATGGATGTCATAGCCCTGTCCGATACGAATCATGTTGCGCTCCTTGTTGCACTGGCGGCGAGAATCATCCCGGCCAGGGCCAGATCTTCGGGATAAGTCACTTTAAGATTGCTCAGGCTGCCTTGCACCAGACGGGGCTTGAGCCCCAGGCCCTCGATCGCCGAGGCCTCATCCGTCATCAAGGCACGGTCACCGGTCATCAGGGCCTCCCGGAGCGGTCCGATCCGGAACATCTGCGGGGTCTGGGCCTGCCAGAGCCCTTTACGGTCTACCGTGGCATCGACCCGCAACGCGGCATCCGCACGCTTGACGGTGTCGGCCACCGGAATGGCCAACAGCCCACCCACCGGATCGTCGATCAGACCATCAATCAACGCCGTCAGCAAGGCCGGTGCCAGACAGGGTCGGGCGGCATCATGCACCAACACCCAATCCTGAGTATCTACTTGAATATTTTCTTTTAACCAGTTGATTCCATTAACGACGCTGTCGGCTCTGGTCGCGCCACCGGCACGGATAAGCCGGATGCGGTCGGCCCCCGTTGACGGCAGACAGCCCTCATTCCAGGCCGTATCGTCGGGCGCCAGCACAACCACAACGCATTCAATCCGGGGGTCGGCCAGTAGCGCCTGCAGCGTGTGCCGGATCAACGGCACCCCATTGAGCAGCAGGTACTGTTTCGGCGTGTCACCCCCAAAACGGCGACCGGTTCCGGCCGCCGGGATCACGGCAAAGGTTCGTCTGGACATGAGGGTCATTCTATCAGCCCGCGCGGCCGCCTCTATCGGTTGCCCCCTGCCACACCCTATAATCTCGGGCTTGCCGGCGATTCTGCCGGTAACCCGAACCCCCTATGTCGCGCAACGCACCTACTGCATCGCCCCTGCTGCCCCCCTTACCCGCCGGATTCATCCCCCAGCGGTTGCCGGATATCGGCCAGCGGCACGTGCTGCCGGCTATGCCAGCGGGTGCCCAGAGCCTGCTGATTGCCCAACTGGCCGCCGGAAAGTCGCACCCCCTGCTCGTGGTGTTCACCACCGATGCGCTGGAACGCCAGCGGCTATACGACGAACTGCAGTGGCTGTTGCCCGACAGCCGGATCCGCCAGCTACCCGACTGGGAAACGCTGCCCTACGATCCGTTTTCGCCTCACCACGACCTCATCTCTGAACGGCTGGCCACGCTTTCGGCCCTGCAGCGGCGCGACTGCGACATCTTGCTGGTTGCCGTACAGACCGCGCTCTACCGGTTGCCACCCCCGGCCTTTCTGGCCGCCCACTCGTTCAGCTTCAGCCAGAAGCAGCGGCTCGACGAACCGGCGCTGCGCGCACAGCTGGCTCTGGCCGGCTATCAGTCGGTCACCAACGTCATCTCCCCGGGAGAGTTCTCGATCCGTGGCGGCCTAATCGATCTCTTTCCCATGGGCAGCGCGCTGCCGTTCCGGCTCGATCTCTTTGATCGCGACATCGAAAGCATCAAGACCTTTGACGTCGACAGCCAGCGCACCCTGTTTCCGGTGCCGGAGGTCCAGCTGCTGCCGGCGCGGGAGTTTCCTACCGACGACCGGAGCCGCACCCTCTTCCGTCAGCGCTTCCGCGAAGTCTTTGAAGGCGACCCGGCCAAGACCGGCATCTATCGCGATGTCTCGCAGGGCACGCTCCCAGCCGGGATCGAGTACTACCTGCCGCTGTTCTTTGAAGAGGGCGAGACCGGCACGCTCATGGATTACCTGCGCGATACCGCCGGGCAGGATCATCAGGGCACGGCACCACTGCTGCTGTTTACGGCTGACCTCAGCCCGGCTGTGCAGCACTTCTGGCAGGAAGTCCGCTCCCGCTATACGTTGCACCGTGGGGAAAAAGAACGGCCACTGGTACCGCCCGAGGATCTGTTCCTCAGTGAAGACAGTTTCTTTGCCGAGTGCCGGCAGACACCCCGTCTGCTCATCGGCGATCCGGCGACAGAAACCACCCCCGGGCCCATACAAACCCTGCCGCCAATCAGTCTGGATCGGCGTCGCGAAGACCCGTTGCACGCCTTCCGCGAGTTTCTGGCCGGTCATACAGGCAAGACGATCGTCATCGCCGAAACGCCGGGCCGGCGCGAGAGCATTCTGACGCTGCTACAGGATGGCGGGCTTGCCGTCCGCGTGGCCGAATCCTTCACCGAGGCATTAACCAGCGACGACCCGCTGGTGCTGATCACTGGCGCACTGCATGACGGTATCTGCCTGCCGGATCTGGCGATCGTCACGGAAAGTGAACTCTTTGCCGGCACCCCTCGCCGCAGAAAACAGGCGCGCAAGAAATCCGGCACGGATAACTGGCTGCGAGACCTCACCGAACTGCGTATCGGCGATCCGGTGGTGCACGAAACGCATGGCGTGGCGCGCTATCAGGGGCTCACCCACCTTGACCTGGGCGATGGCGACACCGAATTCATGGTGCTGGAATTTGCCAACGACGCCAAGCTCTATGTGCCGGTCTCGCAGATGCATCTGATCAGCCGCTACTCGGGTGGCGACCCGGATCATGCGCCGCTCCATACACTGGGGAGCGGCCAATGGGAAAAGGCCAAACGTAAAGCAGCACTGCAGGCGCGCGATACCGCAGCCGAACTCCTCGCGCTCTATGCCACCCGCGCCGCCCGGCAGGGTCACGCCTTCGAATGGACCGAACAGGATTACGAACGCTTTGCCGATGGCTTCGGCTTTGAAGAAACCGTCGATCAGGCAGTTGCCATTGATGCCGTCCTGTCGGACATGCGTTCCGGCCAGCCTATGGATCGCCTGGTCTGTGGCGACGTCGGCTTCGGTAAAACCGAGGTCGCGCTACGCGCCGCCTTCGCCGCCGTGGCTGGTGGCAAGCAGGTCGCCGTACTCTGCCCGACCACCCTGCTCTGTGAACAGCACGCCGAAAACTTCCGTAACCGCTTTGCTGACTGGCCGGTCAAAGTCGTTGAACTCTCCCGTTTCCGGACCGCCAAAGAAAGCCAGGGCGCGCTGGACGAGATGGCCGATGGCCGCGCCGACATCGTCATCGGGACCCACCGGCTCATCCAGAACGATGTGAAATTTGCACGGCTCGGTCTGCTGATCATTGATGAAGAACACCGCTTCGGCGTTAAGCAGAAAGAACAGCTCAAGGCGCTGCGTGCCGAGGTCGATGTGCTGACCCTCACGGCAACGCCGATCCCGCGCACGCTGGCCATGTCGCTCGAAGGCCTGCGTGACTTCTCGGTGATCGCCACCGCACCTCAGAAGCGGCTTGCGATCAAGACCTTCGTCCACACGCTCTCCGACGGCATCATCCGCGAGGCCGTGCTCCGTGAACTCAACCGGGGTGGCCAGGTGTACTTCCTGCATAACGAAGTCGACACCATTGAAAACATGCGCGAGCGACTCGTCAAACTGGTGCCCGAAGCGCGCATTGTCATCGGCCATGGGCAAATGAACGAACGCGAGCTGGAAAGTGTGATGCGTGACTTCACGCAGCAACGCGCCAACGTACTGCTCTGTACCACCATTATCGAAACCGGGATCGACAACCCGCACGCCAACACCATACTGATCAACCGCGCCGACAAGTTCGGGCTGGCCCAGCTACACCAGTTACGGGGTCGCGTTGGCCGTTCCCATCATCAGGCCTACGCGTATCTGATGGTGCAGGACATGAAAGGTCTGACCAAGGCCGCCAAACAACGACTCGAAGCCATCCAGATGATGGAAGAACTCGGCTCGGGCTTCTATCTGGCCATGCACGATCTGGAGATCCGGGGCGCCGGCGAAGTCCTGGGCGACTCCCAATCGGGCGAGATTCAGGAAGTCGGCTTTGCCCTCTTTACCGAAATGCTCAATCGCGCCGTCAGGGCGATGAAGGCCGGTGAAACGCCGGACCTCGAGCAACCCCTGGGTATCGGCACCGAAATCAACCTGCGTGTACCGGCCCTACTGCCTGATGCCTACTGTCCGGACGTGCACGAACGGCTCAACCTCTACAAACGGCTATCCAATAGTGACAACACCGACGACCTGACCCTCCTTCAGGAAGAACTCATCGATCGTTTCGGTGCCTTGCCACCACAAGCCGAATCGCTGATCGCCACGCACCAGATTCGTCTGCAGGCCGCCCGCTGGGGCATGACCAAGGTCGACATCAACCAGGATCAGATTCTCGTCCAGTTCGGTTCTAAAACACCCGCCGATCCGATGACCCTGCTCTGGCTCATCCAGAACCGGCGGGACATGAAACTCGCCGGGCAGGATAGAATCACCCTTGCACGACACATGCCCGCGCTCACCCAGCGCATCCAGGCATTTCGAGAACTTTGTGCCCTGCTGGAGAAAACCCCGGCCGAGCTCGCAAAAGCCGCAAAACACTGAACCCGCTTCCATCTTATTGCCCTCCCGATCCGATCATGACTCACAGCGCCAACGAACCCATCAACAATCTGCACATTGCCGCCTTTGATGCAATGCCGACACCGGAAGCCATTCAGGCGCAGCTGCCACTGAGCGTCAAGGCCGCTGCAACCGTATCGCAGGGCCGCGCCCAGTTGATCGACATCCTCGAGCACAAGGACCCGCGCCCCTTCGTGGTCGTAGGCCCCTGCTCCATCCATGATCCGGTGGCCGGGCTCGACTACGCCCGCCGCCTGAAGGCGCTGGCCGACGAGGTGTCTGACGCGCTGATGATCGTCATGCGGGTCTACTTTGAAAAGCCACGTACCACCGTGGGCTGGAAGGGCTATATCAACGACCCCGACATGGACGACTCGTTCAAGGTCGACGCCGGCATGGCCAAGGCCCGTGAATTTCTGCTCGCCGTTAACGAGCTTGGCTTGCCCGCCGGCACCGAAGCGCTGGACCCGATCTCGCCGCAGTACCTGGGCGACCTGATCGCCTGGAACGCCATCGGCGCACGTACCACCGAATCACAGACCCACCGCGAAATGTCGTCGGGGCTCTCGACCCCGGTCGGTTTCAAGAACGGCACCAATGGTGACCTCACCATTGCTATCAACGCCATTCTTTCGGCCAGCCGGCCACACAGCTTCCTCGGTATCAACAGCGATGGCCGTGTAGCGATCGTACGCACCAAGGGCAACCCCTATGGTCACATCGTGTTGCGCGGCGGCGATGGCCGACCGAACTACGACACCGTCTCGGTCACCCTGGCCGAAAATGCCATGACCAAGGCCAAGCTGCTGCCGAACGTCATCGTCGACTGCTCGCACGCCAACAGCAACAAGAACCCGGATCTGCAACCGCTGGTCATGGCCGATGTGATCAGCCAGATCGTCGCCGGTAACAAGAACATCACTGGCCTGATGATTGAATCGAATCTCGTCGCTGGTAACCAGCCGATCCTCGCCGATCGTAATCAGATGACCTATGGTTGTTCGGTGACCGACGCCTGCGTCAACTGGCCGACGACCGAGGACATGATCCGTGACGCGGCCAATCGTCTACGCCCGATCCTTGCCGCGCGCAAAGGCTGATCGATGAACGATCTGGTCGTCTTCGGCGGGCCCGTGCCCACCTACCTGATTGAATCCATACAGACGCAGCTCAAACCGTCCGCAGCCCTGCCACACGGCGTCCAGGCGATCCGGTTCACAGGCGTCACAGCCAGCGCCACCGCCGACATGCCGGAATCGATCCGGACCGTGTTGGCCAACGAACAGCTCGACTGGGCGGTTGTCCCCTCGGGCAGAACACTCCGTGATTTCAAACTGGTCGTGTTCGACATGGACTCGACACTGATCAATATCGAATGTATCGATGAGCTCGCCGATTTTGCCGGCCGCAAGGCCGAAGTCTCGGCTATTACCGAAGCGGCCATGCGCGGCGAGATGGATTATCGCGAGAGCCTGAAAAAACGCGTCGGCGTCCTGGCTGGTCTCAATGCGCGTGTCTTGGCACGGGTCTTTTCCGAGCGCCTGCTATTGAACCCCGGTGCGCGCGAACTGCTGGACGCACTGCAGAATGCCAACATCCATACAGCCCTGCTCTCCGGCGGCTTTACCTATTTCACCGAGCGGCTGCGCATCGAACTGGGGCTGGATTTTGCGACCTCGAACGAGCTCGAAATTGTTGGTGGCAAGCTCACCGGCCGCGTGGTCGGCGACATTGTTGATGCCAGCGCCAAGGCAACGCAACTTCTGGCGCTAACGCGCGAGTTCGGCCTTAACAAGGATCAGGTCATGGCAGTGGGCGATGGTGCCAACGATCTGCTGATGATGGCTGAGGCGGGCACCTCGGTGGCTTATCATGCCAAGCCGGCCACCCAGGCCAAGGCAACGCATGCGATCAACCATGCCGGCCTGGACGGGATCCTCAACCTCTATCCGGTCACGCCGCCTCAATAAGCTCAGTCCGGCATCGGCTGCCGGACGCTTCGCAGAGGCAGGTCTCTAGCGTTCTACGCGCAGTCGCGCGTTCAGTTCGTCGACCACCTCGGCCCAATCGGCATCGTCTTCGATTTCCTCTGCCAGAAACGTGGCCTGAGAGGCGGTCCAGAATGCAGCTTCATGCAGCAGACAATGGTCGGGCAGCGGCCGGTGGAATTCGATGAAGGCATCCACCTCAGCCGTCTCGCTGGGCAAACCGAGCTGCTTGAACAGGCTATTGATCGAATGAATCGGGGTTTCCATCACAACCTCCTTATTTTTCATCAATCCAACACTGCTGGATGGCTTCCAATATACGCTCTCCGCACCGTTTTGGATCATCATCAAAATCCGGTAGCGCGATCACCCACTGCATCAGGTCCACAAAATTGATCTGCGTCGGGTCCTGCTCCGGGCGGGCTTCAATTAGCGCTTCGGCAATATCCAGGGTGTCGGTCCACTTCAGTCCCATGTTCAGCGCTTCCCTTCCCGCGTCATATTGATCGAATACTTGGGTATCTCCACCACCAGTGGCGTTGCGGCCACAATGGCCTGACACGAGAGGCGCGATTCCGGCTCTAAGCCCCAGGCCTTATCGAGCAGGTCTTCCTCCAGCTCATCGGGTTCATTCAGTGAGTTGTAACCCTCACGAACAACCACATGACAGGTCGTGCAAGCACAGGAACATTCACAGGCGTGCTCGATCTCGATACCGTTGTCGAGCAGCGTTTCGCAGATCGACACCCCTTCCGGGGCATCCAGAATGGCGCCATCCGGGCAATATTCCGGATGCGGCAATACGGTCAGTTGGGTCATTTTGTTTCCTTCACAGCCGGCATGGCCGGTATGGGCGCATGCAACTGTTCAATGGTCGCCTCGACCGATTCGATCGACTTGCCGGCCAGGGCACGGTTCACCGCCTGGTTCATCCGGCGCCCGGCAAACTCCTTGCAGTCCGCATCCAGATCATCCATGGCAATCGTAATCTGACGCCGGTTGCCCGACAGGCTCGCGGTCTGCAGCTTGACGATATCGGACTCGATCAGCCGGGCCTCCTGATCATCAAGCAGATGCCGATCCTCGATCAGCGCCGAGCGTACCGCCTCAATCAGGCGCTGGGCATCCACCTGGGTTTCCTTCAATGCCCGCGACTGGGCATCATCCCGGGCATGATCGACTGAAGCCTTGAGCATGCCGGTGATCTGATCATCCGACAGCCCATAGGACGGCTTCACCTCAATCTGGGCCTCGACACCCGTCGTCTGTTCGCGTGCCGATACCGACAGCAGGCCGTCGGCATCGACCTGGAAGGTCACGCGGATGCGGGCAGCACCCGCCACCATCGGTGGAATGCCGCGCAGTTCGAATCGGGCCAGCGAGCGACAATCATCCACCAGCTCGCGTTCGCCCTGCACGACATGAATCATCATCGCTGTCTGACCATCGCGATAGGTGGTGAATTCCTGGGCACGTGCGACCGGTAGCGTCGAGTTGCGGGGAATCACCTTCTCGACCAGACCGCCCATCGTTTCCAGACCCAGCGACAGCGGAATCACGTCCAGTAGCAACCAGTCTTCGCCGGGCGCCCGGTTGCCGGCCAGCAGATTGGCCTGAATCGCCGCGCCCAGCGCGACCACCTTATCCGGGTCGAGATTATTCAACGGCTCCTGCCTGAAGAATTCCCCGACAGCACGCTGGATCAGCGGAATGCGCGTCGCGCCGCCCACCATCACCACGCCCTGCACATCGTCCACCCGCAAGCCGGCATCGCGTAGTGTCTTCTTGACCGGTTGCAGCGTCTTCGAAACCAGCGTCTGGCTGATCTCGGCAAAGGTGGCCATATCCAGTGTCAGGTCCACGATTTCGCCCGAGGCGAGTCGTGCAGTAATCGGCGCCTCGGGATGCGTCGACAGATATTCCTTGGCTTCACGCGCCCGCAACAGCAGTAGCGCCGTATCCTCAATGGTCGGCGGTGATTTCAGTCGCGCCTGGTCCAGCACCCAGCAGTAGATGCGTCGGTCGAAATCATCACCACCCAGGGCCGAATCACCCCCAGTGGCCAGTACTTCGAAAACGCCGCGCGTCAGACGCAGGATCGAGATATCAAAGGTGCCACCGCCCAGGTCATACACCGCATAGATGCCCTCAGCCGAATTATCCAGGCCGTAAGCCACGGCCGCCGCGGTCGGTTCATTCAGCAGGCGCAGCACGTTCAGACCGGCAATCCGGGCCGCATCCTTGGTCGCCTGACGCTGGGCATCGTCGAAATAGGCCGGCACCGTAATCACAGCACCCACGATCTCCTGCTTCAGCGTCTGCTGGGCGCGCTCGTTGAGTACGCGCAGAATCTCGGCCGATACTTCCACCGGGGTTTTAACCCCCTGGCGGGTTTTAACACTCACCATGCCGGGCACATCCACCAGATCCAGCGGCAAGTTTTCGCGATGTTCGATATCGCCATACCCCCGGCCCATCAATCGCTTAACGGAGGCAATCGTATTCTTCGGGTCTTTGGCAATCGCCTTCAGGGCGTCGTAACCGACGAGCACCGAGCCGTCTTCCATGTAACGGACCACCGAGGGCACCAGGGCCCGGCCCTCAACATCGTTCATCACATGGGCCATGCCCGAGCGCACACTGGCGACCAGCGAGTTGGTGGTACCCAGATCAATGCCGATCGCGTGACGCGTCTGATGCGGTAAGGGGCTGGCGCCGGGTTCGGCAATTTGCAGCAAGGCCATGAAAATCGACTCGGGTTCTAGGACTCAGACAGGGTGTTCAGTAACGCAGCGCCTCAACGATCTTCCAGATCAAACTGGGCGTCATCGATACTCTGGTGCAATTTTTCCAGAAACATCAGCTGCCGCACAGTCTCGACGGCAACGGGAATTTCTGATCCGGCGGCAAGTGCACCCGCCAGACGTTCGTAGGCATCGCCGACGGCCTGGTCGATGTCGGCCTGCAGCCCGGCCAGCGCCGCCGCGTCACCCTCGGCACGCGCCTCGTCGAGCTGTTCACGCCAGAGCATCTGATGCATCAGAAACTCGGGCGACATCGCGGTATTTGATTCGGCACCCACATCAATACCGGCCAGTTCGAGCAGATAAGTCGCCCGCTTCAACGGTGATCGCAGCGTCTGGTACGCCGCGTTGATCTGTGTGGCGAGCATCATCGAGGCGCGCCGTGAGGCATCATCGGCTGCCGCAAAGCGGTCCGGGTGGACCTCGCGCTGTAGTTCACGAAAGCGCGCGTCCAGCTCGGTCATATCCAGAGGGAACGCCCTGGGCAGACCCAGCAGGGTAAAAAAATCTGCGTTCAGCCGATCGGCCGATACCGCAGGCGCGACCGTTTCAGACATGGAAGGATTCACCACAACCACATTCGTCCTTGACGTTGGGGTTGTTGAACTTGAACCCCTCGTTCAGGCCTTCGCGGGTGAAATCCAGTTCGGTGCCATCCAGATAGGCCAGGCTCTTCGGGTCGATCACGATCTTGACGCCATTCGACTCGAACACCAGATCGTCCGGATTCAGTTCATCAACGTATTCCAGTTTGTAGGCCATACCCGAACAACCCGCGGTACGCACCCCCAGGCGCAGGCCGAGTCCCTTGCCGCGCTGGGCCAATGCCTTACCGACATGCTTGGCAGCGGCTTCTGTCATCGAGACGCTCATCTTCTTACTCCGGATGGATCAGGAACCCAGTTTCTTCTTGTAGTCGGCCACCGCCGCCTTGATGGCGTCTTCGGCCAGGATCGAGCAGTGGATCTTCACCGGCGGCAGCGCCAGCTCTTCAGCGATCGCCGTGTTCTTGATATCCAGCGCTTCGTCCACGCTTTTTCCCTTGACCCATTCGGTCACCAGCGAGCTCGAGGCAATCGCCGAACCGCAGCCGTAGGTCTTGAACTTGGCGTCTTCAATCACGCCTTCCTTGTTCACCTTGATCTGCAGCTTCATCACATCGCCGCAGGCCGGGGCACCCACCATACCGGTACCCACGCCCTCTTCCTCCTTGCCGAAGGATCCGACGTTACGGGGGTTTTCATAGTGATCAATCACTTTGACGCTGTAGGCCATTTCTGACTCCTTCTTCTAACGAACCGGGGTGCTTAGTGCGCAGCCCATTGAACTGTATTGAGGTCGATACCTTCCTGAACCATTTCCCACAGGGGCGACAGTTCACGCAGGCGACCGATCTGCTTGTGCAGCAGATCTACCGTGAAATCGATCTCTTCGGCCGTGGTGAAACGGCCAATCGAAAAGCGGATCGACGAATGCGCCAGCTCATCGGTCAGACCGAGCGCGCGCAAGACGTACGAGGGTTCCAGCGAGGCCGAGGTACAGGCCGAACCCGACGACACGGCAATATCCTTCACCGCCATCATCAGCGACTCGCCTTCCACATACGCGAAACTGATATTCAGGTTGTGTGGCACCCGGTGTTCCAGATCAC
>JACCDQ012000786.1_pt1 | contig 16734 bp, 27 predicted proteins | sample 7446031 | NCBI WGS metagenome assembly JACCDQ01 (sample SAMN15323442, study PRJNA562643) | freshwater metagenome | isolation source: river surface water | place: USA:Blue River Watershed | collected 2017-08-17
ATGGAGATATTATGAGTAAACAAGCAAAGCTATTGAACCACCTGACTTCTGGTGCCACAGTTACTGCTCGCCAGATCGCTGGCTCTTTTGGTTTGAAGAATCCGCATGAAGCTATCCGCCAATTGCGTATGCAAGGTCATTGCATCTACGGTAACAAGTCTAAGTTAGCCGATGGCACTGAGACTACAAAGTATCGTATTGGTAAGCCAAGCAAGACTATGATCGCTATCGCTAATCGCGTGGCTGGTGCAACAGTCTTCACTCGAGGCTAATTGCTTATGGGCATTCTATGAGTGCCCATAGTTGATTCACTGGAGAGAATATGGCTACTAAAAAAGAAGCACCCGATGGTCGCAAGTTTGATAACGATAAACTTCGTTACGATTTAATTCCACCTCTTGCTCAAGCAGAGATGGTTAAGGTTCTGACTTTCGGTGCGCAAAAGTATGCGCCAGATAACTGGCAACTGGTTCCTGATTCCAAGCGACGTTACTTTGCTGCACTGGAGCGTCATGTGTGGGCTTGGAAAATGGGAGAAGAACTAGACCCTGAGTCTGGTATCCACCACTTGGCACATGCCATGTGTTGTTTGAGTTTCTTGTATGAGCATGCAGTTAAGTATAGTAAGGATACAAAATAATGTTTTTCGACAATTCAGAATTGAAACATGAGTTGGCATCTGCCAAGTATCGCATTGCTGAACTTGAGCGATACACTGAACAACTCAATGCAGACTTAGCTCGAATGCGCAAAGAAAAGTCTGAAGAAGTCCTAGCAGACGTGCAGTCATCTACATTCGTGATTGACTGGAAGAACATGGACGTGTTCTCCATCGAACGTATGGGTGATGACGGTAAAGAGGCATACACTGTTCTTGGTTACTGGGTTACTGAGAATGGTAACAAGGTTGTCAGCGAGTGGAAATTCTACTGCTCTCACAAACAGCACGAGGCACTAGCCAAGGAATTCAAGTTGGCATCTCAAATTAGGGCTCAGCAATGATCCGAGGTATAATTGCCTTCTTAGCTGTCTGGGCTATCGTGTTCTTCGGTATTAGCTTCTTCTGGCACTCACCACTTGAAGCTAAGGTAGACATGTTCAAGGCTGCTATGTATAGCCTTGTTACTTCTATCATCGCGTTCACTCTCTTGTTTTTTATCGTTGTTTTATTTTAAGGATTCATTATGAAATCGTTTTTGAAAATTGGTGCTTTGGTGTTGGCTCTGGCTTCTCTCCAAGCGTGTACTCGTATCGAGACTGGTGAAGTTGGTCTGCGCGTCGGTTTCGACAAGCAAGTTAAGAACGACGAATTGCTTCCAGGCTCTTTCAACCAAACTCTCGTTGGTGATGTGTTGACATTCCCAGTGAAAGAAGTTGCCGTGAAAGTTGACGACCTGAACCCACAGGCTGCTGACAACTCCACCATGAAAGACTTCGACTTGACTGTTATCTACAACATCAACCCAAGTCAGATCGCTGAGATCTACAACACAAAGAACAAGTCGTTCCACGCTGTTCATAATGGCGACACTTACCTGATGTACAACTACATCTTCAACGCAACTCGTAACGCTGTTTACAAAGCTGCTCGAAAGCATGAAGCGTTGAACATGGGCGACAATCGTTCTGTTATGGAGGCTGAAGTTCGCGACACAGTTACTGCTACTCTGGCATCTGAAAATCTTGGTGGTGTGATTAACATTACACAGGTTCTGATTCGTAACGTGATCCCTGCCGACACTGTTGTTGAATCAGCAAATGCATTGGTTCGTGCTAAGAACGAAACCAAACAGAAAGAAGCTGAAGTTCGTACTGCTGAACTTGAAGCTAAACGTATTCAAGCCTTGGCACAAAACACTGGCGCTATCCAATACATGGACGCTCAGACTCGTATGATGAATGCTGAAGCTGCTAAGATTCAAGCCCAAGCTATCGCCCAATTCAAAGGTGGTACTCTGGTTCTTGGTGGTCAGTCTCCCGTGTTGAACGTTGGTAAGTAATATGGACGATATCCTAGCTATTGTTATCTTCTTCGCAGCTTGCTGCGTTACTGGACTCTTCGTCCGTCACCTACTCAAAGCCCACGAAATGCGAGTTAAACTAGAGAAGGATCGTCAAGCACTCATCGAACGAATGCGTGAACGCGACGAAGCTGATCGCAAGAAACTTCGCGAGAGTGCAAACAAGGCTCGTGCTGAAATGGCAAAGAGTGCAGCAAGTAACACTCCACCAAAGAAGCGCGAGTTTGTTAAACGTGATGAGTCCTTTGGTGTGTCTCGTGGCTCAGAGGTTGCTCCAACTTACTATGCTCAATCGCCAACTCAGTCTATTCTTAGCGATGTCGCTGATATTGCTATGATTGCTAATACAATCCACCACTGGAATGATAACTCTCGTTCTGAACCTGTTCGTGAAGAACGTAGCGTTGGTGTTAGCAAGACTGAAAGTTCATGGGGTTTTGACGACAGCGATTCTCGCAAGTCAATCTCTAGTTCTATGGATACATCTAGTTCTTGGTCTTCAAGTTCTAGCGACTCGTATTCATCTTCGTCAGACTCTGGACCAAGTTCTGATTGGTAAAAAGGAAATTATGTCTATTACAATTAAAAATCTTGAGAGCGCATTGGCTGGTGAATCAATGGCTCATATCAAGTATCGTTACTTCGCTAAGTTGGCTCGCGCTGAAGGTTTCGAAGAAGTTGCTAAACACTTCGAACACACAGCTGACCAAGAGATCCTCCATGCATGGGGACACCTTGAGTTGTTGATTGGTAAGCCATCTACCAAAGAATGTTTGCATCTCGCCATCCTCGGCGAGACTCATGAGTTCACTGAGATGTATCCAAAGATGCAAGCTGAAGCTGTAGCCGAAGGAAACCAAGAAGCTGAACGTGAAGCTGCTCACCAGATTGCAGAATCACAAGAACATGCTGAACAGTTCCGTAAGGTTCTGGCTTTGGCAGAGAAGCGTTTCGCCGCATTGGCGAAAGTTGAGAAACGACATGCAGAAGCATATCAACAAGTAAAGGATTCCCTATGAGCGAACGTATCTACGTATGTGTGGTTTGTGGTCACCAATTGTCTGAAGCTGATTGGTTGAGTCTTCCAGACACAGTCAACTGCCCAGAGTGTGGTGTTAGTAAAGACGACTACGTCTTGATGGAATAAAATATATTTGCCTGCAAGGAAACTTTCAGGCATAATTCGTTATACATAGTAATGTATTCATTTGATAGGAGAAATAATGAAATTAAGTAAAGAAACCCTAACCCTGTTCAAGAACTTCGCTGGCATCAATAGCAACCTGCTGTTGAAACAAGGCAATAAGTTGGCAACTATCTCTGCTCAGAAGAACGTCATGGCTGATGCTACAGTCAGCGAGACATTCCCTGACTTTGGTATCTACGACTTGAACGAGTTTTTGGGTGCGATGTCTTTGTTCGAGGATCCTGAATTGGACTTCAGCGAGAAGTACGTCACCATCAAGCAAGGTAGCATGAGCATCAAATACTTCGCTGCTGAAGCGTCTGTGTTGACTGCACCACAAAAGGCTATCACATTCCCAGCTGCTGAGATTGAGTTCACGATGACTGCCGCAATGTTGAACATGATTCACAAGACAGCATCTGTTCTTCGTGCGTCTGACGTTTCCATCGTTGGTGATGGTTCCAAGGTTACTGCCGTTGTTGGTGACAAGAAGAATGCCGCAGGTAACTCTTTCAGCGAACCAGTTGGTGATACTGACAAGACATTCCGCGTCAACTTGAAAGTTGAAAACTTGAAGATGCTTCCAGGCGATTACACTGTGAGTATCTCAAGCAAGAAAATCTCTCGCTTCAAAGGCGCAGGTGATTTGGTTTATTACGTCGCTGTTGAAGCTGATTCGACATTCGAGTTCTAATCCACGAGGGGCTTGTCCCCTCTTTTCTTTTTATTATGTTTGGAGTATATTATGATTGAATCGAATGACAGCCAGTTTTTGTGGGTAGAAAAGTACCGTCCTAAAAAGATTGACGAGTGTATTCTTCCCGAGTCTCTCAAGAAGACTTTCAAAGAGTTTATCGAACAAGGTGAACTTCCAACCTTCCTGTTTAGTGGTACAGCAGGTACAGGTAAAACTACTGTAGCCAAAGCCTTGTGTAATGAGGTTGGTGCAGAGTACATCATGATCAACGGATCTGACGAAGGTCGCCAGATTGATACGTTGCGTACCAAAATTAAGCAATACGCCTCTTCTGTTTCATTGACTGACGCTAAGAAGGTTGTTATCATCGACGAAGCTGACTATATGAATGCTGACTCTGTGCAACCTGCGCTACGTTCTTTCATTGAAGAGTTTTCGGCTAACTGTCGCTTCATCTTCACATGTAACTTTAAGAACCGAATCATTGAGCCACTTCGCTCTCGTTGCGTAAACGTCGAATTCAAAGTCGATGCTGCAGAGAAGAAGGACATCATTGTAGCATTCTATAAGCGTGTCACTCAGATCCTGAAGAACGAAGAAGTTGAGTTTGATCCACAAGTCGTTGCTGAACTAATCGGCAAACACTTCCCTGACTATCGCCGTATCCTGAACGAACTTCAGCGCTACTCTGTGTCTGGTAAGATCGACTCTGGCATTCTGGTCAACATGTCTGAAGAATCTTTCAGAGAGTTGGTCAAGCATCTCGCTGCCAAAGACTTCACTGAAACACGTAAGTGGGTCGGTAAGAACTCAGACGTTGAGACTTCGGTTCTGTTCCGCCAACTGTACGACTCTGCCACTACATCACTGCAACCAGCGAGCATTCCCCAACTGGTTCTAGTGTTGGCTGACTATCAGTACAAGGCTGCATTCGTTGCTGATCATGAGTTGAACATCATGGCTGCTCTAACTGAGGTTATGACTTCTTGCAAATTCAAGTGAGGTTAACATGGAAGAACTTTTCATCTATCTTGTTATCTTTGCTTTGGGGTTTGCATTCGGTTGGACTTCGAGAGAAGCCGCAGCTAAACGTCGCGTAGAGCAATTCGTTAAACAGTTGGAATCTGAAGAAGAACAATCGGATGAGTTGATCCGCATCAAGATCGAAAAGCATAGCGATGTATACTATGTTTACGCCGATGCTGATAACGGTGAGTTCATGGCTCAAGGTGCGTCTATGAAAGAACTTGAAGACGCTCTGGCTAAACGCTACCCAGAGAAGAAGTTTGCAGCTACCCCTGAGAACTTGAAAGAAATGGGGTTCGCATGAGCCCATTCGACTTCATCAACGCGATTAACTTCACGAAAGAAAACCTATTTAACGATCCCCAAGCAAAGAAAGACTATGCTGCGTTCATCGTAAACCGTGGTCTGTCTTATTTCCCCGACACTGTCATGTATGCTAATGAAATGAATCGTTTCCCTAGCACACCTGAGGAGTGGCAATTCTCTTACTTCCTAAATAGTATTGCTAAGAAAAAGCGATTCAGTAAATGGGCTAAAAAAGACGCCGATTCAGAATCCATGCTCTTAGTAAAGGAGTACTTCGGTTACTCCAACGAAAAGGCGAAAGAGGCATTGACTGTCCTTTCAGATGAACAATTGACAATGATAAAAGAAAAATTATACAAAGGTGGAAGATAATGACTGTAGAAATGGTTTATTACGACTGGACGCCTGACTCAATGCTTGAGGTGACTTTACCTGAACCAGATAACTTCTTGAAGGTTCGTGAGACACTTACTCGTATCGGTATCGCATCCCGTAAAGAAAACAAACTGTATCAGTCTTGCCATATTTTACATAAGCAAGGTAGATACTTCATCGTACACTTCAAAGAACTATTTGCTCTCGATGGCAAGGAATCCAATATCACTTCAGGTGACGTTGAACGCCGTAACGCTATCGCCTCTCTGTTGCAAGACTGGGAGTTGCTGAAGATCGTAGTTCCTGCGAAAGCTGAACAAAAAGCATCCTTGTCCCAGATTAAGGTTGTGTCTTTCAAAGAGAAAGATCAATGGGAATTGGTTGCCAAGTATAACATCGGTAAGAAGCCGACGACTACTAAATAAAAAGAACCCACCTTAGGGCTGTTTGATGCTACGGTATAAGGCGTCCGAGAGATTTCACTGCACTTCGTCAATGTGCGCTGGATAAAGTAACCAGCACTGCCATGCTTCGGGTGGCAATTTAATTAACCTCGCTTAATAGGAGAAAACTATGACATCAAAATCATTCATTCCAGCATTCTTTGCTAAAGATACATTCAAGGAATTCGACAAGTTCTTCTTGGACTTCGACTCTCAAGTCGCCAAGATGCAATCGTTCCATGATGACATCACAAAGAACATCCCAAACTATCCTCCATTCAACGTCCGTAAAATCGACGACAAGAACTACACGATTGAAATCGCTGTGGCAGGTTTTGCTACACACGAGATCGACGTAGAACTTGATGGTGGTAAGTTGACTGTTCGTGGCAACTCTAACTCAGAGAAACCAACTGACTACATCTTTAACGGTATCGCTAATCGTGCGTTCACTCGCACATGGGCTATCGGCGACGAGTATAAAGTTGAGAACGCTGAACTCTTGAATGGCATCTTGAAGATCGCTCTTGAGCGTCTAGTCCCAGAAGCTAAGAAGCCTGTGAAGGTTCCTGTGAAGGCTAAAGGCGACAAGACTTTCTTGAACGACTAAGCAACAGGGGAGGAAACTCCCCTTCAGTATTATGATCGCAAGAAAACTACATGTGCTCGATGCGCCAAAGATAATTGCTCATCTACAATCTCTTCAAGGAGAAGATCGTAGGTTGAGGTTTGGTGCTGGTATTAGCGACGATGGTATCGCTATGTACGTCAACAATTCATTCAACGAAGACTCTCAGTGGTTTGGTGTTGATTGTATTGATGGACGTTTAGCTGCTGCTTGTCACGCTGCTGTGTACAATGGTGAATCAGAACTTGGTTGTTCTGTTGACTCTGAATTTCGTGGACAAGGTCTAGCCCAGTCCATGTTTGATAGAGCCGTCACATGGTTGCGCACGAAAGGTATCACTCAGGTCTTCATGCACTGTCTAACTGAGAACCAAGTCATGCGTCACATCGCTAAGAAAAATGATATGACTGTGGTTAGTTCTGGAGGTGAGACAGATGCATTGGTTCAAATCGAACCACCAACTCCACTAACATATGTTGAAGACGCATACGTAGATCGTATGGCAGTCTATGATATGTTGTTGAAAAACCAGTATAGGGTTTTTGATTTTTACTGGAGAAGAAATCATACCTAAATACAGGTATGATGAAAGCACGATTAACACCTAACCTTATCTCATTCGTAACTGTTCGAAGGGGAGAGTGGATATTGAAAGTATCAGTATTCAAGAATAAACAGATAATGGTTTTGGCGTTGAATAGTTTTGATGTGGAGAAGTTATTGGTTAGATACTTCACTGATCAAAACGTTGCGGCAGATTTTATTGAAAAACTAATAGAGGATTAACGATGAGTGAAATTAAAGTATTTAAGCTGATCAACGGTGAAGAACTTATCTCTCAAGTCACAAGTGGCTCTGAGTCAGGTTTCTTCCTAGAGAAGCCAGCGAACATTATGATGCAACAAACTGAGCGTGGTGTAGGTGTAGGTATGGCTCCATACATGCCTTATGCTAATGGTAAGATTTACCTGTACGCTACCGCTATTGCGTCCGAGGCTAGCCCAGACCTCCAACTCGAAAACGAGTACAATCGCCTATTCGGTTCTGGCATCCAGATCGTCTCGGCAGCGGCTATGCCACAGGGTTAAGACTCCCTCCAAAGCCTTACAGAGCCTCCCTTTCGGGAGGCTTTTTTGCTTGTATCTACAAGGGTTTACAATCCCCTCAACTCTGTAGGGTCATTGCAAATAGTTGTTGCCTTTCATACATCACTGCTGTATAATAACTCTATTGTGATTGAGAAAGGGTTCCAAATGAGTTTCGAGTCTCGCGTTTTGTCTGTGGTGTCTGATGAGATGGATACCAATGCTGAGTTCTTCAACGGTACTCTTTTTGTAGAGTGCACTCCCCGCGAAGCTGTTCGTCTCGAGACGATCCTGCTAGAAACTCTCGACTGCGGTATCATCCTGAGCCGTGTTGACAATGAAGCTGTGTTCGATTTTGTTTAATTTGAAAGAGGAAAATATCATGCAAGCAACTATCTACAAAACCAAATCTCAACTCCGTCAAGAAACCTCTGACGCACTGCAACAGTTCCTCGCTCGTGGTGGTCAAGTTGAAGTCGTGAAAGCACGCAAGGCTCCGAAGCAAAAGATGTCAGGTAAGGCTAGCAAGTCTGGCTCAACTGGCACTTCTGGTTTCGCTGTTGGTTTTCCAAGCAAGTCTCTGTGATGCGTGTCTTTCAGGAAACGACTAAAGACTGGGCAGTCGACTGCCCAAACCACATCTACTACCTGACTGACGACAAGTCTAAGATGGTCGCGTTCTACAACGTGAACACTGGTAAGACTACAAAGTTTAAGAAGCCCATCGGTTTCGACACTCGTCGCAGAACCTTTAAAGAATTGAAACGTAAATGAACATTAATGCATTCCTGAATGAACTTGCGGCTAACTCTGGACGCAACTACAAGATCGAACAACTCGAAAATAACCGCAACGATAAACTTCTGCGCGAGGTTGTTCGCTTGGCATTGGATCCGTTCACTCAGTTCTACATCCGTAAAATTCCAAGTTATACACCAAACACTGGCGAGGGTATTGCACTCGCATTCGCTCTTGATTCTCTGTATGACTTGTCGGCTCGCCATGTAACTGGTAATGCAGCCATCTCCCATCTCAAGGGAATTCTCGAAGCGTTGAATTATGAAGACGCTAAGGTCATCGAACGTATCATTCAGAAAGATTTAAAATGTGGAGTACAAGTAAGTACAGCAAACGCAGTGTGGACTGGCTTGGTTCACGAATATCCAGTAATGTTGTGCAGCCCATTCGAGCAGAAACTCGTGGACAAAATCAAGTTCCCAGCCTTCGTGCAACTGAAGATGGACGGGATGCGGTTCAACGCTATCGTAAGGGATGGGAAAGTGGAGTACCGCTCTCGCAATGGCAAAGAAATTCAACTGTTGGGAAACCTCGATGCTGACTTCGTCGCAATGGCTGGTGACGTCGACTGCGTGTTCGATGGTGAGTTGCTTGTCAAAGAGAATGGAAAGATTCTCGATCGTCAGACTGGCAATGGCATCCTGAACAAAGCCAACAAGGGTACAATCACTGCAGCTGATGCAGCTAAGGTTCACGCAACTGTATGGGACGTTATCCCTTACATGTACTTTGTTGATGGTGAGTGTCCTGTTGCATACAGCAAACGCTACGATTCTCTAGCCACTCTTCTGGCTAAACATGAGCCAGAGAAAGTTGGTTTGGTCTACAGCGTCAGTGTTGAGAACATCGAAGCAGCCAATGTAATCTTCGAGAAGTTCTTGGCTGATGGTCAAGAAGGTATCATTCTCAAAGACAAGAATGGTATCTGGGAAAACAAACGATCCAAAGGTCAAATCAAATTCAAAGGCGAGTTGGAATGCGACTTGAAGATTGTAGGTGTCGAAGAAGGTTCTGGTAAGTACGCAGGGATGCTTGGTGCAATTCTCTTGGAATCTTCTGATGCTGTTATTAAGGTTCGTGCTGGATCTGGTTTCAGCGACGACCAACGCAAGGCTCTTTGGGGCGAAAATATAGTTGACAAAATCGCCGCGATCAAGTATAATATGAGAATCAAGAATAAAGCTGGAGAAGAATCTTTGTTCCTCCCAATCGTTCTTGAGATTCGCGATGACAAAACAGAAGCAGATTCTAGTAAGGATATAAAATGAGTGAGTATAACCCAGACAAGTGGGTCATGTTGAAGTTCAACTACAAGGGTGAAGTGATTTATAAAATCCTTGCTACATTCTATGGTGGTTTTGCGAAGGGTGACAGCTGGAAGCTGAACAGCGGTATTACAAAGATTGAAGAAGACGGACAGACATATCTGTTCACTGGTTCGAGTGGTAGCGTGTATCGTTGTCATAAGAATGTTTATGGTATGGGTGGTTATACGGCTGGTGTGTTTGCTTCGTTCCAAAAAGAAGTCGATGACATCGAAGGCACAACTATGGAATTGATGCACCACGATACTAACTTTATGGAAATTGACTATGTTCATATTTGATGTGGAAACATTGGGCGTGGAGTCTAACGCTGTCGTTCTTTCGGCAGCGTTAATCCATTTTGATCCAGCCGAAAAGCCAAGCTACCAGAAGTTGCTTGATGACGCATGCTTCGTTAAAATCAAAGCGAAAGACCAAGCCAATCGACTTGGTCGCACAGTCACACTCTCGACTCTCGAGTGGTGGCAAAACCAACATGAATATGTGAGGAAGGTATCGTTGGATCCTTCTGGCTTCGACTTGACTGCTGAAGAAGCCATCACAGAACTTCATAACTATATGAACAAATACCCCAACGCTCAGAAGCAGACCATGTGGGCTAGGGGTTCACTCGACCAGTTGGCAATTGATTCTCTGTCCACCAAATGTGGCATGCTCGAACTGACTGGCTACGCACAATGGCGTGACGTGCGAACCGCAGTTGATATTTTATACGGTTCGTCTAATGGATACTGCAGCGTTGAGCATCCTGAATTCTCTCGCGCCCAAGTGATTAAGCATCACCCAGTGCATGACTGTGCACTCGACGCAATGATGCTAATGTATGGAAAACCTGCTTAATGGAATTTTACACAAGTGTTCACCCAGTGGGTGACAAGATTTTAGTTCGAGGTTACGACAAGGGTCGTGCCTACAGTCGCAAACTAGATTTCTATCCAACCTTATACGTCACTGCAAAGTCTCCCACCAAATGGCAGACTTTGGATGGCTTGTATGTTGATGAAGTGAAGCCTGGATCTATCCGCGATACTCGAGAGTTCGTTAAACGGTACGACGATGTACAAGGTTTCTCAGTATTCGGTAACACCAACTACGCTTATCAATATATCAGTGACACCTATGAAGGCGATGTCAATTGGGATATGGAATTGATCAAGGTCTTTACGATCGACATTGAAACCAAAACTGAATCAGGATTCCCTGACATTCGCACTGCAAACGAAGAAGTCCTACTGATCACGGTAAAGGATCTGGTATCCAAACGCATCATCACGTTTGGTGTGGGAGCATTCGTGCATAACCGCGACGATGTAGTTTATATTAACTGCAGAGACGAACAACACCTGCTCAAAGAGTTTATGATCTGGTGGCAAGGTAACTACCCAGATATTATCACTGGGTGGAATACTGACTTCTTCGACGTACCTTATTTGATTCGTCGCATTGCTCGCGAGTTGGGCGATACGTTTGCCAACAAGTTCAGCCCATGGGGTATGGTCAATGAGCGCAAGACGTTCATCAAAGGTAATGAAGAAATTCACTACGATATTCTCGGTGTCAGCCAGCTTGACTACTTGGAGTTGTACAAGAAGTACACTTACTCCAAACAAGAGTCTTATCGTTTGGACTACATTGCTGAACAAGAACTTGGTGACAAGAAGAAAGAAAATCCAGGCGACACGTTCAAAGAATTCTACACAAACCACTGGCAACAGTTTGTTGAGTATAACATCCACGACGTTGAACTTGTAGACCGTATGGAAGACAAGATGCGTTTGATTGAACTGCATCTGACCATGGCGTATAATGCGAAGATCAATCCAGAGGACGTTTACTCACAGGTTCGTATGTGGGATTCGATCATCTACAATCACCTGCGTGCAAAGGGTATCGTCATTCCAGCGAAGTCTTTCTCTGGTAAGGATGCTCAATTTGAAGGTGCTTATGTCAAGGATCCTATCATTGGTATGCATAAGTGGATGGCATCGTTCGACTTGAACTCACTGTATCCTCACTTGATCATGCAGTACAACATCTCGCCTGAGACTTTGACTCACGAGAAACTACCTGTCACTGTTGACAAGCTGCTGAACCAAGAGGTTGATACATCTTATGCACATCGTCGCGACTTGGCTTTGACTGCAAACGGTTGGTGCTATCGTAAAGACATCAAGGGTTTCATGCCTGAGTTGATGGAGAAGATGTACAAAGACCGTTCCAAGTTCAAGAAGCAGATGCTTGGTGTTCAGCAAGAGTACGAAAAAGACAAGAGCAAGAAGCACTTGTTGAAAGACATCTCACGTTTGAACAACCTGCAGATGGCTATGAAGATTGCGTTGAACTCAGCTTATGGTGCGATGGGCAACCAGTATTTCCGATACTTCGATATTCGTATGGCTGAAGGTATTACCACTTCTGGTCAATTGTCGATTCGTTGGATGGCGAACAAGCTGAACGCATTCATGAATAAGACTTTGAAGACTGAGGGTAAAGACTACGTTGTTGCTATCGACACCGACTCAATCTATCTGACTCTCGAGACTCTCGTTGAGAAGGTTTGCGCTGGTAAAGATACCGAAGCCAAGATCAAGTTCATGGACAAGATCTGCGAAGACGTATTCCAACCATTCATTGATGATGGTTATCAAGAGTTGGCAAAGTACATGAACGCATATAGCCAGAAGATGGTTATGAAGCGAGAAGTTCTAGCCGACAAAGGTATCTGGACTGCCAAGAAGCGTTATGTTCTGAACGTGCATAACTCCGAAGGTGTGCAATACGCGAAGCCTAAGATTAAGGTTATGGGTCTGGAGATGGTCAAGTCTTCAACGCCAGCCGTCATTCGTGACAAGTTGCGAGACTCCATCAACGTTATCCTAGAAGGCGACGAAAAGAAACTGCATAAGTATGTAACCGAATTCCGCGAAGAGTTCATCAAGATGCCAGTACAAGACATCGCGTTCCCTCGTGGTGTGAATGGAATGAAACAGTACGCTGGTTCTCCAATCTATCAAAAGGGTACACCAATCCACGTTCGTGGCGCTTTGTTGTTCAATCACCACTGCAAACGTTTCGGGATTGATAACAAGTATCAAGCGATTAAAGATGGTGACAAGATCAAGTTCATTTACGTACGAACACCAAACCCTCTGCAAGAAGACGTCATCGCCTTCATCACAGAACTGCCAAAAGAGTTTGCGTTACAGCAATACATAGATTACGACAAGCAGTTTGAGAAGGTATTCTTGGATGCGTTGCAGATTGTTATTGAACCACTCGGCTGGAAGACTCAGGAAGAATCCTCACTGGAAGACTTCTTCGGTTAATAATATAAACTATACAAAGGAAACATATGAAAGTATTAAAATTTAGCGCATCATGGTGTGGTCCATGCAAGATGTTGAGCACAGTCATCGGTGACATGGGAGAACTCCCAATGCAATTAGAAGAAGTTGATATCGACCAGAACATGGAGTTGGCTAAACAGTATGGCATCCGTGGCGTTCCTACGATGATTGTTGTAGATGATAAAGGTGCAGAACAACGTCGCGTTTCTGGCGTGATGAACGAAGCTGCTGTGTTGAAATTTATGAAGGGTGAATAATGGCTAGCATTTTAGATAAACTAAAAAAGAACTCAACGATCAAAGAGACATCTGTTCTCTCTTCATCTAAGTTCTTCAAGAAGAAGGATATGATTCCTACTTCAATCCCAGTGATCAACGTTGCGTTGTCTGGTCGTTTGGACGGTGGTTTGGTTCCAGGTCTTACTATGTGGGCTGGTCCATCGAAGCATTTTAAAACAGCGTTCAGCCTTTTGATGGCTAAGGCTTACTTGGACAAGTATGATGATGGTGTTGTTCTTTTCTATGATTCTGAGTTTGGTACTCCTCAGTCCTACTTTGATGCTTTCGGTATTGATACTGAACGAGTTATTCACACCCCAATCATGGACGTCGAACAGCTGAAGTTCGACATCATGCAGCAGTTGAACCAAGTCGAACGTGGTGAACATGTGATCATCGTCGTTGACTCTATTGGTAACTTGGCTTCTAAGAAAGAAGTCGATGATGCCATGGATGGTAAGTCTGTTGCCGATATGTCTCGTGCTAAACAGATGAAGTCTTTGTGGCGTATGGTTACACCTCACTTGACTATGAAAGACATTCCTTGCGTAGTCGTGAACCACACTTACAAAGAAATTGGTTTGTATCCAAAGGATATCGTTGGTGGTGGTACAGGTTCTTACTACTCTGCCGACAACATCTTCATCTTGGGTCGTCAGCAAGAAAAAGACGGTACTGAAGTCGTCGGTTATAACTTCATTATCAATGTGGAAAAATCTCGTTATGTTAAAGAAAAATCTAAAATCCCTGTCAGCGTATCTTTTGACGGCGGTATTAGCAAGTGGAGCGGTCTACTTGATATTGCACTCGAATCAGGACACGTTATCAAACCTAGCAATGGTTGGTATTCAAAAGTAAACTTGGAGACTGGTGAAGTCGAAGAGAAGAAATGGCGTATCAAAGATACAGATTCCAAAGAGTTCTGGTTGCCTATCTTACAGACTAAGTCGTTCTACGATTTCGTCAAGGATCGTTACTCTGTTGGTCAAGTCGATATGATTGCAGCAGATGACTTGGACAAAGCCCTTGAAGAGTTGGACTACGAATGATTAAGCCATACGAAGTGTTAGGTGCAAACCCGCAAGGGTTTCACCTTATTAAGTTGACAGAAGGCGACTTCTCAGGTATAATTTACTCTTACGGTAAGGTTGGGTTCTTTGAAGAAGATGACATGATGAAACTCCAATTCGAGTTCAACGTGCACGAGTCTTCAGGACACGACTTTGAAGGATTAAAATCAAATACAGATTTCACAACGCATATTGGCGACATTTTAACCGACATGATTGTCGAGCAGATTGCCAAGAACGAAGTGGTTTATACAGGCGGAGTTGATGAGAATAGAACAGACGATTCTAGCGAATCTGATTTATGATGAACAATACTGTCGCAAGGTAATTCCCTTTCTCAAGAAGAGTTACTTTGCCGACAGAAAAGAAGCGGTGATCATTTCAGAGATCATCGAATTCTTTAACAAGTATAACAAACCAGCCACCAAAGAAATTCTCTCAATTGAAGTTGGTAACCGCAAAGACCTAATTGACAAAGAGTTGGGTGAGGTGAATGACTACATCAATGAGTTGGTGCAAGCACCTATCAATGGTGACTGGTTGGTTACAAACACTGAGAAGTTCTGTAAGGACAAAGCTGTCTATAATGCGATCGTTGATTCGATCAAGATTATTGACGGACGAGACAAACAACACACACAAGACGCTATCCCGTCTATCCTTTCCGAGGCACTATCAGTTTGTTTTGACAGCCACGTTGGTCACGATTACTTGGGTGACCACGACTCACGTTTCGATTACTACCATCGAGTTGAAGAGAAGATTGCCTTCGACTTGGAGATGTTCAACAAGATTACCAAAGGTGGTCTGTCCAAGAAAACTTTGAACATCGCATTGGCTGGTACTGGTGTTGGTAAATCATTGTTCATGTGTCACGTGGCTGCTGGCTGTTTGACTCAAGGACGTAACGTGCTTTACATTACCATGGAAATGGCTGAAGAACGTATCGCTGAACGTATTGACGCGAACCTTCTGAACCTAACCATGGATGAATTGAAGGTTGTTGATAAGGATATCTTTGAAACTCGTTTGCAGAAGATTGCGAACAAGACCAAAGGTAAACTGATCATCAAGGAATACCCAACTGCATCTGCTCATGCTGGTCACTTCAGAGCACTGTTGGAAGAATTGAAACTGAAACGAGACTTCACTCCTGATATTATTATGATTGACTACTTGAATATCTGCGCTTCTCAACGTATGAAGCAAGGTGGCTCTGTAAACTCTTATACATACATTAAGAGCATCGCAGAAGAGTTGCGTGGTCTGGCAGTTGAGTATAATGTTCCGATCCTATCGGCTACACAAACTACTCGCTCTGGCTATTCAAACTCCGATCCAGGTCTTGAAGATACATCTGAATCTTTTGGTCTGCCTGCGACTGCCGACTTTATGTTTGCGTTGGTGTCGAACGAAGAACTAGAAGCATTGAATCAAATCATTGTCAAGCAATTGAAGAACCGATACAATGACCCTAGCTTCTATAAACGATTCGTTGTTGGTATTGATCGAGCTAAGATGAAACTGTATGACGTAGAAGAATCTGCGCAGTCTGGTTTGTCTGACTCTGGACAAGATAAAGACGATGGACCAATGTTCGATAAATCCACGTTTGGAAAACGAATACATAGAGAAGAAAAGAGTTTTGACGGATTCAAGTTTTAGGAGAGAAAAATGGTAAAGGTAATTGTAGCTGATAAAAAACACGACTGTTCACACTTGTTGGGGCAGTTCCTCGATGAGAGCCACTATGACATTCTAGTGGAAGAAGATGCTGACGTTTATATGCCAGCCAACTGTGACTTAGCAACTCAAGCAACTTGCGAAACTAATCGCGATTGCGCAAGCTGCACTAAGGGTACGGATGAGTTGCGTATTGCGTTCAAGTTCCGCAAGAACTATTTCAGCAAAGAGCAACAGGATGCTGCATATGCAGGTCTGCGTGAAGCTGCTGTTGAGACACAGAACCGTGGTATCGCTGCTGGTCCACGTGCTGAGAAACTCGGCAACCGCGAATGGGTCACTGACTACGAAGTTGATATCATCGACTACTTCTCCAACCCAAAGGCTAACTTGTTCGGTGAAGATCCTATCGAAGAAATTCGTAAGGTGCATAAAGGTAAGCCAAGTTCTCCATCAAACAAGAACA
>JACCDQ010573823.1_pt1 | contig 16733 bp, 6 predicted proteins | sample 7446031 | NCBI WGS metagenome assembly JACCDQ01 (sample SAMN15323442, study PRJNA562643) | freshwater metagenome | isolation source: river surface water | place: USA:Blue River Watershed | collected 2017-08-17
TATCAGTGGAAGAAGAATGGCGTGAACATTACAGGTGCTACGTCTGCTACCTACGCTTTGACTTCTCCAGCCAATGGTGATGTTCTTACGGTTGTCATGACAAGTAACTCAGGATGTGTATCAACACCAACAGCAACAAGTAACGCGGTAACACTTTCCGTTACAAGTGTAATTACCCCTACAGTTACGATTACAGCTTCAGGTAGTACTTTCTGCGCAGGAACTTCTGTACAATTTACTTCGTCGATTACAAACGGTGGAACTGCTCCTACCTATCAGTGGAAGAAGAATGGTTCTAATATCAATGGCGCAACATCTGCCACATATACCTCCGATGTTTTGGTCAATGGTGATATCATCACTTTGCAAATGACGAGTAATGCTGTTTGTCCATCTGCTTCGGTTGTGAATAGTAATCCTGTGACGATGACTGTTACCACAGCAGTTACACCTTTGGTAAGTATTGCTGCTAATAATACAACAGTATGTACGGGTACTTCAGTGAACTTCACCGCAACGCCAACGAACGGTGGCACAACGCCAACGTACCAGTGGAAGAAAAATGGTGTGAACATCACAGGTGCAACCTCTGCCACATATACATTGACCTCACCTGCGAATGGTGATGTAATCACAGTTGTGATGACGAGTAACGCAACATGTGCATCGACTGCAACTGCAACAAGCAATGCGGTGACGATCACTGTTACAACTGCTGTAACTCCGAGTGTGAGTATCGCTGCGAACAATACAACAGTATGTACGGGTACTGCAGTGAACTTCACCGCAACTCCGACGAACGGTGGCACAACGCCAACGTATCAGTGGAAGAAAAACGGAGTGAACATCACAGGTGCTACTTCTGCAACATATGCATTGACCTCACCAACAAATGGTGATGCAATTACAGTTGTGATGACGAGCAACGCAACATGTGCATCGACTGCAACTGCAACAAGCAATGCAGTGAGCATAATCGTCAATGCAAATGTTACTTATTACGCAGATGCGGATGGCGATGGATTCGGTAATCCTCAAGTGACACAGCAGACGTGTATTGCTCCTTCTGGATACACCACCAATTTTTCAGATTGTAATGATGCGGCTTTCAATGTGAATCCGAGCGCAGTTGAGGTTTGTGACAATGGTGTGGATGATAACTGTAATGTTGAAGTTGATGAGAATTGCGCCATTTCGGGTTGTACAGATGTAGCAGCCTGTAACTACAGTTCTGCAGCTACTGCTGATGATGGTAGTTGTCAGTATCCTTCACAAACGTATTTGAACTGTGATGGAAGCTGTATCAATGATACTGACAATGATGGTGTTTGCGATGAGATTGAAGTCGGTGGATGTACCAATCCAGATGCATGTAATTATGATTCATTGGCAACCAATGACAATGGAAGCTGTGTATTGCCACAAATTGAAATTTGCAATGGTTTAGATGACAATTGTAATGATTTGATTGATGATGGATTGGTATTCTCAAACTATTATGCAGATGCAGATCAAGACGGTTACGGAACTACCTTATTGGGTAATTTCTGTTCAACGCCACAAGGAAATGTATCGATTTTGGACGGGGATTGCAATGATGCTGACAACACGGTCTCGCCTTCTGCAGCTGAGAGCTGTAATACCATCGATGATAACTGTAACGGACAAATTGATGAAGGAGTTACGGTAAGTAGTGTTGTTTCAACTTTGGTATCTACCAAGTTATATCCTACTTGCTCGGGCACCAACCTTTTTTCAGCTAACATGAATTTGGGATATAATTCACCAGTTACTGAGGGTGATGGAAATGATCTTTGGTTTAAGTTGATTCCAACGAAAAATGCCCTTCGTGCTGGATTGTCTGCCGCAACAGGAGACAATCAATTGGAATTGTACTGGGCTCAAGGAAACTGTTTGACTTTGATTGCAACAGAGCATGAAGTTGGTGTGAGCAATCAAACTTTGTTTACGGATGATTTGGTACCTGGAAATACATATTACGTCGTTTGTCGCAATATGTCAGGTCCGATGAACGCCAGTGCAAAGATTTGCTTCAACCACTTTGATGGTTCTACTTGTGATCATTACTATAGCAACAACACGGGTATTTATTCGAATGTTTGTACTGCGTTCAAAGCTGTATACAAGGGCAATGCCTCCAATTATGTGTTCAACGTGAACTCGGCTTCAATTGGAGGAGTTAGCCAGAACATTACGCCTTGGACCTATACAACGCCAAGTTCTAGTTCGATCATTACCCGATTGGGAACATTGGTACCTGTGAATATGGGTGCTAGCCCTATTACTTATGGATTGACCGTTGGCGTGACTTACGTTTTATCTGATGCGGCTGGTAATTTGAATTATTTCATGGCCAATGGAACATCTCCATGTACATTGACATTAAATGCAGAAACCACCATTGCTTTGCGCTCTTCGGACCGTTGTCCAACGTTGAAGTCTGTGGCGAGTAGCATTGCTCCGGATAGAACTGTTTGTGGTTCATCGAGATATGAATGGGAGTTTACCCAAGTTTTGCCAACTGCGCAATCCGCAGTGACGGTGTTGGGTGGATTGAATTCGAACGTTCTTTTCTTGAACAACGTTCCAGGTATGGGCAATGGAAAGACTTACAACGTGCGTGTTCGTCCTATTCATGCATCTGGCGCTATTGGTGCTTGGGGAACAGTGCAATGTTTGAAAACTACGGCTTCAGGCATGGTCCAAGAACCAAATTCAGAGAATCAATTGAATCAATTGGCGAGTAATTCTCAAAAGGTATTGGTATATCCTAATCCAAGTTCAGATGGAATCTTGAATTTGATGTGGAACAGCGATACTGAGGGTATGCAAGAAGTTCGCGTCACAGATTTGACAGGGAAACTGATTGCGTTCGAGCGTGTTTTGGTATTTGGAAATCAAGCTCAAGTTTCACTTGCACAAATTTCCAATGGTGTCTATATCATTCAGGCCGGTGATCAAAGGATACCTTGGGTGATTGCTAAATAAGACAATTCTGTTGAAATAAAAAGAGGGGCATGCGCCCCTCTTTTTATTGTTAGTGTGATTTTAACACTTTGTTAGTGTGCGAATTACACTTTTTATTATATTCGTCCAAACTTAACAAAACCTATTAATTATGAAGTTTAGTAAAATTACCCATTTTTGGGGATTTCTATTGGCCATGCTCGTCTCGGCAGGGCTCAATGCACAGAGCATTGGATTGGTTGGCGATTTTACCTCATGGGGAGGAAGTCCCGATGTTGCAATGTCAACAACGGATAACGTTAACTACACATTAAGCAATTATACCTTTACGGCTAGTACTGGACTTAAATTCAGACAAGACTCGAATTGGGGAACCAATTGGGGAGGGACCTTTCCAAGTGGTACTGGAGTTTCAGGCGGTAGTAATATTTCTGTTCCAGCAGGGACTTATAATATTTCCTTTAACCTAAGTACGCTTGCATTTTCTTTTAATACAACAGCTCCAGTCTTGAACATTGGAATCGTTGGGGAATTGACAAGTTGGGGAGGCTCTTCAGATATCGCGATGACTTCAACAGACGGAATTACTTATTCTCTTCTAGACTACACTTTCCCTGCTGGCGAATTGAAATTCCGTCAAGATAACTCTTGGACAAATAGCTGGGGAGCAGCATCTTTTCCAACAGGAACTGCCACTTCTGGTGGATCTAATATTACGGTTCCTGCTGGTAGATTTGATGTTAGCTTTAATTACAATACTTTGGCTTATGCCTTTTCTACGATGTCCGTCTCTATCATTGGTGATGGAGCCCAAGGATGGGGAACTGATGTCAATTTGACTACCACAAACGGGGTAAACTACACGCTGAGCAACGTTACACTGGCAAATGGATTGGTAAAATTCAGAAAGACTGGTGAATGGGGAACCAACTGGGGTTCTACATCTTGGCCTTCAGGTGTTGCTTCTAACGGAGGAGACAATATTCCAACAGTAGCTGGTATTTACAATATATCTTTTAATCGCATCACTGGTGCATTTACTTTTCAAGACGCAGCATTTTCCACTGCTACATTGAGCGGAACAGGAACTGGTTCAGCTACACCAACAGAAATGGCAAGTTCTGATGGTACAGTATATACATTGGTTGATCAAACTTTGGTAGCTGGTGGTGTATTTTTCAATGCAAATGGAAATACAGTTTATGCTGATGCTGCTTTTCCAACAGGAACCGCTGTGGGTGGTGCAACATCAGGAGTACCTGCTCTTGCTGGTCATTACAATATCTCTTTCAATTCTTCAACTTTGGCTTATTCTTTCACACCCACTCCCATCACCTTAATAGGAGACGGAGCGGGTGGATGGTCTACTGACGTTCCTTTGACTTCAACAGATGGTGGAAACACATACACACTATCTAATTATTTCATGCAAACAGGTTATGTAAAATTCCGTGCGAACTCTTCTTGGTCTACAAACTGGGGAAGCGCTGCATGGCCGACTGGAACTGGTGTTCAGGGTGGAGACAATATCCCAACTACAGCAGGAACTTATGATATTACATTCAATAGAAACACTGGTGCTTACACTTTTACAGCTGTAGCGACGGCGTTTGACAACATTGGAATCATTGGTGCTTTCAACAACTGGTCAGCAAGTGTTCCATTGGTTACGCCTGATGGAAATATCTACACTTTGACAGATTATTACTTTTCTGGTGGTGAAGCTAAATTCAGATTGAACGATGCTTGGGATGTTTCTTATGGTGGATCAACTTTCCCCTCAGGTGATGCTTCAACTAGTGCGGGTAACTTTACAATGGCCCCTGGTTACTACACCGTAACTTTTGTAAACAATACCAGCCCAAAGACATATAGCTTCACGCAAACGCCGATTTCTATGATTGGATCGGGAGCTCAAGGTTGGACTACAGATGTTGCGATGAATTCTACAGATGGCGGTATTACATGGACGATGGACAACTACACTTTACAAAGTGGAGGATTGAAATTCCGCGCCAACAATGCTTGGGTATTGAATTGGGGTGGTGTATTTGGCGCATCTGGTACTGCTGTTCCAAATGGCGGCGACTTCCAAACTGTTGCTGGATCTTACAATATTTCTTTCAATCGTTTGACTGGTGCTTTTGCATTTTCTCAAAATACATATTACGCAGACAATGATGGCGATGGTTTTGGTGATGCTGCTAGCTCTATGTTGGCTGCTGTGCAACCTGCAGGATATGTAACCGACAGTACAGATTGCAACGATGCATCAGCCGCTGTTAATCCAAACGGAACAGAAATTTGCAATGGCTTGGATGACAACTGTAGTGGTGCGAATGATGAAGGGTTTGCTCAAAATTCATATTACATCGATGCAGATGGAGATGGCTATGGTACAGGTACAGCAGTAGTTGCTTGTACAAGTCCAGGTCCTGGATATGTAACCAATGGTTTGGATTGTTTGGATACCGATGAAAACGTAAATCCAGAAGGTACTGAGGAATGTGAGAATGGTGTTGATGATGATTGCGTGGATGGAGATGCGGTTTGTTCAGGTCCAACCGACGCTGCTGATATCATTGGAATTGGTCAGTATGGATCTGGCGTGCAAAACGCAATGTCAGTGAATTTGACGACGGGTACTGATTCTCCACAGAATCCTGGTGTTGGAAATGATCGTTGGTTCACTTTCACTGCAGGATTCAATGCAGTAAGAATTGCATTAACGGGTTCAACTGGTAATGATGACAATGAAATTGCCTTGTACAATGCGGCTTCTTTGAGTTCAGGACCAATGATTGCATTGGCAACTGAAAATGATGTACATTCTGGTAACACAGGATTAGCAACTGATGCCGGAAATGAAACATTGTTGTTTGACCAATTGACAGTAGGTCAGCAGTACTATGTTTGTATCAGAAATACAAATGGCACACCAGGTATTTGCTCCATGCGCACATCTTATTTGCGCGGGTCAGCCGCTGATATTGGTGCATATACCAATTACACCAATACTTACTCTTCAACTTGTCAAAACTTCAAAGCAGCTTTCCGTTCTGGTGCTGTGAATTATGTAGTGAACAAGTGGAGCACCAACGCTATTTCTGGAACTCCAGCATTTACATATCAAATTCCTTCAGGAACAGTTTGTCAAATGGGTAAATTGACTCCTGCTAACTTGTCTGGTGCAAATCAAACCGTTTATGTATCTGTTGATGCTGTTTACAATTTGCCAGATGCATTTGGAAATGCCAACACATTGACCGCTCGCGGTACAACAGTTGCTTCCATCACGATGTCTCCAGAAGCTCCTGTGGTTGTTCGTTCAACTGATACTTGTCCCGTTTATAAGACGGTTACCGGATCAATTGCAACAAATCGTTCAGTATGCGGAACCAAGAATTACACTTGGGAATTTACATTGACCAATTCACTTCCTTTTAACGAGGAAGGTGCTTTGGGTGCTTCTCGTATTTTGGCGTTGTCACAAGTAGATGGAATTGCAAATGGACAGCAATATGCAGTTCGTGTGCGCTCAAATCACTTTGATAATGTTTCAAATTCTGGATTTAGCAACAGTGCATGTGTTCAAACTATCGGAGCGGCTGGAATGCCAACTGTTGAAGAAGGTGGTGTGATTGCAGAGCGTTCTGAGAACGGAGTAACTACTTCAATTTATCCAAACCCCAACAACGGACAAACTGTGAATTTTGCAGTGTCTGGAATGGAAGGAGAATTGAAAATACGTATCGTTGATGCTACAGGTCGCGTGGTCATTGCCAACCGCTACATGGTGGATGGTGATATGAGTACAACCATCGATTTTGGTCAGACATTGGCTACAGGTGTTTACATGGTCGAGATGATCCAAAACGGTGAAATGAAAACCATGAGAATGGTGGTCAATCGATAAGACATTTTAATTTGAAAAGAAGGGGGCTCCATGTGGGGCCCTTTTTTTTGTATTAGATTTACCGCATGCAGAAAAAGGGGTTTCTAATCAACGTGCTTCATTCGATTGTCGCCAAGTCCATAACCCAAGTTCTTTTGCTATGCATTGTGTTTTTCTTTTTTTCCTGCAATAATGAATCCAGTTCATCCACAAGTAATGAGCAGGACCTTCAACAATTGATATCGAAAAATCCCAAGTTGGATTCGGCCAATGCTCAATTGAGACGGGGTGAATATGACATTGCAAAGGGAAATTTAACTTCGGTTTTGGGTGATGATTCCGCAACTGACTCTCTAATCAAATACTTTATTTTGGATCAATTGGGCATCATCAATTATCAAACAAATCAAGTTGATTCGGCTATTTTTTATTGGAAGGAAATAGATGACAATTATACTCATTTGATTGGACTCGAGCAACGTTCTTCTGTGCTTTCTAATTTGGGGTCGGCATACATGTACAAAGGCTATTACCAAATGGCCATCAGTTATTTTCTAGAGGCAAAACGGGGTTTTGATAGGCTAAATGTGAAGACAGAGAATTTTTGGATTAACCACATGAATATAGGTGTGGCTTATATGGAAAGTCAGAATTTTGTTTTAGCAGAGAAGTATTTTAAAGAAATTCCGCTTGGACTTTCCAACAGTTTAGATGCCTTGGTGCATATCAACTTAGCCAAGCTATTTGCGCTGCAAGACCAGAAAAAACGCTTTGATGGGCACATCAAATTGGCGGAAGGTTATATTCAGAAAGCAAGTTTCTACAAAGGTATTTTTCTTGAAGTATTATTTGAATTTGGTTTGGAATTGGATGCCAAAAATGAGTTAGCAGTTGCTTATTCAAATTACCAAACTGAAATTGGTAGGCATTCTGTGCTTTTGGATTTTATGTTGTGTAAGTCCGCCATTGCTTTGGGCAAACCCAGCCCATTAAGTGAACAAGAGATTTTAGCGCTCAAATCAGATATTCCTGGTGATGATTTTATTGGTTGGAAGGGGTATTACGATTTGTTGGGAATTTATTACCACAGCAAGGGTCAAGATCATAAGGCATATAACGCCATGAGAGAGGCTGCACTGAATGAGTCATCAAGGGATATTCAGCGGAATAAGGCGGACTTGTTGGATTTTACATTGCTTGCAGAACGAAAAGATATTCAGCGAGAATTGGAAGTCCAAATCAAAGAAAATGAGGCCAAGTCCAATAGTGTTGAGGCGCAGTTTTACTTTATTCTGGCTTTGTTCCTTCTTATTTTTCTCCTTATCGTCTCCTCGGCATTTTTGTATTATCGCACGAAACAAAGAGGTAAACATATTCAAGAAGATTTGAAATTGAAGAGTTTGGAGCTGAAGCTGGCTCAACAAAGACAAGAATTGTTGGAGCAAGACTTGGTATTTAAAAGCCAGAAATTGAGTTCGGTGTTGGCGACTGTGGGTAAAATTGCCATTCTCAAGAAGCAAATCGAATCTTTTTTTAAATTGCTGGAGGAACAAGATTCAACAAATCAATTGGATTCTTCTATGATTAGACAGGCCAAGTTGGATTTTACGATGTTTTTCAACAACTATCAGGATTTGGCGGTATTGGCCAATTTGGAAGGGTCGGATGCGCAGAAAGTGTTGGAACTGCAAGAAAGCCATCCGCAACTTAATGAAAATGAGCGGCGTGTTATGTTGTTGATTTCTCAAAATTACACCAGTAAAGAAATGTCCCTATTGCTTTCTTGCACGGAAAAAAACATTGAATATTACCGCGCCCAGATTCGAAAGAAATTAGAAATTCCAAAGGAGATATCCATTAATTCGTATATAAAATCGATTTTTTAGCCTGAATTAACACCCTAATCAATCTGCATTTCGTTCAACAAATTGAATTTTAATAGTTTGAAAATGAATTAAATAAAATTTTCAACCTCCCCTAATGTTGTTGTACGCACCCTAGTCAAACAAAGTTTTGTCCAATTATCGTGAAACCTATTTATAATTTTGTCGTATCGTTTCCAAATTTTAAGCGACATGAAAATGAGAATAAAAAGTGTTTTAGGATTGATTTGTTTAATGGGCGCATTGCAATCAATGGCTCAGGTTTCTGTGGGTACAGATACACCACATGCTTCTGCGAAATTTCAAATTGACGCTACCGATAAGGGTTTTTTGCCTCCCCGTGTAGCGCTTACCTCGCTGACTGACATCACAACTATTGCTTCACCGGCTTCAGGTTTAATGGTTTATTGCAATGGAAATGGTGGATTGGCATCAGGATATTATTTTTGGAACGGGACACAATGGACATTGATGAACAATGTATCCAATCCTTTGGACATGGGTGTTGTTTTGGCTTGGTCAAGCAATGTAACCCCTCCTAATTTTATGTTACCCCTTTCTGGAGGAACTTACAACTGGGCGGATTATCCAGATTTTCAGGTGTTCAATACTACCTATCCTTCTCAATTTATTGCATCGAGTAATGCGACGACTTTCACATTGAAGAATATCAATACAACTGGAAGATTTTTGAGAGGTGGATCAACAGCCGGTGTGGATCAGGCATTCTCTACGGCAATGCCCGTTATTCCTTTTGCCATTGGTACTGCCGGTGCACATACGCACTCTATTGATCCTCCCAATACGTCAACTACTACCAACGGAAATCATCAACATACGATGTCTTTTAACAATGATGACTGGAATGGATGTTGCGGAGGAAATACGAGTTTAGAAGATGATGGAGGTGGAAACTATAATCGTGCTACATCCTTTGAGGGTAATCATGCCCACACTTTTGATATTGCAGCTTTCAATAGTTCGTCAACTGGAGATCATACACATACCATTACGGGTGGTGACGCTGAAACACGTCCTATTAACACTTCGGTTATCTGGTGTATCAAGGTAAAATCTACAGGAACTGCTGGTAGTGTTACTGTTGTTAATCAGAGTGCTGCCGTTAGCAATGCCAATAATGGTCTTTCTATTTCGGGAAGTAATGTTCAATTGGGTGGTACATTATCGCAAAATACAACCATAGCTCAGGCTGGTTTTGATTTGGGATTCACTGGAGGCGAAGTTGGAATTGGAACGGCGACGCCTGCAAATAAATTGGAAGTTAACAGCGGTACCTCCGGAGCCAGTGGCGTTCGATTGACTCAGGTAACTAACGCTACACAGTTGGGTACAAATGCCAATGGTGATATCGTACCTGTGACAAGGAGAGTGTCTGCTGCTGTTGGTGGAGGAGTTGAAGTTGTATTAGACAATGTTCGTGCTCAATTGTCTCCAAGTGGAGGTAGAAGTTTGATGATTGCCGCAGTATCTGGTTCTTTTGTGATTGATGGAATGGATGAGGCATTGTATTCCGCAAATAGTTACACGAACAACAACATATCAGCTAGAACGATAAATACGACAATGGCATATTCAACTCCAGGGTGGGGATTGGGAAATATGGGTAATGTGCAACGACTCACATTCCAAGATACCACCAATGGCAGAGGCTATATCATCACCTTGGTCATCGGCAGCGGTTATGTAACGAACTACATTACCATAGAGCGTATCTAATCTTTTTCAAAAAGTAAGACAATGAAAAAGATGTTTTTTATATCCCTCATGCAACTGTGTTGTATGATGGCAAATGCCCAGGTTGGCGTGGGTACAAACACTCCTGAGGTTTCAGCTGCGTTTCAAATTGAATCTACGAACAAAGGATTTTTGCCTCCTCGTGTAGCCCTTACAAGTTTAACGGATGTAACCACTATTTCTTCACCTGCGACAGGTTTGGTGGTGTATTGCTCGGGTTCTCTTGTTTTGACCAATGGATATTATTATTGGGATGGCTCAAAATGGCAAGTTTTTTCTGACGTCAGGAACAACCAAGATTTGGGTTACATCGTCGGTTGGGCCAGCAACGTAGCCGCCCCCAATTATTTATTGCCATTGAATGGTGGTACATACGCTTGGGCGGATTATCCAGAATTTCAGGTTTTGCACACGGCTACGCCTAGCCAGTATATCTCGTCTTCAAACGCTTCCACATTTACATTGGTAAATATCAATGGGGCAGGCAGATTCCTAAGAGGTGCAACTGCTGCAGGAACAACACAAGTTGGAAGTACGGCAATGCCGGTTATTGCCTTGGGAATGAGTTCAACCGGAGATCACTTACATTCAATTGACCCTCCGTCAACGGGCACTAGTACTACTGGTAATCACCAACATACTTTGTCATTTAATAATGATGATTACAACAACTGGGGTGGTGGAAGCACCAGTTTAGATGATGATGGCGGTGGTTCTTATAATCGCTATACATCTTGGAGTGGTGACCATAGTCATACTCTGGATATCGCCGCATTCACGAGTGCCTCTTCAGGTGATCATACCCACGGAATAGCAGGCGGTGACGCAGAAACCAGACCCATTAATACGTCTGTAGTTTGGTGCATTAAAGTAAAGTCGACCAGTACTTCTGGTAATTTGACGGTGGTTAACGAAACAGGAGGCCTTACAGGTGCAACCAATGGGTTGACGCATTCTGGGGCCAACCAAAAGTTGGGTGGAACCTTGACACAAAACACAACAGTGGCCATGGCAGGCAATGATTTTGCCTTAACTGGAGGGGAGTTGGGAATCGGAACTGCAGCACCGGCCAATAAGTTGGAGGTTAATTCAGCAAACACAGGTCAATCAGGTATCCGTTTGTCGCAAGTTGTCAATAGTGACAACTTGGGGACCAATGCTAGCGGCGATTTGTATTCTACAACACCAACATACATCACACAAAGAGTAAATCCAGGAGTTCCTGTTCAATTGGGAAATCTTAAAGTGCAATTTAGTCCTGGTGGGAATCGAAGTTTGCAGTTTGCGACAAATTCAGGTTCTATTTCCGTGATTGGTTCTGATGAGGCGATTTACGGTTCGGGAGGTACTGGTTGGTATCACCACATCAATTTTGCCACAACGCTGAGTACAACTTGGGCACAATTTACAGGTTATAGTTTTCCATACCAAGGGAACGTTCAGCGTTTGATGTTGATAGATGTAACCAACGGTATTTCTTATCGTATAACCTTGATTGTTGGAAATATATATAACAACAATTTGATAAAAATAGAACGCTTAAACTAATGAAAAAACTCGGATTAATAATCTTGCTCTGCACTACGACGTGGTTGGCAAGTGCACAGGTAGCCATTGGCACCAATACGCCGGATGCATCTGCTAAATTTCAGATTGATGCAACAGACAAGGGATTCTTGGCACCTCGGGTGGCATTAACGTCTTTGACCGATAATACAACCATCGCTTCCCCTGCTACCGGTTTGATGGTTTACTGCAATGGAACCGCAGGTTTGGAAGAGGGATTTTTTTATTGGAATGGCTCGTCTTGGACAAAAATGTCACAAGTGAGCAATACCCAAGATCTGGGGTACGTACTGGGATGGCCAAGTAATTCGAACCCTCCGGGATTTTTGTTACCCTTGTCTGGTGGAACATATAACTGGGCTGATTACTCCGAGTTCCAAAGTTTCAATGGAACCTATCCTTCTCAATTCATTGCCTCAAGCAATGCAACGACATTTACGTTGAAGGACCTCAACTCAGCAGGTCGTTTTTTGCGTGGTGGAACAACCGCTGGAACAGAGCAAGCAGGCTCAACCAAATTGCCAACTGTTCCTTTTGCACTATCTACCTCGGGAGCTCACGTTCACTCTGTTGATCCACCTGGCACAGCGAGCAGTACTGATGGTGCGCATACCCACATTTACAATGATGCTTTTTTTGCGGAGAACCAAAGCGCGGCGGGTAACAATAATTATGGCGCTGGATCAGGTACGGATTGGGATAATAATTTTTATTGGAGAACGGCTTCTAATACAACCAGTTCAAGTGCTTCCAATATCAATACATCATCCAGTGGAAGTCATTCACACATCACGGACATTGCGGCATTTAACTCAGCGAGTAATGGCGATCACACACACACTGTAAGTGGTGGTGATTTGGAGACTCGTCCAATTAATACTTCTATTGTTTGGTGTTTGAAAGTGAAGCCTACAGCCGCTGCAGGTAACATCACTATCAACAACGTAACTGGAATTACGTCAGCTAGCAATGGTTTGACAGGCACTCCTTCCAATGTCAAGTTGGGAGGTACTTTGTCTGAAAATACAACCATCGCCAATGGTGGAAATAGTTTGAGTGTAACAGGAACAGGTAGTTTAGGAATAGGTACTTCAACTCCATCATCTAATGCCGCATTGGATGTTTCTTCAACAGACAAAGGGGTTTTATTGCCTCGAATGACACAGGCCCAGCGCAATGCTATTTCTTCACCTTCATCAGGTCTATTGGTTTATTGTACAGATTGTAATCCTGTTGGTTTTAGCTATTACAATGGAAGTGCATGGACTGCAATGGGTGGTACCCCCACTCTAAACACGCAGAATAGCATTACGGTCACCGCAACTACAACCAGTCCTTCTGGAGGTACTAGAGGCACGCAGAACATCTATTGGGAAGAGGTTGGAAACAAAATCAAACTGAAATATGTTTTGGGCTATACTGTAGGTGGTGCTGCAGGTAATGGAGATTATCTTTTTCAATTGCCAACTGGCGTTGTATTCAATACAGCAGCCAATCGCAATCCAGTTTTAACAACAACGGTATGGTCTCCAGGAGTTGGGCAGATGGCGCCCTACCTTATCCCAGCTATGGGTGGCGTTGTATATAGTGGCGCTTGGAGTAACGATATATATGTTGTTCCATATAGCTCAAATACTTTCAGAGTAATGTCCACATGGAATGCAGGATCAACTTATTCAGCGTGGGGATCAGGTTATTTCGCTTTGGTCAACAACATGATGATTTCATTGGAGTTTGAAATTTGGAAATAATAGTAATGAGTCATTATATGAATATGAGAAAGGTATTATTAATTATTTCATTGATTGGCTCCATAAGTCAACTCAATGCTCAGGTAGCCATAGGCACAAATACGCCAGATGCGTCGGCTAAGTTTCAGATTGATGCTACCGACAAAGGTTTCTTGGCACCTCGTGTTGCTTTGACTTCTTTGACAGATAATACAACCATTGCTTCCCCTGCCACCGGTTTGATGGTTTATTGTAATGGAACCGCAGGATTGGAAGAAGGTTTTTATTATTGGAATGGAAGTGCTTGGACCAAGATGTCACAAGTGAGTAATACCCAAGATTTGGGTTATGTCTTGGGATGGCCAAGCAACACAAACCCACCTGGATTTTTGTTGCCCTTGTCAGGAGGTACATACAATTGGGCGGATTACCCAGAGTTCCATACTTTTAACGATATTTACGCTTCCCAATTCATCGCATCAAGCACTGCGACAACTTTTACGCTGAAGGACATTAACTCTACAGGAAGATTTTTGCGTGGTGGAACTACAGCCGGTTCAGACCAAGCGGGTTCTACCAAATTACCTACCGTGCCCTTTGCATTGTCGAGTGATGGTGCACATACCCATACAGTGGATCCAGCTTCTGTGAATACAAATACAGCAGGTGCTCATACGCATACCATTAATTTTAATACCGTTGCTTTGATTTATGGATGGGCAGTTAATACTTCCGGAGCCGCTGGATATACGAGTTCAGCCACTACAACAACCAGTAGTGCCGGTGACCATTCTCATTCTGTAGATATCCCATCTACAACTTCTTCATCTGCAGGAAGTCATACCCACACCATCAGCGGAGGTGACGCTGAGACACGTCCCATTAATACTTCTTTGGTTTGGTGTTTAAAAGTGAAGCCTACAGCTGCTGCAGGTAACATCACCATCAACAACGTAACTGGAATTACTTCTGCTAGCAATGGTTTGACGGGTACTCCTTCCAACGTAAAATTGGGTGGTACTTTGTCTGAGAATACAACAATCGATAATGGAGGTAACAATCTAAATATTACGGGCACTGGTAAGGTTGGAGTTGGAACAACTACACCAGCTGCCAGCGCTACTGTAGATATATCTTCTACCGATAAAGGAGTTTTGTTGCCTAGAATGACTCAAACACAAATGAATGCAATTGCATCACCAGCTACCGGTTTGTTGTTGTTCTGTACAGATTGCGCTCCTGTTGGATTTCGTTTCTACAACGGATCTGCATGGAGTGAAATGATGCCTGTGAAACAAGTTGCGCTTTACAACTCTTCTACCAGTACAAATGCCAACACCAATGTGATTTGGGGTGATACGCGTTACAACGCTATAACCGCATCCAATATGGTTTGGTCAGGTAGTAATACGGTTTGCACTTTGAGTAACGGAAAGTATCTAATTGAATGGGGAGTCACTCGAATGATGGATCAGTTTTGCGGAATTGATTTGTATTTGAATTCAACATTGTACAGAGGTAGTTTTTACTACTCAAGAGCAGAAAATGGTGGTGTAACCAATTGGGGAGGAACCACAAGACGATATGCAGTAATAGATGCTACTGCTGCGAGTCAGGCAATATTTTTCAGAACAGATGCCAACTGGGGAATGAATGTGGGTGCTGAATTGAAAATTGAAAAACTAGATTAAAGTATTAAAAGCAAATGAAAGTAAATATGAATATGAGAAAAGTTCTATTGATGGTTTCATTGATTGGCGCCATGAGCCAAGTCAATGCTCAGGTGGCTATTGGCACCAATACACCACATGCATCTGCAAAGTTTCAAGTGGATGCTACAGACAAAGGTTTTTTGCCTCCACGTGTGGCTTTAACTTCTTTGACAGATAATACAACGGTTGCATCTCCAGCAACAGGTTTGATGGTGTATTGCACAGGAACAGCTGGCTTGGCAGAGGGATTTTACTATTGGAACGCAAGTGCATGGACCAAAATGTCTCAAGTGAGTAATGTTCAAGATTTGGGATATGTAGTGGGATGGCCCAGCAATGCAACGCCTCCTGGGTTTTTGTTGCCTTTGTCAGGTGGTACATACAATTGGGCGGATTATCCAGAGTTCCAAACTTTTAATGGAACGTATGCTTCGCAGTTCATTGCATCAAGCAACGCTACAACTTTTACATTGAAAGACATCAACTCAACGGGTCGCTTTTTACGTGGAGGATCTACAGCGGGTGCTGATCAGGTAGCTGGAACCAAATTGCCAGTAATTCCTTTTGCCATCGGTAACGCAGGAGCACACGTTCATTCAGTAGACCCACCAAGCACAGGTACTTCCTCAGATGGTGCTCACTCTCATACTTTGCACAGAAGAGGTAATGAAGATTCAGGCGCATTTGATCCAGGAAATGGACGTTGGTCTGAAGGGTCATGCTCTACCACTGACAGAGGAATGGGAAGTAATGTAGTTCCAACGTCAAGCAACGGCGCACACACGCACACATTGGATATTGCTGCTTTCAACTCTGCGAGCAATGGAGATCACACCCATACGATCAGCGGAGGTGACGCTGAAACACGTCCTATTAATACTTCTATCGTTTGGTGTTTGAAAGTGAAGCCTACCGCATCAGCAGGAAATATCACCATCAACAATGTAACTGGAATTACCTCTGCAAGCAACGGTTTAACAGGTACGCCTTCTAATGTTAAGTTGGGTGGTTCATTGACAGAGAATACAACCATTGCAAAGGGAACCAATACCGTGACTTTTTCTGGAACTGGAACTTTGACCAATGAAGGTGTTTTATACAACAACGGTAAAGTAGGAATCGGAACATCGGCTCCAGTTACCACTTTGCACATTGAGAATAATGGTACAAATGGTACTAACCCTGCGGATAACAATGTACCCAA
>JACCDQ012042642.1_pt1 | contig 16729 bp, 10 predicted proteins | sample 7446031 | NCBI WGS metagenome assembly JACCDQ01 (sample SAMN15323442, study PRJNA562643) | freshwater metagenome | isolation source: river surface water | place: USA:Blue River Watershed | collected 2017-08-17
AGATCAAGCTGGCCCGCATTCTTGACGGCACCCAGGACGAGACCCTCCTCACCGACAGTTCCGTCGCCTTCAAGGAAATGCAGGCCAAGCTGCCCTCGCCCAAGGCCGCCGCCGCCATCGCCGAACAGGCGGCCGGAGAGCAGGCTGCCGACGGCGACAGCGCCTTCTAAGGGACGACGGCCCAAAGCACCCTCACAAAACCACCGCACCGGGCCGTATCACGACCCATTGACCCCGATTGGACGGCCAGTCGGGGTCAATGGGTTTTCCTTTGAAGGGAATCCTCGTGAGGAGCTGGGTAAGCACACTCAAGGTATTGAAAATATTGGAGCTATCGAGTCCGAAAATTCGTGGTTTCGGAACGATAAGACTCTCTGAAATTTCAGGAGCCAATAACTCCAATATTTTCAATTTCCTTCTCTTTTCTCCTATGACCATTAACGTGGAATTTCTATCGGGCAGCACCCCGGTCCCCAATTCCTCCAACACATGACCGACCCAGAGTTGATGGCTGACCTGTTCCGTGGATCGGACATGGCACACGGACGCACCGAGATGACCGGGGCGATCAACGGCAAGGGCAAGCACGAGGCCAAATCCTGGACCGAAAAGCGACCCGCCGAGGCCAAGGACTGGGAAGAGCACCTGGGAGGCCGGAAAGGGCTCGGAATCGTGCCCCTGAACAGCCGGAACGCGGTCCACTGGGGCGCCATCGACGTCGACTCCTACAACTTGTCGATCGAGCAGCTCAACGAGCTGGTAACCCGGCAAAAACTGCCGCTCGTCGTGTGCCGCTCCAAGTCGGGCGGACCCCACATCTTCCTCTTCGTCACCGACTGGGTCCCGGCTCGACTGATGATCGAAAAGCTCGACTCGCTCGCAGGCTTCCTTGGCTTCGGAACCAGCGAGATCTTCCCCAAGCAGGCGATGATCCACAAAGCCGACGAGCAGTCGGACTTCGGGAATTTCATCAACATGCCCTACTTCAACGGGCTTCGAAACCTCCGATATGCCTTGGACGAAAACAACCAGGCGATCAAGGTAATCTCCGATTTCGTCGCCTTCTGCCGGGGCCGAGCAATGACCCCGGAACAACTCGCCGCCTTCGAACCGCCGGTGCCGAAAGACATCCTACCCGACGGACCGCCGTGCCTCAACCAGCTGATCGCAAACCGGCCGACGGAAATGCGCAACGTGATCCTCTCGAACGTGGCGGTCTACGCGCGCAAAGCCAAGCCGGAAGGGTGGGAAGCGGAACTGGACCGGGTGAACCAGCTGTTCCCGGCGCCGCTTTCGTCCAACGAAGTCGAAACAATCAAGAAATCGTATTCAAAGAAAGACTACCGCTACCAATGCTCGAAACAACCGCTGTGCTCCTTCTGCGACAGTTCAGCCTGCAAAAAGCGCAGGCACGGGATCGGCGGGCAGGAGTTGATGCCATCTTCTCGTTCGCTCACGAAAATAGATACCGTCCCGCCGGTGTGGTTCCTGGACGTGACCATGCCGGACGGATCGGAACGGCGCATGAGCCTGACCACCGAGCAGCTCCAGACGCCGATTCTTTTCCAGCGCCGATGCATGGAAGTTCTGCACGCCTGCCCGCCCACGATGAAGCGGGAGGACTGGCAGCCCATCGTGTCCGAACTCCTGAGACGAGTGTCGGTGGTATCGGTCCCGCCTGAGCTGACACCCGAAGGCCAGTTCATCGAGCTGTTCGAGGAGTTCCTCTTCAACCGAGCCAGCGAGGAATCGTTCGAGGACATGCTGCGCGGCTTGCCGCACAAAAACACCGACGGCTACCACTTCCGAATGCGCGACCTCGACGACTGGCTCAAGGCCAAGCGATTCACCGCGCTCAAGGACAACGAGATCAGGACCGTCATCAAAACGCAGTTCAAGGGGGCCAAGCAGTTCAAGAACATCAAAGGAACAGGAACCAATTTCCTTTTTGTTCCATTTTGGCGCGTTCCCGAAACACCGGAGCCGCTCGATCCACCCGAATCCATCAAACCCGCTTTCTGACCAACATGGCAAACACCGAACCGCTCAACGAATCCGAGCAAAGGCTGCTCGAAAACGAGGCCACGCTAAAACGCCTCGCCGTCATCCAAGAAGCCGTCGACTTCGAGCTGAATCTCCAAGAGCGCCGCCGGCTCGAACTCGAGCAGGCGCGCAACGAAATCGAAGAGGAACTGGCCCACGTCGAAACCATCGTGCTCGCCCTCGAGGGCGCGCGCGATGGGATCAAGGACACCGTCATCGAAATCGAAGCCGCCGAACAGGCGAAGACCGACACCGCCGAGTGAAGATCTACAAATACGCCGGCCCTCCGGGCACGGGCAAATCGACGGCTCTGTTGAACGTCCTCGACCGGCTGCTGACCGCGGGAACGCCAAGCGAGGACATCGTGTTCACCACCTTCACACGCGCCGGCGCCCACGAGGCAAAGGAGCGGGCGATCCGACGGTTCAACCTTCCGCCGGCCCGACTGCCCTACTTCAAAACGCTCCACGCGCTGTGCTACGGCCAGATCAACCGGCAGGTGAATCTGATGTCGGCGTCAGACTGGTGCGAGATAGCAAAAAAGATCGGAGTCTTCTTTTCCGTCCGGATCTCGGAGGACGGAGTGCCGCGGGGCTCGACCAAAGGGGACGCCCTGCTGTCGCTCTGGTCCCTGTCGCGCGTGCTCATCACGGAGCCCGAGTTCATCTGGAACCGGCGCGACAAATACATCCGCAACTTCCCGTCGCTCACGTATCAGGAATTCCAGCATTTCATCGACACGGTGAAAAGCTACAAAGAGGCGTTCAGCAAACTGGACTACACCGATCTGCTCGAGCTGTTCCTGATGGAGGGGCAGGAGGTGGGAGCCAGTCACGTCATCGTGGACGAGGCACAGGATCTTTCCCCGCTTCAGTGGGCCGTGGTCAGAAAACTGGCGGTAGGCTCCAAGGAACTCCATCTCGCCGGCGACGACGATCAGGCAATCCACGAATGGAACGGGGCCAGCCCGAAATTATTCATCGACCACAAATCGGACGACTACCAGGTGCTGCCGCAGTCCCACCGCATCCCGGCCGCCGTGCATGAGCTGGCAATCAAGGTCGTCGGACGAATCAAGACACGCCTGCCCAAAACCTACCGGCCGCGCGAAGAGCGCGGGGAGATCCTACGCTTCGCATCGCTCGACGACCCGCAGCTCGGAGCGATGTTCAAGACCGAGGAATCGTGGTTCCTGCTCGTGCGAAACCACGCGCTGGCCAATGCCTACTCCAAATTCTGCCGAGACCGCGGCCTGCTGGTCAGCGGAGCCCAATGCGGCTTGCCCGCCGGGCTCGTCGACGCGATCCGTGTGTGGGGCCGGCTGGTCAAATCGGGCAAGGCCAGCAAGGACGAGGTGCTCAACCTCTACCAGTGGATGAGCACGCGGGACCGGGTGGCCTATGGCTCGAAAGGCGCACTCAAGGCGTCCGACAAAACCACGTTCGAAATCAAACAGCTCCAGCGAGACCACGGGCTCAAAACCCCGGCCAACTTGCCCTGGCACCAGGCGCTGGACAAGATCATGCCGGAAGATGCCGCCTACCTTCAGGCGGTCGAGCGTCACGGACCTCTGGATCGTGCGCCCCGGGTCGAGATCGCCACCATCCACGCCGTCAAGGGCCGCGAGGCCGACAATGTGCTCATCATGCCGGACATGACCCAGCAGACCCATCAGGGCTTCGTTGAAAACGAAGACGCCGAGCATCGGGTTTGGTATGTAGGTGTCACCCGCGCGCGCAAGCGCATCCTCATCCTGAACCCGTCCTCAAAATACCACTACAACCTATGACCTCGCTGCACGAACTCAAAGTCATGGTCGACGCCGCCGTTGAAAACGTCCACGGGTCACCCGTCGCCGACCAGCCAATCCTGTTCAACGGAGAGCCCGCCGAACTCAAGATCCAAGTGACCAAACAGGCAAACGGGGTGAACAAGGTCACCCTTCACGTTCATGCTGACTAAAACCCAATCCTACCGCCACCAAGCAACGATCATCGAGCAGTCGAAGGATCACGCGGGAGCCGGCTACTTCATGGAGCAGGGCACCGGCAAGACCCACGTCACCATCGCGGTCGCCACCCACCTGTTCCGCCAAAACAAGATCGACGCGGTGCTGGTGCTTGCGCCCAACGGCGTTCACACCAACTGGGCGATCAACGAAATCCCGATTCACAGCCCGCTCGGCAAGGACGAGCAGGACGTAGCCGTCTGGAGCGCGACCGACGGCGTGCGCAAGCGCAATCGCTTCGAAGAACAGATGCGAAAGGCCGGCGACTTGCCGGAAAGAAAACTAACCTACATCCTCGCCAACATCGAGTCCCTGCGAACAAAGGCGTTCCTCGAACTGCTGGAAAAGCATCTGTTACGTGCGTCCATTTTCGACGACCCAAGACCGGAGCGCCTGCGCTTCATGATGGTGATCGACGAATCCACCGTCATCAAAAACCCCAAGGCCGACGTCACCAAGGCCGCGTGGAAGATCGGCGATCACGCCCTGTATCGACGAATCCTTACGGGCACCCCGGTCAGCCAGGGGCCGATGGACCTTTACGCGCAGTGCCGGTTCCTGGGCCGAAACGTGCTGCCCTACAACTCCATGACGGCATTCAAGCACGATTACGTCATCGAGCAGCCGGTGAACCTCGGACCGGGGCGCCCGGCGTTCAACAAGGTCGTCGGCTACCGCAACCAGGACAAGCTGGCCCGGATGATCGCGCCGTTCACCTGGCGCGTGCTCAAGAAGGACTGCCTCGACCTGCCCGAAAAGATCTACCAGACGCGCTACGTCGAGCTGACCCCCGAGCAAAAACGCATCTACAAGCAGCTCGTCCAAACCTCGATGGCGGCGCTGGAAAAGGAACAGGGTGACGGCTTCACCACCGTCACGGCCTTGACCGCGATCACCGTCATGCTGAGATGCCAGCAGGTCGCGCTGGGCTACGTCACCGACGACAACAAAACGCTCATTCCGATCTCATCCAACCGTATTGATGCACTCACTACACTCATCGAAGAGATGGCTCCGGACGCCAAGGCTATCATCTTCTGCCGCTTCAAAGAAGACGTCCGACGCGTCGTCGAGGGGCTCGCACCCGGAAAATGCGTCCAATACCACGGAGACGTCGATGATGCCGTTCGCTCCGAAAATGTCCGTGCTTTTCAAGAGGACCCAGCGGCTCGATTCTTCGTCGCAACCAGCGCCGCGGCGCGAGGCTTGACGCTCACCGCGGCCAGCGCGGTGATCTACTACTCGCAGGGGTTCAGTCTCGACACCCGCCTCCAATCGGAGGACCGGGCGCATCGCATCGGCCAGACGAAAAACGTGGTCTACACCAATCTCGTCGCGCGTGGCACGGTCGACGAGAAGGTGATCCAGCGCTTGATGCAGAAGCAGGACATCGCCAACCAGGTCCTGACCCGCGATCAGCTCGAGGGCTTCCTCAGTCTTGAGGACTGACCTTCTTGTCGCGACGGTAGCCCTTCACGATAATCGAGGTTGTCGTGAAGCGGCCGTCGCGGTCGTAGGTCAGCTTGTCCGCTGTGACGTAAGAACCGTGGTCGACGACGTTCTCGGCATCAACGTTGACGCTAAACAGCGGGTTCTGGTGCTTGATGTAGACCTCGTTCGCGGAAATCGAAGGAAGGCGGACGTCGGTGGTGGCGCAGCCGTTAAATAGCAGCGCCAGGGGAGGGAGCAGGAGGATCTTCTTCATAAATAAGGCGGAGAAGGGGTGAACGGCCAAGCAGACCAGGTGAAACCTCCCATGGCTGGGTGTCACGCAACAGGTCGATGCCGGCCTGCTGAAACGCGGCGAACACCAGCTCCGAGCAAAACCACTTGCCAGACTCGTCACGCGCGGCCTGGCGCCGGCTGACGAACCGAAGGACCATGGTCCAGTCGTATTTCTTGCCAACCTGATCGAGCAAAAACGCCTCGATGGAGTTGGCCTGTTCTTCGGTGACTTTGACGGTAAACAGGTCCACCTGTTCACCGGGCGCCTTGAACTTAAGCCAGTCGGAGGTGATGCGCACGCCCTTGCCCTCACGAGCTTCGATCCCGCAGCCGTTACGGCACATCACGGACGCATGCGAGTAGTGACTGCGAGTTTGCCACTGGATGGCCCGGGAAATCAACCCGGTGCCTCGGTGAAGAGCGATAACAAGGTGATCACAGGCATTCATCGCTTTGTCTCCAAAACACGGATACGCTGTTCGTGATCGTCAAGGACCTTGTCTTGCCGAGCGTTTGTCTCGTTGTCCTTCGCGAGCAAAAGGATCGCCGTTTCCGATTTGGTAAACCGCTCTTCCTGAGCCTTGGTCAACGCCCGGACCTCCTCCTTAGAAGCAAAGGTCGTATTCAGATAAAACGACACGCCGATCAAAACGGGAACAGAGAGTTTGAAAATAAGCTCAAGCCAGCCGGTGGCTCGTGATTGAGTGGAATCGCTCATGTGAATCAGGGACGCCCTTTGGGACTGCGTAGGGGATGATCCTGAGCACAAAACCGCGAGGCCAAAGTGACCTCGCGGTTGAAATTTTGTAAGGCTACCAGGTAGTCAAAGCCGCACGCTTCCATGTATTGGTCGCGGTGCAGACGTAGACATAGGAGGAGTCATAAGCGAGTTGCCCAGCAATCCCCGACGAGGTTGCAGTAGACGGAACGGAACCGCTGATAGCGATGGCCCCGCTAGACCGAATAAAGGTCAACGCAAGTGTTTCAGTGCCCGCCACCACCCGGTAGAGCTGAAGGTTGCCCGTAGAGCCGTTTGCCAATTTCCAGCGCCACCCGTAGGAGTTCGAGCTGCCGCTCCATTCCGCGAGCGTGGCTCCATCGGTATCGGCGACTCGGCTGGTGACTTGCTTGAAAGAAACGTCAGTGGTCTCGCGAGCAATCGGAGCGTAGGTGCCCCCATTGGATGTGCAGATGCTGTATCCGGTGCCGTTGAACAGCAGGCTGCCCGCGATGGTCGTAAGTCCCGTGGTCGACACGAACAGATCGCTCATCACGACCTGGAGAACCGACCCGTTTGCGAAATAGTTGGAAAACGTGGAGTTAGGGGCCTGATTTCCCCAAGCGACAAGCTTGGTCGTCAGGTTGGGCCGTCGAAGGTCTAGGAAATTCGACATTGCGGAGTCGAACTTGTTGCCGATCAGGGTGAGTGTCAGCGTCGTGGCGGGCGGCGTGGCCGGAGCAAGGCCTGAGGTATTTCCGACGCCAAGGACCGTGGCAAGATTACTCAGGCCGGTGCATCCAATGATCGTGATGTCCTTCACGTTTGCGCCGCCCTTGATGAGCGAGCCGGTGCCTCCGAGAGAGCCAACGTGGCAGCCGAACATGGACAGCCCCGTCACTTCAGACTGAGTCTCGGTGCCCGGAGTTACGGACTGATGCCACTCATCCGAAGTCCAGTCGGCATAAATTAGGGCGCCGGAGCGTGGATTCTCAAACCGGCAGTCCCGCCACGTCACGCGACGCACCGAGGCGCTCGTGTGCGTGCCGGCCTGTTTGCAGAGCCAGATGATGCCGTCTGCGGTGGTCTGCTGCGCCTGAATCGTCGTCGTCGTCGGCGAGGCAGAAGCGGTGAACGGCCCCGATCCGTTCGGGTTGACGCACTGGTAGATTCGGCCGTTGGCGGTGACGGTCGTTCCGCGACGCACCGACATGCCATTTGTCCACGGCCCCCACGAGCCGGTGTAAAGCCGAGAAGTGTAGCCGTAGGGAGTAGTGTAGGCGCGATCCTTCAGACCGACGATGGTGATGTCCTCGATGTCGCCAAGGTAAGGACTCGACTCCGGGTAGTCATGTGCGTTGATGCCGACGCCGTCGTCGTAGTTCGAGAAATCACCGAAGACGATAGTGCCGTGCTTGGTGTTGCCTCCGAGGTGGATCACATCCTTGTGCCCGTAGACGTCAGGCGCATAGACCTCGAAGTTGCGGCAGTTGCTGATCTGGATAAAAAACTGGCCGCTACTCAGGTTCGTGCTGCGGGGGTAACGGATGACAAGGTTGGAAACACCAAGCGCGCCGATCTCTGAGACCTGCCCATACATGTTGTCGCCGTAGGCAAGCGAACCAACAGAAGAGTCGATTTTAATATTCAGGAGCTGAACATTGGAGATTAACTGGTGCGTAAGCGCGCCTTTGTTAAAAAGAACCTCCGAGTAAACAGTGGCCCTCTTAAGGACAACACCCTCGACACATTCGATTATGCAATTTCCGGGATAAAATACGGTGTCGTTTAGCAGATACACACCGGGAATATTAAACTGAACCCTACCACCACCCGCGGTTTCAATGTAATCGAGGGCGGCTTGAAACCCGGCTCGATTAACCGACGCAGTAGCAGAAGGAACGACGCCAAAGTTGGCAACGTCCATGGTAAGGGCAACCATGGCGCCAAGCGCGGCTATCTTACTTGCAAGAGCCGATGCGGCGCTCTGACCAGCGTTGGCCTCGGAGATTGATGCAACCTCGGCACTTTCAGCAGCCGCGACCATGGAAAGAGACGCAGCGTCGCGAGCCGCGACGGCCTCTTCAAGTAAGGTCTCAGCGACGGTATTGCGATTTACAAGCTCCAGGTTTCCATCTTCGTCAAAAACAGCGGCCTTTCCAGCACGGTCAACACGAGAAAGAGGGGGGAGTGACTCACCGGGAGCCAGACGAATCGAAGCATTGGCCGTGGAGTTGACCTCCTGAACAAGCAAGGTAAGCTTGTCGATGACGCGTTCAACCGTCGAAGGATCAAAAAAGTGCAGGCTCGAGGCGTCCCACAGCTGGGACAAAGTGCTGGCGCGGATCACAAAAACCCGGGTTCCGATGGCCTGGGCGGGAATCGTAACCTCACCGCCAACTTCAACATTGACGCCGGTCACCGAGACAATCGACCCCGTGATGTCCGAACGGACACCGGCGGCGGTCTCGGTGTAAACTCGAAGGTCCGACTGGTTTTGGATGCGAAACGGATAGGCAAAGACGGCCTGCCCGGCAGTCGCGACGTAGGAAACAAAGGACGAGGTGGTGGAGATCATTTTTCGTAGAGCAATGACTCCACGATGCGTTCCTGTCCAGTTTCTTGCTCCCCAAACTTGGTCCGAGCGGCCCAGTAACGCCCAAGCTCCTCATTGAAAGCGGCGCCAAGGAAATAGTGCTTGGCGACGCCCCAAATCGGAAAGGTGCCCAAAGGCAGCGCATTCGAGGCGGCGGCCCAGGCGCGGTCTCCGCCGGTCGGAGAGTCGCTGAACACGCCTCCAAGCACGTTGGCCGCGGTCCCTGGAACCGGACCGAGCGCCTTCGTGCTGAGTCCGATTCCGGAGTTGGGATCGTAGCTCAGGCCGACATCGCTCAATGGACCGTGGATGCCGGAAGACGCGACCAGGCGGATCATGTTCTCGGAAGTCCACTGATCCGGCGTCATCATGTGCATCGGCTCGCGACCGTTCATCAGGTCCTTGAACATGGCGCCCATCCAGCCATAGAACAAAGCCTGGCCGGCAAAAGTCGTGGCCATGCCGACGTTGCCCATGTGGAACAAGGAGCCGTCGTCGGCCGTGAGACGAAAACGGGATAAAATCTTCGTGTGCATAGCCATCGCGCTGCCCTTGTATTGGCCGACCAGCCGGAGCGCCTGGCCATGCCAGGTGCCGGCGCGTGAAAAGCCGGACGCCCACGCTGCGTTTTGCAGCGAGGGGCGCAGAGAAGCGACGTTCATCATGTCGGTCCACGCAGAGCTAAACTTCCGGCGAAGCTCGGGATCGGCGATCATCGAGGGAGCGAGCCGCACGCCCTCGAGCCCGTCGACCGTGTCGGCGTGCTTGGCGATGGTTTTGAACTCGGCTTCGCTGATGTCGTAATTCTTGAGCCAGCGGAAAAACTGTTGGTTGCCACCGGTCTTGGAATGGCTGCCCCAGATTCGCGACATCACGTCGGCGTAGGCCCACTGGATCGTCCGAACGTGACGATTCATCATGTTCGTTTTGAACGTCCACCGGTTGATCGCGCCGGCAGTGCCCTTCAAATCCTGCGAGTTCATGCCAACGTAGGCGGCGGCGTTCCGCAGCGAGTCGAACGCAACGTAGTTGGCCTCCATGAACGGGCGCGCGTGCTCGGCCGGAAGCCCACCTACCATCGCCTTGATGTATCCGGCAAAGTTCATCGCCTTGGCATCGCCGCCGGCAAGCCGGGTAGCCAGACGAAGATTGGCCAGATCGACAAACGAAGACGGCACCGAGCCCCACGAGACCGCGAGATTAGACAGCGACTGAATCAACGAGCCAACACGGCTGATGTCGGGGTTGACCGGATTGTCGAGCAGGCCAAAGCCTTTCTCGAACGCGCCAATCAAGCGGCCCGATTGATTCGCGGCGGTGCCGGAACTGGCCTTCGCTTTGCCTTGAAGCTCAAACGCGCGGTTCACGGCGGACGCGGCGTCCTCCATGTAGTTCGGGCCGTAGAGTTCCATGTAGGTGCCGCGCTCGACGAGACGCTGCATCGAGGACCAAAACATCGCTTGCGGGTCGCCGGAGCCGTAAAGCTTGTCGTATTGAAGCATCGACTCGCCACGCTGGAAAAACAGCACGCGGCGGTGACGATCCTTTTTGGAAAGATCATCCTTCATCGGGTCGAACTCGACGTCGCGATCCTTGATCGAGTTCTTCTCCAGGTTGGCAAAGAACCCATCGAGGAATCGGTCGCGTTCAGCGGTGGTGGCCAGGGAGCCAGGCTTGAAGCCGTTGGCCTTGGCCACGCGATCCCAGTCGGGCTGGAGCCGATGAACATCCGCGCGCCACTGCTCGAACTGCCGTTTGATAACGGCGGTGTTGTGGGTCTGCGGCATGACGCGGTCGCGCAGAAAGCGGACCTGTCCGCCGTGGGCGTTCACGTAGCCGAGGACGGTCTCGAACGTGCGCTTGGCGGTCTCAAACAGCGGATGCAGCGCGGGGTCGGTCTTGGCGCCGTTCACCCAGTTGATGTATTCGCCGAGCCACGCCTCGGTCTTGCCGGCGGCCATGCGGTCCTCCAGCTCTTTCATCGCGCCGAGCATCTCGGCGGTGCGGTTCTCCTTCGCGGCCTCGAGCGACTCGCCGGTGGCGACCAGCCGGCCATCCTTGTCGAGTTGCGGATCGCCGATCAGGTTGGCGTGCAGATCGGCCGCGGTCTTTTCCGGGGCCAGGCGACCGTAGCGGTTGACCGTATGGCGCTGGATCGTGCTGTTTTTCTGAGCGGCGAGCACGGCGTCCAGTTCCTTGGCCGAGGCCTGGAACACGGCGTCGAGACCGGGGTGGTTTCCATTCAGCGACTGCCAGCGGGCCTCGTCGAGGGCTCGACGGAACGTGGCGCCCTGACGCTTGGCAAACTCGTCCATGTCGTCCGAAAAGAGACCGTGGACCGAGTCGACCAACGACGAGACGCGGCCAAGTTCGACGTGAACATCCTTCGAGGCCTTGTCCAGGTTCTTGAGCGCGGCAAACAGCGGCTGGTCCTCGACTGCCCAGGTCTGAGCCGGCGCGGGCAGGTTCTGCTTGCGCGCCTCCTCGGACGCGAGGAAGTCGGCGTAGCCAAGCCGGTTGGCTCGGTCGGTGGCCAGCTTCGTGATCGCCTTCAGATCGGAGTAACTGGCGTGAGTCTGATGCTGGTCGTCCAGCATCCGGCGATTCATGCGTTCGGCGTCGTCGCGCGTGATGCTGTTGGACATTTCATCACCGATATTCTCGGTGTCGCTGCGGAGTTGGTCGGCCTCGATCTGCTCAAGGAAGCGCGCGTCGGCCTCCTTTTGAAGAGCCTGGATGTCGTCGGCTCCGGCAGCATCGAGCTTGTCCTGCGTCTTGATAGTGGCCTGGTCATTTCCAAGACCACGAACAGTCTCTCGGTCCACAGTAGACCCAAACGCAGAGCCATCTGTAGCACCCTTAAACTTAGCTTCAGGAAACTCGGCGCCGTCCCACGAGTAACGCTTGAGCACTGCACGGGCGTTTTCCTTGGCACCGGCCTTGTTGAACTGCTCGGACAGCCAGCGGTCGTAGGCGTAGCCGTGGATCAGTCGCATCTTCTGGTCGACCATATGGTCCATGACGGGCTGGGTGATGCCGTCCATGGTCACGACAGAGTCGAGCCGGCCGCGCAGCGCGGTCTTCACGTCGTCCACGCCGGAGGCGTCCTTGGCCAGGTCCAGCAGATCGAGATCGACCTCCGTGAGGACATGCTTGCGCTCCGCTCCAAAGTCCAGCGACTCGCCGGGAATGCGGTCAAACGTGCCGATGCCCTGGCGACGGATTGCGGTATCGGCGTTCGGGTCGATGCGCAAAGAAGCTTCGGCTCCACGCGCGGCGCGCTCGCCGTAGATCTTTTTCACCTGATCAAGGAACTTCACCATCTGCTCCTTGTTGAGCGCGTCGCGAAGCATCTTTTGCTTCACGGCGTCGGGGGCCTTGGCGTAGGTCTCGCCCAGGCCGAACTGTTCGGCCATGCGGTCGCCGCCCGCGCGTAGAGCCTCGCGGACCTTGGGATCGAGAGCCAGCTCCTTGACCGGGGCCTCGTTCAAGAACGCGGGCAGGCGATCAAGCTCGGCCGACAGCTTCGGGTCCAGCGCGTTGGCGCGTTCGGCCGCGACGTAACGGCCCCAGGCCTCGCGGACGAGCTGAAGCGCAACATCAGGGTCGCCCTCTGGATTTTTGACTTTTGTGCCTCCTTCCAGCTCCGTAACGCGCCAGGCGCCTTCAACCGCGTCGGCAAACTCGTCGCTTTGAAGAAATCGAAGAAGGTGCGACTCCTGAAAGTCGGTGAGCGGGGAAAGGTCGGCCTGCCACTCCTCCATCTTCTCGGGAAAGAACAAAGCGCGAAGTTCGCGGCCGACGGCGGTGAGGCGCTTCTCGCCAACTCCGAGATCGCCGAACCAGTCGGTCACAAGATTCTGGATACGGGCCTCCATCACCTGGCCTTTGTTCTTTTCGCCCCAGGAAACGTATTCGTCGGTCAGGTCGGCAAAGAACTGGATCTTGGCGTCTCCGGTTCGCTTGAAGAACGCGGTGCCCTTGAGCGGTTCGCCGGCGGCGATGCGCTTGCGAACCGATTCGGCGGGCGCGGGCATGTCGCCAATGCCTTTGAAGTAGACGCCCATCGCCCAGCGGTTGAGCGCAATCTCGTAGGCCCGGGTCTTCTGGGCGTGCGTGGCGCCGGGGCCGACCATGCGGGCGGCTTCAAAATGCAACTTAGCTTCCGGGACAAACACGGTGCGCGACACGGACTGGAGGTTCGCACGGTCTTGGATCTTGAGCCGGGTCTCGCTGGCGTCGGTGCCAAGCGTGTCGCCGTTGCGGACAAAGTTGTCGGCGATGTGCTGGTCGAGCGCGGCGATCTTCGCCTCGTAACGTTCGCCGGCAACGGCCATCAGATCGGCAAAATAGCTGGCCCCGGTGCGCCCATCCGGCGTCGTGATGTTGCGAAGCACGTAGGACCGAACGCGCTCCATGTAGTCGGCGTAGCTGTCGATGCCGCGCTTGGCCATGTTCGCCTCGACGGTGGCCGTCTGCTCGCGAAGCATCTTCGACGCCTTTTCAAGCGAGGCCGCGACGCCGCGGAAATGCTGGGCCGTCTCGGCGTGGAACTGCGCCTCTGGGTCCTTGGAATCAAGAAAGGTGCGAACACGCTCAAGCATCGAATGCACGACGTCCATGATCTGACGAAGCACACCGGGGCGCTCTTGCGTCGCCACGCGCGCGACGACATCGCGCCAGAACCACTCCTTCTGGAAAACCTGGCCGACGATGCTCGACATGGCCTCGTCGAACATGCGGGCCTGCCCGCCGCGCTCGCCGGTGTCCACGGTCTCCAGCGCGTAGGTCTCGTAGAAGCGATCCATGGCCCGACGGACCTCGGGCTCCTTGCTGTCCACCACGGACTGCACGATCTCCAGCCACGCGCGCGGGGAGCGGGCGGAGATTGTGTGCGAGATTTCGTGGCCAACCAGCTCGGGCAAGCGGAATGACGGCGTGTCGGAACGAACAAAGATGGTGTCGCCAGCGCGGACGTGGAACTTGCCTTCGGCGGCGCCGAAGGCGCGATCACCCGTCTCGAACACGCGAAGGTTCACGCCAAAGACGTCTTTCGCCATCCGGGCCATGCGCTTGAAGTCGGACTGGCGAGCGGACTCGGCGATCTGCGCGGTGGCCGCCTCGGGGGACAACGCGGCGCGGGAAAGCGAAACGGCGTCACGGGCGCGCGGCGTGGCCATCCACTCGTCCACGGTCTTCGACCGCTCGATGAAGTTCTTGATCGTCTCGGCGCCATCATCGCGCGTGACGCGCGCCTCGCGGTCGCGGACGTATTGCTTCTCCAGGCGGTCGAGGGAGTGGCGCTCGGCCCACGGATCGACCGGCTCCATCGGGCGCGGCGTGGTCTCGCGCAAAACCGAATCGCTGGTCTCCGCACGGTAGGTCTCCGCACGGTAGGTCTCCGGCGTCGGCGCCTTGGCGATCTCGTTGGGGACCTTGTCGCCAAAATTGAACAGGCTGCGACCGGAGGCCTCGGCCTCCATCACGGAGTGCAGCAGGGCCTTTTCCTTGCCGATGCCGCGCGTCGCGAGCCCGCGATGGAGCAGGCCCATGCCGGTTCCGATGAGCTGGTTGGCCATCAGGTTCGTCGCAAAGTCGCCGATGGTGTAGTCGTCCTTCGTCCAGGTGTGGGCGAGGTAGGCGTTGAGCGGTTCGGTCAGTGCAAACTCCTTGGCGCTTTGCACGAAGGACCGCTTCACGACTTCCGGATAGCCCATCTCGGCGAGAGCGGTGCTGATGTAAGCGGACCGCTGCGCGGCGCTCATGGAAGCCAACTCTCCCACGGACACGCGCGCAAGCGCGGCGGGGCCAGCGGCAACGCGGGCAGAGATCAGGTTGATCGGGTCGAAAACCTGGGCGGCAAAACCGGCGACCATCTGGGCGGTCTGATACTTTCCGTCGGACGAAAAATCGTTCAACACGCGCCGGCGACTCGCGGTGTCGACCTTAAACCCGGCGGACGCGGCGTTGTCGTCCTCGGTGATCTTGCCGGCAAGTTCCGGGTAGTCGCGAACGTATTCGGAAATCTGGTCGGGGGAGAGCTTGGGCAGGCCAAAGTAACTGCCAAGCCCTTGGCTCGCCGCGATGCGGCCAGAACGAACCACTTGCGCGGTCGGACCGTCCACAAACAGCGCCGAGTCCATTGCCGCGCCCATCGCCGAAACCCGCCCGTAGTCGGGGTTCTGGTTCGGGCGGATGACGAGGGGCGAAACAGGGGCGGGCGTGTCGGCGAGTGGAGGAACGACGGGCGTCATTTACCCGAGCTGTATAGATCCAGGAGCTGACGGGCAAGGGAGAGTTTGACCTCCATGTCGTAGTCGCGTTGCATGCCCCGGCTGGTCAGAAGGCTGAGTTCCAACCGGCGCTTGGCGTCGTCGTTGGCGTAGGTCTTGTTGATACGCTCGACCTCGGCTTCACGCTTGGCTCGGATCTCCGGCGCCATCTTGGCCGGAATGGAAGCCTCGCCGCCGTAGGTGCCCTGGAGTTTGTAGAACGCGCGCGCGGCCGAAACCTGGGCCTCGGTCTGGACGACCGCCGCGCCGGTCCCGTCAACCACCGGAGAATAGGTCCGGTCGGTGGGCGAGATCGAACGACCACCGACAAAGCGGATCGTGCCGGGCTTGAAGTAAAGCGCGCGGGAGCCGTCGGCGTTGGAGCGCCAAACCGTGCGCGCGGCAAAGTCGGCCGGGTCCATTTCGTGGATTTTCGACAGTTCCTCCACCCGGTCCACGCCAAGCATCTGGGCCACGGGCTTGGGCATGTAGCGCGCGTCGATGTCGACGGTGCCGAGGTCGGCGCCGAAGAACGTCCAGTTCCAGGAACGATAGGCCTCGATGCCCGCACCTGCCGTGTTCGCCGCGAGGTAATTGAAAAACCCGTTCCCGGTCGATTTGCCCTTCTGGGCGCGCTCCAGCGCGTAGCGGTCGGCCATGACCTTTCCGTAGTCCACGACGGCCTGGGAAGCGCGGGAGCCGACCTCGATGCTGGTGACGACGTCGGCGCTGGCCGGGGCAAAGATCGAGGCGACCTCGGTCGAGCGAAGATCGTTTCGGGCAAGCACGTCGACGTTGTCTTCGCGAACCACCGTGAGCCCGGAGGCAAAAAGTGAGTTCACCATGTCGCGGGCGTTGGTGTAGACCGTCTCGGGCGCGGTCGCGCCGCCGGCGGAGGCCGACGCGGACAGGATGACGTTGGAAAACGCGTCGCGGTATTCCTTGGCGCCGTCGCGCACGGTGACACCGCGGGAGGCTTCTTGCGAAGCCAGCGCGTCGGCGTAGCGAGACAGGGTCTGGGTCGTGTCGTCCGAGGGGAAAATACCCGAGGCGATGGTCTTGAGACTCTGCTCGAACTCGGTGCCGGGAGAAGCGGTGCGCAGGACGCCGAGCGTGAATTCCTCCGGACTGACCGTCTTGCCCTTGGCGGGAACGGCGATGGTCATCTTCGCTTCCTGGGCTCGCTTGATGCGCTCGGCGTCAAGCCCAAGCTCCATCGTCTGCTTGGCGAAATCGGAAGAGGCGGGGCCGCCCGCGCTGATCGCGGTGGCGGCGATGTGGAGATAGGGAGCGGCCGCGCGGACCTTGGGATCGGCGCTGTTCCACGCCTGCGCGCGCACTCCGTCGGCAACGGCGCGCCCGGTGCC
>JACCDQ010351655.1_pt1 | contig 16723 bp, 8 predicted proteins | sample 7446031 | NCBI WGS metagenome assembly JACCDQ01 (sample SAMN15323442, study PRJNA562643) | freshwater metagenome | isolation source: river surface water | place: USA:Blue River Watershed | collected 2017-08-17
CTCGTTCTTGCTGTGACCGAGGTGTTCTGTCATCTCGGCTTGCAGCGCACGTTCGACCACCAGCTTGGTCAGGTGCTTGAGCAGCCCCTCTTCGCCGATCAGGTCTTCGGGCTTCTGGGAATTGGCCAACAATCCAGCCAGTAATTCTTCAGGGACCTCGTGCTTCTTCTTGCTCATTGTGTCTCCGGACATGTCGACAGTTTCCTGCCTAAAGTCCGTTTACACAAAATTCTGCACACGCTCCAGTCAAAGCAGCGTGGATTGTCAGGTGTCGGGGTGGTGCTACCAGCGCAACTGCTGGACGGTAGCTACCTCGTTGTGATGGACTACGATGACGTCGACCTTGGTCGCACAGAAAATAATCCCAGGCTCGAAGAAATTTACGTCGTGCACGAACAACTGGGACGTCCCTATGTTGAGCGCTCTCCATCGGGGCGTGGTCTGCGTATGTTCGTCAGAAGCCAACAGCCGATACCGCAAATCAGCGTTTTCAATCCACTCGGCGGAAAAGACGAGCTTTTTTGTGCAAGCCCGAAATGGGCTACCGCCACTGCTGACTACGAAGGTGGTGTAGGAGTGCCGGACGCTACCGAAGCTTTGCTCCAGATGGTGTCTGATTGGCAGGTGCGGGAAGGCGCGGTGACAAAAAATTCGAGACTACCAATTGCTGGAAGTAATCCGGCTCCGGCAAGTGTCGCGATTCGTCCTTTATCGCACCTAGTTAACAAAGGATGGTCCGGGTGGCCAGCCGCAAAGCTAAAAGACAATGACGGACGTGAAGCGACAATGCTTGCGTACGCAGGTCACCTACGATCTTTGGGGCATACGCAAGCTGACATCGAAAAGATGTGCCTGGCTGCAAACTCGGCTCACTATGCAGATCCGCTCAACGACGATTTCGTCCTTGATCGCGCTCGCCGCTATCACAAGGAAGACGCTGGTATCGAAGAAGGTCATCAGATTTCGTCTGAAAATTTCATCATTCCGCAGGCCGGGGCAAAACGTACGAACCAAGATCAGTCAGATCATCTCGATGCACCAGCGCTCGATGTCGAAGATCGTACCGATGCCGGCAATGTTGCTGTACTTGCGAGATTAACCCTGGGTGATCTGCGATATGTACCAGAGCAGAAGTTGTGGTTGTTCTGGCAGCAACAGCGTTGGAATGCCGACAAGGCCTATACGTACTATTCAAGACAGGCGCTGCGGGTTGGGGAGTTTTATAAGAACTATGCAGCTAAGCTTCGCGTAGACGCTGAATCTGCTGCGGTGCCGGAGGAGGATAAAAAGCGTCTGCTTCAAGTAGCAACGAGCTTTGATAGCTGGGCTTTACAGTGTCGAAATAAAACTCGGCTTGACGCGATGCGTTCGCTGGCGCAGATGGATGGACGCTACACGGTTAGTTCGGCGCTGCTGGACGTAGATCCCTATCTGTTCGGCGTTAACACTGGTGTAGTCGATCTTCGAACTGGTCTTCTCCGGCCGAATGCGAAAGCTGAATTCGTCCTGAAAAGATCGAGTGTTGACTACCGTGAAAACGCCGTCTCGCCCCGGTGGTTGAAGTTTGTTTCTGAAATCACTTCCCGACCTGGTGATGTAGTGGACGGAAAATTTGAGTTCATTCGCCGACCGCAACTGACGGAGGCTTTGCAGCGCCTGCTCGGATACTGCTTGACCGGACATACTGATGCTCAGAAATTATTCATGTTTTTGGGGATGGGATCGAACGGTAAAAATGTACTGTTAGACACTGTCATGCGTATCGTTGCCGACTACGGCATCAACATGCCGCCCGAGATAATTCTTGCGTCAAAGTTTGACAAGCAGGCTGAGCAGGCCAGTCCCATGACCAGAATGCTTCAGGGTATCCGCTTGACAGTCTGCTCGGAAAGCAAGGATGGGCAGCAGTTGGATACAGGCGTTGTGAAACGAATCACCGGCGGAGGGTATCTGACCGCGCGCGGGTTGCATGAGATGCCGGTCACTTTTCTGATGACGCATAAGCTCATCCTTATGACAAACCACCAGCCGGGACTGGCACACATGGACCCGGCTATTCGCGGAAGGCTGTTCGTTGTTCCTTTCGATATGCGCTGGAACCGTCCTGGTGAAACCGACCCTGACCCGACGCTACCTGATGCAGACCCGAAACTGATGGAGCAGCTTTGGGAAGAGCGCGAGGGTATCTTGCAGTGGCTAATCGAAGGTGCGGTGAAATACCACATCCACGGACTGCTAGTCTGCCCCGAGGTCGCCGCGTTTACCCGGGATTACGTAGAGTCTCAGGACGTACTGAACCGATGGCTTGCTTCCCTGGAGCGTTGCTCACCTGCTGATGGATTGTTGGCATCGGAACTGGTCTCTGACTTTGCGCGTTACTGTCGTTCGGAAGATGAATCGTACGAGCACATGTTGCCATCAACCATGGGTAGAAAGCTTAAGCAGCGTGGTTTCGAAGGTAAGCATACTTCTGCGGGGAAGCGCTACGGGCTGCGTACCAGAGCCGGTGTGACGGCAGTGGGCGTTGATTCTGACTTTGCAAAAAAGCCAATGAACGTGCAGGCACTGCTCGCTGAAGCGTTCGGGGAAGAATGACGGAGTGACGGTTTTGACGGTTAGTAGTAATTATTCTTCTGGCGCCCTTAAAAATTGCTTTGTATAAAAGAAATACGAACAGCCGTCATAACCGTCATACCGTCACCACCCAAGTGCTCTGCCACACCTCCGGTTCAAGGGGTCATGCGATTAATTTTTTTCCCCTGGCTGTTTGCCTGGCGTATTCGAATGTAAAAGTTGTCTAGTTGCGAAATCAAAAGCGCCTTGCAGTGATGTGATCGAGCAGTATCCCGCCGGCTTCCTTCCGCGCGTTCGTGGGGCCGTTATCATCCCGGTAACGTGCATGATGTCTTCGAGGTGGGCGAGAAGGGTAGATTTTTCACTGCGACCAGCCCTAGCTTGGCGCGTTTCATTGCCATGCTGGGTTTTGCCGCCTGCGATGCGCAGCCTACCTTCTACGGATTTCGGGCCTGTACTCCGCGCTCCGTGAAAGCGACACACCTTCTTTCCACGCTCTGCCGGCGCTCCACACTGCAGCTTCGTTCGCTTCGACTTTGCGAGGCACCGGAAGCAATTTATTTTCCCGCCGGCTGTGGTTAGTGTGGGTGATGACATACAGCGACCCTTTTAATTTCACATTGTGAAATTATAGGCCCTGCGATTTTTTGGCGCGAGCGCTGTATGTGTATAAACTCTAATCCATTTTCCAAAAGTACAAGTTTAGTTAAATATTCTTCGTTCCACCGTCGGTTGGCTGCTTGGCCGTGATGAAAAGACTAAGAAGCGAAACCTTGCCTGTCCGTACTTCAGCTGAAGTTAAGCAGGCGAAGCGGATTGTGCCCATAAAAATCTATCGACCAATTAAATTACATGTCCGCAGTCAGCGGACTCCTAAAACCGATAAGGCTGTCGCGAAGAGAAAAAGCAGAAAAATATGGATCACTCAGTACACAACAAGATCGTCAGCTTCATCTGGTCAATCGCTGATGACTGTCTCAGGGATGTTTTCGTTCGTGGCAAGTACCGTGACGTCATTCTGCCGATGTTCGTCCTGCGCCGTCTAGACTGCCTGCTGGAGCCCAGCAAGGAGGCGATTCTCGAAGAGGTCCGCTTCCAGCGTGAAGATGCTCAAATGGCCGACCTTGACCCACATGGCCTGCGCGAGGCGTCGGACTACGTGTTCTATAACACCTCCCGCTTCACCCTGAAGTCACTGCTAGGGAACCCGTCCCAGCTCGAGGCCAATCTGAAGAACTACCTCGATGGCTTCTCGGACAACGTGAAAGAGATCGTCGAGAAGTTCGATCTGCGAAACCAGATCCGTAAGATGGCGCAGTCGGACGTGCTGAACGACGTGATCGAAAAATTTGTATCTGAAGAGATCAACCTTAGCCCAGACGACCGTAAGGGTCCGGATGGGCGTACCCAGCTGGGGCTGTCCAACCTGGGCATGGGTTACGTTTTCGAGGAACTGATCCGCAAATTCAACGAAGAAAACAACGAAGAGGCCGGTGAGCACTTCACTCCCCGTGAAGTGATCAAGCTCATGACCAATCTGATCTTCATCCCGGTCAAGGATCAGCTGCCCAACCCACTGACCATCTACGACCCGGCTTGCGGCAGTGGCGGCATGCTGACCGAGTCGCAGGACTTCATCACCGATCCCGAAGGCGAGATCAAAGCGAAGGTGGGTGTGTTCCTCTATGGCAAGGAAGTGAACCCAGAGACCTACGCCATCTGCAAGTCCGACATGATGATCAAGGGTAACGACCCGGAAAACATCAAGTTCGGCTCCACGCTGGCGACCGACGATTTCTCGGGCACGCGCTTCGACTTCATGCTGACGAACCCCCCCTACGGCAAGAGCTGGAAGACCGACCAGAAGAGCATCGTCGATGGCAAGGACGTGATCGACCATCGCTTCCAGGTCAATCTGTCCGACTACACCGGACAAGAGCACAACCTCTACCCGGCGATCCCGCGCTCGTCTGATGGCCAACTGCTGTTCATGATGGAAATGATCAACAAGATGAAGCGACGCAGCGACAGCCCGATGGGCTCGCGCATCGCTTCCGTCCATAATGGATCAGCCCTGTTTACGGGGGATGCTGGTAGTGGCGAAAGCAACGTCCGCCGTCACATCATCGAGAGTGATTACCTCGAAGCCATCATCCAGCTGCCGAACAACCTGTTCTACAACACCGGCATCACCACCTACGTTTGGGTCCTGTCCAACCACAAGGCCGACAAGCGCAAGGGCAAGGTGCAGCTGATTGATGCCAGCAATCTGCACCAGAAGCTGCGCAAGAACCTCGGTGAGAAAAACTGCGAATTCACCGACGAGCACATCCACCAGATCACCCAGCTGTATTTGGAAATGCCGAACGACGGTATTTCCAAGGTCTTTAACAACCGCGATTTCGGTTACTACAAGGTCACGGTTGAGCGCCCGCTGCGACTGGCTGCGCAATTTCACCCTGAGCGCATCGCCACGCTGCGTTTCACGCCGAGCATGCAGGAAATCATGGAATGGGTATACGGCAAGTACGGCGACGAGGTTTACACCGACCTGAGAGCGCATACCGAAGCCATCGAAGCCCACCTTGAGCGCGAAGAGCTCGCCCTGTCACCGAAGAACCGTAAGGAACTGCTGTCCGAGGCTACATGGCGCGAGCAACGCGATACCATGCAGGCCGCGCAGCAACTGGCCGAGAAAATCGGTTCCGATGAATTCCTCGATTTCAACCACTTTGAGGGTATCGTCGATGAAGCCCTAAAAACACTGGGCCTGAAGTTGGCTGCACCGGCACGCAAGCAAATCCTCAATACCGTCAGCTGGCGCGACGAACGTGCCGAGAAGGTCATCAAGAAGGTCCATAAGCTCACCCCCACCAAGCTGGGCGATCTGCTTTCTCAGCTGGGCACGACCCACGAAGAAATTGCCGATTATGGCTACATGGCGACACCAACCGGCGAGTACATCGAATACGAGCCGGACAGCGAGCTGCGCGATACCGAAAACGTGCCGCTGGCGCTCGATACCAACCTGTCAGCTTCAAGGGTGATACACGACTACTTCATCCGCGAAGTCCGTCCTCATGTGGATGAAGCCTGGATTGCCATCGACAAGACGGTGATCGGCTACGAGATCAGCTTCAACAAGTATTTCTACCAGCACAAACCGCTGCGCAGTCTGGAGGAAGTCACGGCGGAAATCCTGGCGCTGGAGGCAGAGACCGATGGCCTCCTTAAGCAGCTGGTGAGCTTCGTATCGGGAGCCAAGCAATGAAGGAAATTCAGGCTAAGACGCGTAGCGTGCGTGAACTACTGAGTGACACGAAATACGGCATCGATTACTACCAGCGAGAATACAAATGGCAGACCAAGCAGATCTTAGAACTAATTTCTGACCTGACGTCAGCATTTCTGGAAGAGTATCAGCCGCAGCATGAACGCAAGGAGGTAGCCTCTTACGGACATTACTTCCTAGGCTCTATCGTCATCAGCCACCCGGATGAGAAGAAGCAGATCGTGGATGGGCAGCAACGACTGACCAGCCTCACGCTGCTGCTGATCTACCTACACAACATCCAGAAAGACCGTACCGATATCGTCTCGGTCGAGAAAATGATTTTTTCGGAAGAATACGGGGAGAAGTCGTTCAACCTCGATATCCCCGAACGTAACGAGTGTATGAACGCACTGTTCGACGGCACACCCTACGACGCGGTGGATCAGGTCGAATCGATCCAGAACCTGATCGGGCGCTACAACGACATTGTAGAAGCCTTCCCTGCCGAGATTGCAAACGACAAGTCGCTGCCGTACTTCGTGGATTGGCTACGTAACAAGACCCAACTGGTCGAGATCACGGCCTATGCGGACGCCGACGCCTACACGATCTTCGAAACAATGAATGACCGCGGGCTGTCACTCTCGAATACCGACATGCTCAAGGGCTACTTGCTGGCAAGCATCGGCGACCCCGCCAAGCGGGCCGAGGCCAACAAGGAAATCAAGCAATGGCTGCTGACCTTTGCCAAGCGAGACAGCGAGCGCGACACCAAAGAGAGCGAAGCTGATTTCTTCAAGGCCTGGCTGCGCGCCAAGTACGCGCAGGATATTCGCGAACGGAAGAAGGGCGCGAAGCCGGAAGACTTCGACCTGATTGGCACCGAGTATCACCGCTGGGTACGCGCCAAGGACGACTTGATTGGACTGGAAACCAGTGACGACTTCAACCACTGGGTGCGCCAAGATTTGCGCTTCTTTGCCCGCCTCTATCTGGAGCTACTTGATGCCTCCGAGACCCTGAAGCCGGGCCTGGAGTCTGTACGCTTCAACGCAGACCATGGCTTCACCCAGCAATTTCAGGTTCTGCTGGCCCCGCTGCTGCCGACCGATGATGAAGCTACGGTCAGAGCCAAGCTGAAGCTGACGGCGGATTACCTCGACTGCTGGCTGAATCGCCGCCTGTGGAATTTCAAGTCCATCGACTACTCCACCCTGCAATACGCGACTTTCCTGCTCACCAAGGAACTACGCAATCTGTCTCTGGATGCGTTGCGTGACAAGTTGATCACGCGACTGACCAGCGAGCAAAAAGAACTGTCGCTCGACGACCAGCCCTACCTCAACAACTGGAATGCAAAGAGCCTGCACCGCCAGTTGGCCCGCTTCACGCACTGGCTGGAAGAGCAAAGCGGACAGCCGGGGCGGTATCTGGAATACATTGTTCGTTCCGGCAAGAACGCCTACGAAATCGAACACCTCTGGGCCAACCACTTCGAGCGCCACACCGATGAATTCGCCCATGCGCAGGAGTTTTCCGCTCACCGCAACAAGGTGGGCGGGCTCGTGCTGCTGCCGAAGAAGATCAATGCCAGCCTGAATGACAAGGCCTACAGCGACAAGCTGGAGCACTACCAGAGCGAAAATCTGCTGGCCCGTTCGCTGCATCCCATGTGCTACGTCCACAACCCCGGCTTCCTCAAGCTGAAGGCAGAAACAGGTTTGCCGTTCAAGGCATTTACAGAGTTCAAGAAAGCCAACTTCGACGAACGATTCAGCCTTTACAAAGGCATAGCAGAAGTGCTGTGGTCTGCTGACCGCTTGAAGGAGGTGGCGTGATGCAGCGCTTCGAGAGCTACAAGCCGTGCGGGGTGAAATGGCTTGGGGACATTCCTGCACATTGGGAGGTTCGCCCCGGTTTCACCTGCTTCAAGGAAAACAAGGATCGCAACAAAGGACTTGTGGAAAGCACTGTGCTTTCGCTGAGCTATGGACGCATTGTGATCAAGCCCGAAGAGAAGCTGACTGGCTTGGTGCCGGAGTCGTTCGAAAGCTATCAGCTCATCAAACCTGGCGATATCGTCATCCGTACCACTGACTTGCAAAACGACCAAACCAGCCTTCGGGTCGGATACGCCAAAGACAAAGGGATGATCACCTCAGCCTACTTGGGCTTGAGGTGTCATCCCGAAATCAACCCGGAGTATGTGTTTCGATTGCTGGAGAGCTACGACGCACTGAAGGTCTTTTACGGTATGGGCTCGGGGCTTCGCCAGAACATTGATTTCTGGGATTTCAAGCGCCTTCCCGTACCTCTACCCCCACGAAACGAGCAAGATCGCATCGTTGCCTTCCTCGACCAGAAAATCGCCGAAATCGATGCCGCGATTGCCAAGAAAGAGCGTTTGATTGAGCTGCTCAATGAGCAGCGCTCTGTCCAAGTAAATCGGGCAGTGACTTTGGGTCTGGATCAATCCACCCCCCTTAGGAGGGGCGAATCTGAGTGGATCGAATCGGTCCCAGATCACTGGGAAATCGTACCTTTGAAGTACGTCTCAACGGTACAAAGCGGCGTGACATTGGGGAAAAACTACACATCATCTAAATCGACAAAGTCATTTCCCTACCTTCGAGTTGCCAATGTTCAGGATGGGTACATCGATCTCTCGACCGTCACGGAGATCGTTCTGCCAGTACGAGAAGCCAAGAACTATCTCTTGCGGGCAGGCGACATCCTTGTCACCGAGGGGGGCGACATTGACAAGCTTGGGCGTGGTAACTGCTGGGATGGGCAGATCGAAGAGTGCCTTCACCAGAACCATGTCTTTGCGGTCCGCATCTTCAAACGCCTACGGCCAGAATTTGTCGCGTTGATTACTGGCGTTTCTTACGCACGTCGCTACTTCACAACCACGGCCAATAAGACTACGAACTTGGCATCTACCAATAAGACAAAGCTCGGAAATCTACCTGTGCTAGTGCCTCCGCTGCCAGAGCAAGACGCTATCTTGGATTTTTGTAACGGAATCAAAGCGCGGCACGAAGCGTTGATTGGCTCCGTTTCAAGGGAGATTTCAACCCTCAAGGAAATGAAATCATCTTTGATCGCCGATGCTGTTGCAGGAAGAATAAAGATCTGAGGGCAAAAACATGGTCAGCCAAACCAACGAAGCAGCGCTCGAAACGCACATTGAAAACGCCCTAGCCAAGGACAGCTACTGCATTGGCAATCCGGCTGACTTCGACAGAGAGTTCGCCATCGACGGCAAACTCTTCTGGCAATTCCTCGAAGCTACCCAGCCCAAGGAACTGGCGAAGCTGAAGGATCGTCCGAACTGGCAGCGTTTGCTCCTGGAGCGGCTGAACAAGAAGATCAAGAAAGACAGCGTGCTGGCTGTCCTGAAGAAGGGACTGGACATCGATGATGCCCACTTCGATCTGCTTTACCGGCTGCCCTACAACGACCTGAACCCGGAAGTTGTCGCCAACTTTGCGGCTAACATCTTCAGCGTCACCCGGCAGGTGCATTACAGCGAGTCCGACACCTTCAAGTCGGTGGACATGGTGTTCTTCGTCAACGGTTTGGCGATTGCCACGCTGGAGCTGAAAAACCCTTGGACCGGCCAGAACGTCCACAACGCTATCAAGCAGTACCGCACCGACCGCGATCCTCGTGAACCGCTGTTCGAATTTGGCCGCTGTCTGGTCCACTTTGCGGTGGACCCAGACGAGGCCTACATGTGTGCCCAGCTGGCCGGAAATGACAGCAATTTCTTGCCGTTCAACAAGGGCTTCAACTTCGGTAAGGGCAACCCGATCAACCCGAAAGGCCACAAAACAGCCTACCTGTGGGAGGACATCCTTTCGCGCCGTAGTCTGACCAACATCATCGAGCAGTTCGCCAAGTTCACCGTCGAGAAGGACAAGAAGACGGGTAAGGAGCGCAAGGCTCTGTTCTTCCCCCGCTATCACCAGCTCGACGTGGTGCGCGGCATCCTGGCTGACGCCAAACAGCATGGCGTCGGCCAGACCTACCTGATCCAGCATTCGGCGGGCTCCGGAAAGTCTAATTCGATTACGTGGCTGTCTTACCAGTTAGTGGAGCTGTACGACACGGCAGGCACCGCCAACGTGTTCGACTCTGTGGTGGTCGTGACCGACCGCCGGGTACTGGATACCCAGCTGAAGGACAACATCAAGCTGTTCTCCGAGACCAAGAACATCGTTGCCCATGCCGAGAGCGCCGCTGAGCTGAAGGCACATCTGGAGCTGGGCAAGAAGATCATCATCACCACGGTGCAGAAATTCCCGTTCATCGTGGATGGCATCGATGATCTGACCGACCGCAACTTCGCAGTCATCATCGACGAAGCCCATTCTTCGCAATCTGGTAGCGCGTCCGACAAGCTGAACATGACGCTGGGGGCAGAAGACGAGGAAGTGCCGGAAGACCTCCAGGACAAGATTCTTGCAGCCATGAAGGGCCGCAAGATGAGCCAGAACGCCAGCTACTTCGCCTTCACCGCCACCCCGAAACCAGCCACGCTGGAGAAGTTCGGGCGGCAAGGTCCGGACGGGAAGTTCTACCCCTTCCACCTGTACTCGATGAAGCAGGCCATCGAGGAGAAATTCATCCTCGACGTGCTGGAGAAGTATACGACCTACAAGAGCTATTACGAAGTCCAGAAATCGGTCGAAGAGAACCCGTTATTCGACACGGCCAAGGCGCAGAAGAAGCTCAAGGCCTTTGTCGAGGCCAGCCCCCGCACTATCGAAGTGAAGGCCAAGATCATGGTCGATCACTTCATGAGCAATGTCTGGCAGGCCAAGAAGCTCAAGGGCAAGGCCAAGGCGATGGTCGTCACGCGGAACATCGAATGCGCCATTCGGTACTTCTTCGCCATCCGTACTGCCCTGCAAGAGGCCAACGCGCCCTTCAAGGCGCTGGTGGCCTTCTCGGGTGAGAAAACCGTCGATGGCATCAAGTACACCGAGGACGGGATCAACGGCATTCCAGCCCGTGATTTGCCCGAGGAGTTCGAGAAGGACGATTTCAAGATTCTGGTCGTTGCTAACAAGTACCTGACCGGCTTCGACGAGCCCATGCTGCACACCATGTACGTGGACAAGAAGCTGCAAGGGGTACTCGCGGTACAGGCGCTTTCGCGCCTGAACCGCTGCAACTGGAAACTGGGCAAGACCGACACCTTTGTGCTCGACTTCTACAACTCCGTGGACGACATAAAGGCCGCATTCGACCCGTTCTACACGGCGACGACCCTAAGCGAACCCACTGACGTCAACGTGCTGCACGACCTCAAGGATGTACTGGATGACTTCGGAATTTACGACTGGACGGAGGTAACCACCTTCACCGAGAAGTTCTTCGCCAGCGCTGAAGCCGAAGAATTGCACCCGATCATCGATACCGTGGTGGCTCGCTTCGAGGCCGATCTCGACGACAAGCAACGCATTGACTTCAAGATCAAAGCTAAGCAGTTCGTGAAGATTTACGCCCAAGTAGCTGCAATCATCCCATTCAACAACGTTGGCTGGGAAATGCTGCACTGGTTCCTGAAATTTCTGATCCCGAAGCTGAAAGTGAAAGATCCCGATCAGGACAAGCTGGATGAGTTGCTAAATAGCATTGATCTTTCTACCTACGGGCTGGAGAGGTCACGCCTTGAGGTGAAGATTGGCCTCGATGCTTCGGAAACAGAACTGGAGCCCCAGAACCCAAACGTCCGTGGTGGCCACTTTGGCGACGGCGACAAAGACCCACTCGATGAAATCGTGCGTGCCTTCAACGAGCGTCATTTTGCAGGTTGGGAAGCCACACCGGAAGAACAGCGTGTGAAGTTCATCAACATCGCTAAGCATGTGATGAATCACGCCGACTACAAAGCCCAGGTCGAGGACAATCCTGACAGCCAGAATAGGCAGTTGGCGCTTGAGCGTCTGATCCAACAAGCGATCAGCGTCGAACGGCGGCGGGAACTGGATCTCTACAAGCGGTATGCGTCTGACCCAGATTTTAAGCGGGCGTTTGATGCGAGTATTTTCAGGATGCTCTCGTCTGAGAACCTTGGTTCTCAACTAGGAAGGGGGGGAATGTAATGCCTGCCCATTTTCTTAACGCTTAGCATCGGTGAACCTGTGGCTGTTGAATCACTACCAGAACCATAGGCATTTTTTAGTCGATACTGCCCGTGCGTCACGAAAATTAGTTCTGCACGATTAGCGATGTTTGTAAAACTTTTGACGATCGCCACATCCGTTTAAATCGTTTGTGCAGATTAGTGTGCAACCTGCGCGGGAGGGACCCAATCCAAAAATGGGGGGTAGGGGTACGGTGGGGTCTGGCTGGCGGGATTATTGAAGGGGTACCCTACGACGCAAGCCGACAAGCGAGCTATCGGGATGCCAGATTGCAAAATGTATTACCTCGTATTAGCCAATGTGGGTAAATCTGTGGGGAAAATAAAAAAAGCCCGCTAGAAACGGGCTTTTTTCTTGACTTCTTGGCGGAGAGGGTGGGATTCGAACCCACGGTACCTTGCGGTACGCCTGATTTCGAGTCAGGTACATTCGACCACTCTGCCACCTCTCCAGGTTCGAAAACGTCGTGGTCATTTCCGAAAGAACGAGAGTATAGCAGAGTTCTCCAGACGAAAGTAAGCCCCCTTTATAAAGAAGCTGAACTTAAGCCTGCAGCACCTTCATCCCGCCCGTGTACGGCCACAACGCTTCAGGAATCGCGATGCTGCCATCGGCCTGCTGGTAGTTCTCCAGGATGGCCACCAGCGTGCGGCCAACCGCCAGGCCGGAGCCGTTCAGCGTGTGCAGCGGTTCGGGCTTGCCCTGCGCATTGCGGAAGCGCGCCTGCATGCGACGCGCCTGGAAAGCCTCACAGTTCGATACCGACGAAATTTCACGATAGGTGTTCTGCGCGGGCAGCCACACTTCCAGGTCATAGGTCTTGGCGGCGCCAAAGCCCATGTCGCCGGTACACAGCGTGATCACGCGGTACGGCAGGCCGAGCTTCTTCAGGATGTTCTCCGCATGGCCGCACATTTCCTCGAGCTGCTGGTACGACTGCTCGGGATGCGCGACCTGCACCATCTCCACCTTGTCGAACTGGTGCTGGCGGATCATGCCGCGGGTATCGCGACCGTAGCTGCCGGCCTCGGAGCGGAAGCACGGCGAATGCGCGACGAGGCGCATCGGCAGCTGGTCGGCGTTAATGATCTCGCCGCTGACGAGATTGGTCAGCGTGACTTCGGCGGTCGGGATCAGGTACAGCGGCTCGCCCTCGCCTTCCTGGCCGCCCTTCTTCACGGCGAACAGGTCGGCTTCGAATTTCGGCAGCTGGCCGGTGCCTTTCAGCGTGTCGGCGTTGACGATGTACGGCGTGTAGCACTCGGTATAACCATGCTCGCCGGTGTGTGTGTCGAGCATGAACTGCGCGAGCGCGCGGTGCAGGCGGGCGATGCCGCCTTTCATCACCGTGAAGCGCGCGCCGGACAGTTTGGCGCCGGCGTCGAAATCCAGGCCGAACGGCGCGCCGAGGTCAACATGGTCTTTCACTTCAAAATCAAACTGGCGCGGCGTGCCAACCTTGCGCACTTCCACGTTGCCGCTCTCGTCGCTGCCCACCGGCACCGACTCGTTCGGAAGATTCGGGATAGCCAGCATGAATTCGGACAGCTTCGCCTGCACGGCGTCGAGCTGCTCGGCCGAGGCTTTCAGCTCGTCACCGATGCCGCCCACCTGCGCCATCACTGCGCTGGCGTCTTCGCCCTTGCCTTTCAGGATGCCGATCTGCTTGGACAGGCTGTTGCGCTGCGCCTGCAGCTCTTCGGTACGGGTCTGGATGGCCTTGCGCTCGGTTTCGAGCGCATTGAAGCTCGCAACGTCGAGATGAAATTTGCGCTGGGCGAGTCGCTCGGCGACCGCGGCGGTGTCCTTGCGGAGGATCTGGATGTCGATCATGGGAATGCGGTTTGAAGGGCGAAAGCGTGATTGTATCAAGCCGTACCCTGTGAAAGAGAGTTGCCGGACGGCTGAGGAACGCCGCCGGACGAGGGCGTCACTTCCCGGACTTCCCTCGCGCTTCGGCATCCAGCTTGCGCAGATAGGCCAATTTATCGCCGATCTTCCCCTCCAGTCCGCGCGGCGTCGGCTGATACCAGCCGGGCTCGCCCAGGCCGTCGGGCAGGTAGGTCTCTCCGGCCGCATAAGCTTCCGGCTCATCATGCGCATAGCGGTAGAGCTTGCCATAGCCGAGCTGCTTCATCAGCTTGGTCGGCGCATTGCGCAGATGCTCGGGCACCGGGCGGCTCTTGTCTTTGGCGATGAAGGCGCGCACCTGGTTGTACGCGTTGTAGACCGCGTTGGATTTCGCGGCGCAGGCGAGGTAGACGGCCGCTTCGGCCAGCGCCAGTTCGCCTTCGGGTGAGCCGAGCCGCTCATAGGTTTCGGCAGCGTCCAGCGCCAGCCGCAGCGCGCGCGGGTCGGCCAGGCCGATGTCTTCGGCCGCCATGCGAATCAGGCGACGTGCCATGTAGCGCGGGTCGGCGCCGCCGTCGAGCATGCGCACCAGCCAGTACAGCGCACCGTCCGGGTTGGAGCCACGCACGGATTTATGCAGGGCCGATATCTGGTCGTAGAACGCATCGCCGCCCTTGTCGAAGCGGCGCAGCGCATCGCCCAGCGTCTGCTTCAGCAGCTCGGTGTCGATGGCGGACAGCTTCTGCTGCGCGGCGGCGCGCAGCACGATCTCGGTGTTGTTCAGCAGCTTGCGGCCGTCGCCATCGGCACTAGCCGCGAGCATGATGCGGGCGTCGTCGGCGATGCTGACGGCGCCGTCGAGCGCGAGCGCACGGTCGATCAGTTGCGACAAATCGTCTTCCGTGAGCGGCTTGAGCACATATACGGCCGCCCGTGACAACAGCGCGCTGTTGACTTCGAAGGACGGGTTCTCGGTGGTCGCGCCAATGAAGGTGAACAGGCCGCTCTCCACATGCGGCAGGAAGGCGTCCTGCTGGCTCTTGTTGAAGCGATGAACCTCATCGACGAACAGGATGGTGCGGCGGCCGGACGTGGCCTGCAGCAGCTGCGCGCGCTCGACCGCTTCGCGAATGTCCTTCACGCCGGACAGCACGGCGGAGAGCGCGATGAATTCGGCGTTGAAACCCTGTGCCATCAGCCGCGCCAGCGTGGTCTTGCCAACGCCGGGCGGGCCCCACAGGATCATCGAATGCGGCTCGCCGGATTCGAACGCAATACGCAAGGGCTTGCCGGGGCCGAGCAGGTGCTGCTGGCCAATCACTTCATCGAGCGTGGACGGACGCAGGCGCTCGGCCAGCGGCGCATTCATGCGAACTTCACTGCTGGAGGACATCGGCTCCCTTCGGCACCACGAAGCGGAACTGCGTGCCCGACAGCGACGGGTTCTTCTCGAAACGGGTGAAGCTCAGTACAGACACCTGGCCGAAGCTGTCACGCAATTCCATCGCGACCGGCACGCCGTCTTTCAGGCCGATGCCGATTTTTTCGAACTGCGTGTCCTTGGATTTCGGAATCGCCTGCAGCCACTCGATGCCGTCGCGCGTGCCGGCTTCGGAGAGCGTGAAATTCTTCTCGAGGTCGTTGCTGCCAAACAGGATCGCTGCCGGCGACGAACCGATCGCGTCACCGAGCGCGCGTATGGTCACCTGGTTCAGGTCCTTGTCGTGGATGTAGAGCTTCTCGCCGTCGGCCTGCAGCAGTTGTTCGTACGGCTTCTTGTAGGTCCAGATGAATTTGCCGGGACGCGCGAACACGAAGCTGCCGCTGGCTTCGTTGGAGGTACGCAGCTTGCCGCGCTCTTCCTTCACCATGCGCTGCACGAAATCGCCGCGCGCGGATTTGGTATTGGCGACGAAGGCCTTGAACTGCTCGAGCGCGGCCGCACCCGCCAGCAGCGGGAAGCAAAGCAGCAGCGGCACGGCGATTCGGCCGGCCAGTGAAACAGAGAAACGCATCAGGCTTATCCTTCGGGGTTGGTATTGGGCACGAGTATCTCGCGGTTGCCGTTCGACTGCATCGCCGACACCAGCCCGCTCTGCTCCATTTGTTCAAGCAGGCGCGCAGCGCGGTTGTAGCCGATGCGCAGGTGCCGCTGCACCAGCGAGATCGACGCTCGGCGGTGCTTCAGCACCACGGCCACGGCCTGGTCGTACATCGGGTCGGCTTCGCCGCCGGGCGCATCGCCGGCCGCGCCGGCTTCACCGCCCTCGGCCACGCCGCCTTCGAGAATGCCCTCGATATAGTTGGGCTCGCCTTGCGCCTTCAGGTGCTCGACCACGCGATGCACTTCATCGTCCGCAACGAAGGCGCCATGCACACGCATCGGCAAGCCGGTGCCGGGTGGCATGTAGAGCATGTCACCCATGCCGAGCAGCGCTTCGGCACCCTGCTGATCGAGGATGGTGCGCGAGTCGATCTTGGATGACACCTGAAAAGCAATTCGGGTCGGCACGTTGGCCTTGATGAGGCCGGTGATCACGTCTACCGACGGCCGCTGCGTCGCCAGGATCAGGTGGATGCCCGCGGCACGCGCCTTCTGTGCAATGCGCGCGATCAGCTCTTCGACCTTCTTGCCGACCACCATCATCAGGTCGGCCAGCTCGTCGATGATGATGACGATGGTCGGCAGCTTCTCCAGCGGCTCCGGCGCGTCCGGCGTGAGGCTGAACGGGTTGGGTATCTTTTCTTCTTTCTTCGCGGCGTCGGCAATCTTCTGGTTGAAGCCCGCAAGGTTGCGTACGCCGAGCTTGGACATCAGCTTGTAGCGGCGCTCCATTTCGTTCACGGCCCAGTTCAGCGCGTGGCC
>JACCDQ011855987.1_pt1 | contig 16723 bp, 16 predicted proteins | sample 7446031 | NCBI WGS metagenome assembly JACCDQ01 (sample SAMN15323442, study PRJNA562643) | freshwater metagenome | isolation source: river surface water | place: USA:Blue River Watershed | collected 2017-08-17
AAATGCTCTCGATGAAGAAGCCAAGGAAGAAGAGAACAAAATCCTCATCACCCTGGCACCGATGACCGAGCAGGTCAAGGCGATGCAAGCCAAAGTCGAGAAGCTCGAGCAAGACCGCACCGAGCAGTTCTCCACTATTCGCGAGCAGCTCATGGCCTCGGCAGAGCAGCAGCGCTCTCTTGGAGAAAACACCAAGGCGCTAGCCGGTGCACTTAACAACAAGCAGTCGCGAGGCCAGTGGGGTGAACTCACACTTCGTCGCTTGCTTGAAAACTCTGGAATGATTCCGCACGTAGATTTTTATGAACAGAAACTCAGCACCAATGACGACGGTAAATCCATCAAGCCTGACTGCGTAATCAATTACCCGGATGGCAAGTTTGTTGCAGTCGACTCGAAAGTTCCATTCGATGACTATCAGCGTGCCACTGCGATTAATGAAGTTGCTTCGGCTGAAGATGAAAAGAAACGTAAAGACTTGATGAAGTCACACGTCGACGCGGTTAAGAAACACATCAACGACATCAGCGGCAAGAACTATTACACAGGACTCGCATCTTCACCGGAGTTCACAATTATGTTCATGCCAAGCGAAGGCTTGCTTGCAGCGACTCTCGATGCGGATCCGACAATCCTGAATTACGCGATGGACAAGCAGGTCGCACTCGTCTCGCCAGTTTCGATTTTTAGCGTGCTTCGCACGATTAGTTATGGCTGGCGTCAAAGCGCACAAGAACAGACCATCAAAGAGGTCATCGATCTAGGTGTGACATTGCACAAATATGTGCGCACAGTGGCTGAGCACGCAGCGAAGTTGGGTTCACACCTGCAGAGCGCTGTCGGAAGTTACAACTCTTTCGTCTCCAGCATGGAGCGCAACCTATTGACTGCCACTCGCAAGCTAAATGCAGAGAGCAAGAACATCCTCGACGGAGGCAAGCCGGTGCCAGCACTGGCCGAGGTGAACGAATCAGTTGACTCATTCACCAAGCCGGAACTGGCCGCGGGCAGCGACGAATAAGTTCGGTTTTACCCAAGAAAACCCCTGAATTTCGGGGGTTTTCTTGCGTTTGACCTGCCGAAATGGGCTGTTTGCCTTGGTTATACTCGTCTAAGCACGGCAAACAACGCAGTTCGCTGATCCAAAAGCCCCACTTTCAATCTCTTCGGGGCAATTTTTTTGAGAATCAACAAGGAGCACTGCATGTCAGGTCACATGAACGGGTCACCGATCGTTACCCTCACCCCTGCGCCAACCCTAGACCGCACCTACTTTGTCTCTGACCTCGTATCAGGTGCAGTCAACCGTGCCGACAATGTTGGCGAAGAACTTGCCGGTAAGGGCATCAACGTATCTCGCGGACTTCACCTCGCTGGCATTTCAGCTCCTGGCATCATTCCAATCGGAAACTCGGACCCATCGGTTTTGGTTCGCACCGGTTCTGCAGAATTCTTGATGCCGCTTTGGGTAGACGGCACTCTTCGTGTCTCAACCACCATCCTGGAAAAAGGTGGAACCACCACCAAGATCAACGAGACTCCTCGTCCACTTTCACATGATGACTGGAACGCCGTTGTTGAGCTAACCGAGAAGACCGTGCGCGAGCAGGGTGCTAAGTGGTTGGTTATCGCAGGTGCTCTTCCTACTTACAAAGACTCTGGTGAGTTTGTTTCACTTCAGCCAATCTTCGACAAGATGCACGAGCTCGGAGTCAAGACTGCACTAGACACATCAGGTGCTCCACTCGGTTACTGGGGTCGTCAGGGCGCTGCAACTGTCATGAAGCCGAACGCCGAAGAACTTGCCTTCCTTGTTGGTCGCAACCTGACTACTATCGGCGACGTAATTTCTGCAGCACGTGAACTGAACGGTCACGGTGTTGAGGTTGTACTTGCATCGCTTGGTGCCGACGGCATGGTTGCTGTAACCAAGGATCATGCTTGGTCGGCTCGCACCGCTCCGGTGAAGGTAATCAACACAGTTGGCGCCGGCGACGCGACTCTTGCCGGATTCCTTTCGGCAGTTGTCAGCAGCCCAATTCAACCTGGCGAAGACGACTTTGGTGTTGGTTACAACGTGCCACTTGGTCTGAAGACCGCCGTTCAGTGGGGTGCAACCGCAGTCACTCAGCCAACCTCTGGCTTGACTAGCGTGAGCAACTTGCCTGAGGGTTTCTTGAACCTGAACCCTGACTTTAATGAGCTGCTCGACGAGCCAGCTACCGGTAAGCCTCACTAAGAATGATCAGCCTCAAGTTCAGTACTGAGGTCATCTACTGGCGCGGACCTGCGCCGTTTTACTTTGCACCTGTACCCGAGGCCCAGGTCAAGAAAATCAAGGAAATTTCATCGCAGCTCAGCTATGGCTGGGGTGTAATCCCGGCCCGAGTGAAGATCGGCAAGACTGAATTCACAACATCCCTGTTTCCTCGACAGGGTGGCTACATGGTGCCGATCAAAAATGTGGTGCGCGAAGCAGAGAAACTCGAAATCGACGACAAGATCGTCGTGCACTTATTTTTCGGCGACTAGATCTCGCGCTCGACGCGAACGTCGAGAATGTGCCCCTCATCGAGGTCACTGTCTAATAAGAAACTCTGAATCTCTAAACCTTCGTCGGTTTCGCGCACTCCGCGCACAAGCAGTCCGTCGGTGATACCAGTGAGTACGAAAACAAACCGTTCTCCAGAAACCAAATCGTTAAGTTCGAGTTTCTTCTCGAGATCGTATCCGGCATCGAGTGCTCGTTCGATTTCGTCCGGATCGCTTGGTGCGAAACGGCCCTGCATGTGTCCGCCGAGAATTTGGATTGCGCAGGCGGTGGCTACACCCTCCGGACAACCACCTACTCCGATAAGCATGTCAACTCCACTATCGCCGGTAGCTGCGGCGACCGCCATGGCTACGTCGCCTTCGTCAAAAGAAACCCAGGTTGCTCCGCTTTCTTCGACTTCTGCAATCACATCTTTATTGCGTTCTTTATTGATTACGGCGACTCGCAGGTCAGCCACGGGAATGTCTAGCGCGTCCGCGAGGCGATTGATGTTTTCGGTTGGCGACAAGTCGATGTCGCAGACGCCAATACCTTCTGGGCCGGTGACAAGTTTCTTCATGTAGAAGACGTCTTTGCACTCGAGCATTCTGCCGCGCTCAGCAGCCGCGATGACGCTTACTGCGCCTTCGATGTTGTGGGCCGCGAGCGCGGTGCCGTCTACCGGGTCGACGGCAATGTCCCAATCCACTTTGCCGGTGCCGATGATTTCGCCATTGAAGAGCATCGGGGCTTCGTCTTTTTCGCCCTCGCCAATAACTACAACTCCACCGAACTCTGCTCCGCGAAGTGAGGCGCGCATGGCATCGACGGCTGCGCCATCCACGACGTTCTTGTCTCCGCAACCAACCTTTGGCCAGGCACCTGCGGCGGCGGCAACCGCTGACGCAAATAGGTCGAGGGTTGGTTGTCCGACGTCGTTTAGCTTCATGATGGCTAAACTATAACCATCCAATGAAGCCCCCTTTAGGAGTTTGGCCATGCCAGTTGCAACCCCAGATCAGTATCTTGAAATGCTTGACCGCGCCAAGCAGGGTGGCTTCGCTTACCCAGCTATCAACGTCTCTAGCTCGCAGACCCTAAACGCTGCTCTAGCTGGCCTTCAGGCCGCTGGTTCAGACGGCATCATTCAGGTCACCACCGGCGGTGGCGACTACTGGTCTGGCCCAACCATCAAGAACATGGCATCTGGTGCAGCGGCTATGGCCGCATTTGCTCGCGAGGTTGCCAAGAACTACGGCATCACTATCGCACTTCACACCGACCACTGCGCAAAGGACCAGCTCGACAAGCTCGTGCGTCCACTTATCGCAATTTCTCAGGACCGCGTAAAGCGCGGCGAAGACCCGCTATTCAACTCACATATGTGGGACGGCTCTGCTGTTCCTATGGCCGAGAACCTTCAGATCGCTCAGGAGATGCTGAAGCTAACCAACAGCATTGGCGCAGTGCTTGAGATCGAGGTTGGAGTCGTGGGTGGAGAAGAGGACGGCGTTGAGGGCGGTATGGGTGAGCACCTGTACACCACCCCCGCAGACGGACTCCAGACCGCGGAGGCCCTTGGTCTCGGCGAAAACGGCCGCTACATGGTCGCACTTACTTTCGGCAACGTTCACGGTGTCTACAAGCCTGGAAACGTAAAGCTTCGCCCAGAGCTGCTTGGCGAGATTCAGGCTGCAGTTGGCGCGAAGTACGGACGCAACAAGCCGTTTGACCTGGTCTTCCACGGCGGCTCTGGTTCTACCCCGCAGGAAATCGCCGAGGCTGTCAGCCACGGTGTTATCAAGATGAACATCGACACCGACTTGCAGTACGCCTTTACCCGCCCAATCGTGGATCACATGATGAAGAACTACGACGGTGTACTCAAGGTAGACGGCGAAGTAGGTAACAAGAAGGCATATGACCCACGTGCCTGGGGTAAGTCAGCAGAGGCTGGAATGGCTGCTCGAGTAATCGAGGCCGCTACCGAACTAGGTTCTGCCGGTAAGTCACAAACTGCATAAGGTTTAAAAAAGAAACGGGTCAGGATTTCCTGGCCCGTTTTGCTTTAACGCTTTTGTTTATTGCTTACCTCGGCGCCAGCTGCCTTTAGTTCTTTGCGAAGCTCGGCAGGAAGCGAAAACTGGACGTCCTCTTCTGCAGTCTGAATGATTTCGACATCGGCATAATTTCGCTTGGCGATGTAATCCAGGACTTCTTCGACGAGCTCTTCTGGAACCGAAGCGCCAGAAGAGACTCCGATTGTCTCAACTCCATCGAACCATTCATCTTTAATTTCCGATGCGTAGTCGATGCGGTAGGCAGCCTTTGCACCCGCCTCAAGTGCAACTTCGACAAGTCGCACTGTGTTTGAAGAGTTTGCCGAACCGACGACTAGAACTAGATCACTCGCGGCCCCAACTTTTTTGATTGCGACTTGACGATTTTGAGTTGCATAGCAAATGTCGTCGCTCGGTGGGTTCTGCAGTGTTGGATACTTCTCGCGAAGTTTCAAAACCGTCTGCATGGTTTCGTCGACCGAAAGCGTGGTCTGTGAAAGCCAAATCACCTTGCTTGGATCTTTTACCGATGATGCGGCAATTGAGTCATCGCCATCGACAACCTGAACTACGTCAGGTGCCTCACCAGCAGTGCCCTCGACTTCTTCGTGACCCTCGTGGCCGACCAGGAGGATGTCGTAACCCTCTTTCGCAAAACGCTGAACTTCTTTGTGTACCTTGGTTACCAGCGGGCAGGTGGCATCGATGGTGTTGAGCCCGCGAGCCTCGGCCGCGGCAACCACTGCCGGCGAAACACCGTGAGCCGAGAAGACCAGGACAGAGCCGGTCGGTACTTCATCGACCTCGTCTACGAAAATGGCTCCGCGCTTTTCTAGCGAAGAAACCACGTGCTTGTTGTGAACGATTTGCTTGCGCACGTAAACCGGCGATCCGTAGTGATCCAGAGCCTTTTCGACAGCAATTACAGCGCGGTCAACTCCGGCGCAATAGCCTCGCGGCGAGGCCAAAAGGACCTTTTTGCCCGAGGTATTCTTGATGTCAGTCACCCGATAAGTCTAAGCGTCAGGTGGCCTGCGACTAAGGGGCGGTATGAGCGAAGAACTCGAACCAACAACCCCGAAAGCCAATTCGGCCGACGATCCGTGGCCGGTTTCACACCTCTCCGCCAACCTGAAGGCTTACATCGACCGACTGGGCATGGTTTGGGTCGAGGGTGAACTGACCAAGCCCTCACTCAAGAGCGGCACTTTCTTTGGCGAACTTCGCGACCTTCGCGAAGACATGGCAATCGCAGTGCACTCTTTCAAGGCCGGCGACTTTCCGCAAGACCTAGTTCAGGGCGATCGCGTGGCAGTTTTGGTGAAGCCAGACTTCTGGAAGAAATCCGGCAAGCTCTCGATGATGATTCACGAGTTGCGCAAAGTTGGCCTCGGTGAACTTCTCGAACGCATCCAGCGACTTCGCGAAAAACTGACGGCAGAAGGTCTGACCGACCCGGCACGCAAACAGAAACTCCCATTCCTTCCTAACTGCATAGGTCTAATCACCGGTAAAGACAGCGACGCCGAAAAGGACGTTCTGCAGAATGCAAAGTTGCGCTGGCCAGATGTTCAATTCAAAATCATCAATACCAAAGTGCAGGGCGACAGCGCAGCACCGGAAATAATCGCTGCGATAAAGAAACTTGACGAAGACCCTACCGTCGAGGTCATCATCATCGCTCGCGGAGGTGGCGCATTTGGCGACCTGTTGGTGTTCTCAGATGAAAACTTGGTGCGCACCGCAGCAAACGCAAAGACTCCGATCGTCTCGGCAATTGGCCACGAGGCCGACCGTCCGCTGCTCGACGAGGTGGCAGACCTTCGTGCCTCTACCCCGACCGATGCAGCAAAGCGAGTGGTTCCCGACATCCTGGAAGAACGCGCATTCATCGATCAGTTACTTGGCCGAGGTTTCAATCGAGTATTCAACTACGTGCAGAACCAAATGGACCTGATCGCGCAAACCCGCAGCCGTCCGGCTCTTGCCAACCCCTACACATTTATTGAGGTTCACGAGGAAGAGATTGCCGAACTAGTCGAGGCAGCAGAGGCAGTCATTGACGGCATGCTCGAGAAAGAAATGACCAAGATTGAGCACTTGCGCAAGTTAGCCGTCTCGCTTTCTCCGCAGTCCACGCTCGACCGTGGCTACTCTGTGGTCCGTGACACCGACGGACACGTAATCACCGACCCGGCCAAACTCAAGACAGGCACCAAGCTCAAGCTGCGCCTAGCCAAGGGTGAGGCCACGGCTACCGCCGACTAAAAAGATAGGCTTAAGCACAATGAGCGATAAGAAATCAGCAGACATTAGCGGTCTTTCATATGAGGCTGCTCGCGACGAATTGCAAAAGGTAGTCGCCGAACTCGAGGCCGGCTCGGTCACCCTTGAGGCGTCGATGGCGCTTTGGGAGCGTGCTGAGGCACTAGCCGCTCACTGCGAGACTCAGCTGACCGGCGCTCGCAAAAAACTCGACGACGCTATCGCAAAAAAAGAGAAGTAAACCTTGGCTCAACAGGATGCCGCAGCGAAACGTCGCGCCCGTCAAACCGTAATCAACCTCTCTCTTGCCTTGGCGGCAACCGTTGCAGTTGCTTTGGTGATGATCATGATCACCCCGCGCGACGACAGCAACCTAATCAAGCCGGTCGACTACACGATGATTGCAGCTGATGTGAAGGCAAACACCCAGGTGGACGTTATCCTGCCGTCTAACCTGCCGACCGGATGGTGGGCAAACTCAGCCAGGTTCAATGACTCACCTTCCGATGGCGTGAAGACCTGGCATGTCGGTTTCGTCGGTCCAGACAATCAATACATCGGTGTGGACCAGGGATTTGAAACAAACCCAACCTGGGTTGCCGAGAAAACTAAAAACTACCTAGCAATTGGCGAAGCGACTCCGGTTGGCCGTGAAGTTGGCCTACAAAAATTCACCGGGCAGACCGATAAAACCAAGGGGCAAGAGCTCTGGCTTTACACCCTGGCTCCAGCAACTCCTGATGCGGTAAGCAGCGTCGTAATTCTGAGCGGCACCGGCGACGCCAAGGAGTTTGCACTGTTCGCGGACTTGCTCGGATTCGGGTTGAATTAAGTCATGAGCACTACTCGCCCGACCACTCCCCAGCAGGCCTGGGATGAGATGGTCGCCGGCAACCACCGATTTGTCTCGGGAGAACTTGCTCACCTTCGCCAGGATATTGACCACATTGAGGCCCTGGCAGCTGGCCAGAAGCCTTTCGCGGCGCTGTTCGGCTGCGCCGACTCCCGCCTAAGCGCGGAAATCATCTTCGATGTAGGCCTCGGCGACTTGTTCGTGGTTCGTAACGCCGGACAGGTAATCGCAGACTCAATTCTCGGCTCGCTCGAATACAGCGTGGAGGTGCTCGGCGTACCCCTGATCATGGTCCTGGGTCACGACGAATGCGGAGCAATCCGGGCAACTATCGACGCCACCGAAGGCAAACTTCAAGCCAAGGGTAAGTACATCAAGTCGATTGTTTCGCAAATCGAACCGACCGTTCACGAGGCCAATAAGCGTGGTCTGCACCACATCGACGACGTCACCGCTTTGCACATCGAAGAAACCATCAACGACATGATTACCCGAAGCGACATCATCGCCGATGCCGTCACTAATGGCACCCTCGGAATCGTCGGAGCCAACTACAAACTTGCACTCGGAGAAATTCACCCACTTTTCAAAGTCGGCGAACTCCAGTAGCGAAACAAAAAATACCGAAAGGCAATTGTGGAATACCGCATCGAACACGACACCATGGGTGAAGTTAAAGTTCCAAAGGACGCACTCTACTCAGCACAGACTCAGCGTGCAGTTGAGAACTTCCCAATCTCAGGCACCACTCTTGAACGAGCACACATCGCGGCTCTAGCTCAGATTAAGAAGTCAGCCGCACAGGCGAACGCAAAGCTCGGCGTATTGAAGCAGGAAATTGCGGATGCAATCGCGGCCAGCGCCGACGCCGTAATCGCGGGTAATCACGATGGCGAATTCCCGGTCGACATTTTCCAGACCGGTTCTGGAACTTCTTCAAACATGAACATGAACGAGGTGCTTGCCAACCTCGCGAGCGCAAAGCTCGGTTCAGCAGTTCACCCGAATGACCACGTCAATGCGAGCCAGTCGAGCAACGACGTATTCCCTACCTCAGTTCACGTAGCCGTGACCTCAGCGCTAATCCACGACCTACTTCCATCACTCGACCACTTGGCCAAGTCATTCGAAGAAAAGGCCGAACTCTGGAAGACCGTGGTCAAGGCCGGCCGTACCCACCTGATGGATGCCACACCGGTGACCCTGGGTCAGGAATTCGGGGGCTATGCCGCCCAGATTCGCTATGCCATCGAGCGCGTTGAGAGCACCATCGGCCGCGTGGCCGAGGTTCCTCTTGGCGGCACCGCAGTGGGCACCGGAATCAACACCCCGAAGGGCTTCCCTCAGGAGGTTCTCCGCCTGCTGGCCGCTGAGACCAAGCTGCCAATCACAGAGGCTCGTAACCACTTCGAGGCTCAGGGAGCCCGTGACGGCCTGGTTGAGGCCTCTGGAGCGCTTCGTGTGCTTGCCGTATCACTTACCAAGATCAACAACGACCTCCGCTGGATGGGCTCGGGGCCGAACGCCGGTATCGCCGAACTTCACATCCCAGACCTACAGCCAGGTTCATCGATCATGCCTGGCAAGGTCAACCCTGTAATCCCAGAAGCCGTAATGATGGTCTGCGCCCGAGTAATCGGCAACGACCAGACCGTGGCCTGGGCCGGAGCCACCGGAAACTTCGAGCTCAACGTAGCCATCCCAGTGATGGGTAACGCACTGCTCGAGTCAATCCGCTTGCTCGCCAACTCAATGCGACTACTTGCCGACAAGACCGTAAAGGGTCTCGAAGCAAACGTTGAACGAGCACGTGCACTTGCCGAGTCGAGCCCTTCAATCGTGACCCCGCTTAACAAGTACATCGGTTACGAGGCAGCAGCCAAGATTGCCAAGCACTCTGTCGCAAAGGGGCTGACCGTTCGCGAAGCAACAATCGAACTCGGTTACGTGGATGGCGAGAAGCTAACCATGGAACAGCTCGACAAGGCGCTCGATGTGCTCAGCATGACATCACCAGGGCTATAACAAAACCAATCAACAGGTATGGGCCGAGCGCAATGCTCTGGCCCATTCTTGTTTTTTGGAATGCCAACTTTGCGAGCACCACTACCCCGGCAATCACAAATGCAAAACTAATTGCCATAATTGGCGCAATCGGAGAAAACCAGCCGAGGCAGAGGCAGATTGCCGTTATCAGTTTCACATCGCCCATGCCGAGAGTTGCGAATCGATTGGCGAGTAGTGCAAAGCCAAACCCGGCGACACCACAAATTAGCGCAACCAAAAAGCTGAACCACTGATCCGAAATCGCCGCGGCAATGAGTTCCGCTGTAAAAGCAATCGCGATTGCCGGCAAGGTGTATTTGTTTGGGAGTCGATGTTCACGAATGTCAGTGCGCGCAAGCGGCCAAGCCACTGCGAGCAGATAGAGATTTCCAGCCCAGTTCATTTAGGCAGGTTAAAGAAAAACCCGACATCGCTGTCGGGATTATTCACAGCTTAGTTTTTGCCAACAACCGTGGTGCCAGGTTTGACATCCTTGGTGACGACCGCTCCGGCTCCAACCTTGGCGCCGTCGCCAATTGTGATGTCGCCGAGGATGATTGCGCCAGCTCCGACGATCACATTGTTGCCGAGGGTCGGGTGGCGTTTGACGTTCTGGTTAGTGACGCCGCCGAGAGTGACCGAGTGGTAGAGCATTACGTCGTCGCCGATGACAGCGGTCGCGCCAATAACTGTGGCCATGCCGTGGTCGATGAAGAATCGGCGGCCAATGGTCGCGCCGGGGTGAATCTCGACACCGGTGAGCCAGCGGCCTAGGTTAGAGACCAATCGGCCAATGATCCGAAGCTTCAGCTTGGTGTGGAGGCAGTGAGCGATTCGGTACCACCAGACAGCATGAAGCCCGGTACCAGTCAAAAACATTTCGAATTTGGACTCGGTAGCCGGGTCATGGTTCACACCGTTCTCCAAGTCTTCCTGGAAACGGTGCCAAATTGATACTGAGATTATTGCTCCTGTAGGTCGGCGTAAAGCACTGTAGACAAGTATCTCTCACCAAACGATGGAATGATAACCACAATGTTTTTGCCGGCATACTCTGGGCGAGCCGCAATCTGCGCAGCTCCCCAGATAGCAGCACCTGACGAGATGCCGCCGAGGATGCCCTCTTCAGCGCCGAGGCGACGTGACCACTTGATGGCCTCTTCGTTTGGGGCGTCTAGGACCTCATCGTAGATTGTTGTGTCCAGAACGTCTGGCACGAAGTTTGGACCAATTCCCTGAATTGGGTGACCGGATGGTGATCCACCGTTCAAGATTGGCGAAGCGGCTGGCTCAACGGCGATGACCTTAACGCTTGGCTTGAGCTGCTTCAAAACCTGACCGACACCGGTGATGGTTCCACCGGTACCGATTCCAGCAACCAACACATCCACCTGACCGTCGGTGTCGCGCCAGATTTCTTGCGCGGTGGTGTTGCGGTGAATTTCTGGGTTAGCTGGGTTTGCGAACTGACGAACTAGAACTGCACCATCCTGCTGTCCAAGTTCTTCTGCCTTGGCTACCGCTCCGCGCATACCTTCTGCAGCTGGAGTCAAAACAAGTTCTGCACCGTAAGCGCGTAGCAAAGTTCGGCGCTCTTTTGACATTGAGTCAGGCATGGTCAAGATGACTTTGTAACCGCGTGCTGCGCCAACCATTGCAAGTGCAATACCAGTGTTACCCGAGGTGGCTTCGACGATTGTGCCGCCTGGCTTTAGCTTGCCCGACTTCTCTGCATCATCAACCATGTTGATTCCGATGCGGTCCTTCACGGTAGCTGAAGGGTTGTAGAACTCAAGCTTGGCTAGAACATTGCCACCAGGGATGATTCGGTTGATACGAACCAGTGGGGTATTGCCTACGGTCTTAGTGATGTCGTCATAAATTTTTGCGGTCATGGCTCAATTTTAGGCACGCAGAGACAACCCCAAAAACTCAGGTTTCCGATTATTACTTACTCAAAGTCAGGGCAACGAACCGGGCTAGAACACCAACGGAATTGGTCTGGCGACCGACGGCAGTTGCCTTCAGCTTGGTACTTAGCGACTTCGCATAGGCGCACGCGGATTTCGCTCTGGCTAGGGCCAAAGATAATTCGGTTGCAGCCTTTTTCAAGCCAGACGAATCCCCCACACAAATGGCAGTTTCAAAGCCTGGGTTGGCCATAACGAAGGCTTTTATCTGAGATTTCATGGTCGTAGTCAAGACGTAAGATTTTGCGCTAAAGCCCTTAATCGTCAAGGATTTTGGAGGGACTTTGACGCTAGTCTCACCAACATAATTTAGGGCTGAGGGACTAGTCACAGATCCCTTTGAACTTGAAATAACGATATCTGCGACGCCAGGCTTCGTCGAACTTGGAATTTCGATCACAATACTCTTATCCGTACTCGAGACAATGCGAGCAACAACACCATTTACCGTGACCGTAGTTACAGTACCGAGGTTGGTTCCACTGATCACAATAGTCGCACCTCCAGAAAGAGGAACGTCTAACGATGGGGATGGGTTCACTCTAGGCCGTCCGTCATCGGTTGGCGTAGGTGTGGGTGTCGGGCTAGTAGTAGATGATGAAGTTGGGCTCGGTGTCGGTGTTGTCCCTGCCAATGTGACGCGTGAGTTTGCAAACGTTTTCATAACGTCGCTAACTGGATTGATCACGTGAATAAAAGCTGTTACATACTTACCTAGATCAGCTGCAGCAAGTTCATAAGTGTAAGAAGTTTCTCCCAAGATTATTTGACAATTAGGCTGTGCGTTCAGAGCAGCAACTGAAGTGTCACACCTATACCACTGGATATCGGTGTGCGAAGGTACACCGGTCACCATGGGGCTGAATGTGACAACATCGCCAACCTTCCAATTGCTCGTCAACGTACCGGAAACTTGCAATGGGGTTGGTGCGGCCAGAGTGACTTGCCCGTTATAGGCGGTCTTAGTGCCGAATACCCAAGCATTAGATGCCTTGACCATTGCGGATACATACTTTCCGAGATCCAGGTTTGTGAGAGTGTAAGTGTTCTGCGTACCGGTCGAAATCAGTGAACAACCAGTCGGCTCGGCTACCGTCTCCGGAACTGCTGAGTTGCAGCGGTACCAGAAGTACTCCATGTTTGTGGCATTTCCGCCACTGTAGTAGCCAGTTGCCGTGACCATATCGCCTACGTGCCAGGTACTAGCAACTGTAGCCTGAGCATAAATTGGCTCCGCTGCAACAATTTGTCCAGTTGGCTGACTTGCTACTGCGTCATACATTCGACCGTGCGCCCATGTATTCACTGAAAGAACGTATTTATTGCCGGTCGTCAGTCCAGTTACTGTGCAAGTTGTCGAACCAAGCTCAGCTATGCAACCCCTAACTGAATTTCCAGTAGCCACATCAGTGACTCTCACCTCATAGCCGAGAGCATGCTCGACCGGAGCTACACTTACGACAATGCTGTTGTCGTGGGTGACATAACTAATTGACGACGTCGCAGAAACTTGTGGTGGGTTATCTACATGGAGTCTCACAAAACCTACAGGGAAATTGATGCCTTGAGGAAAATCTGCACTAGCACCGCAATATTGAACAAACTCGAATCCATAATCACCCTTGCCATGTAGCGATGTTGAAAGCGATGCTACAGGTGTGTCCGACTGATATGCGCCCGCCCAAAATCCTGTGTAGCGATCTCGATTTGGTCCTACTTCTTTTATGAGCATGTCTACCAAGGGTCCTAGAGCCTGAGACCTGCAGAAATTTTGGGTGGTAAATGTGACCCAATCATCCCAGTAAACCTCTTGGAGATCCCAGGATATTGCGTTGTCAGATGGAAACCCCACACCTGTTAGGGGCTGGGAGATTGTCGGAGTTGGATCAACTGCTTCTGCAGCCGGAATTGGAGCAAAGACTAATGAGCCAAAACTCAAAACAGTTACAAAAGCAACCTGAAGCGTGATTTTCGGTCTAAAGCTAGGCATGGTCTCAGATTAGAAACCTACAAACTACTTAGGATAACCGAGCCCCATGATTGATGTGTTAACACATCAACCAAAAAGAGAATGGTTGGGTTAACTGCACAGTTGCTTCGCTCAAGCAGATACTAGAACCATGACTTTGAGAGTTGCGGTAGTTGAGGATGATGCCTTTACTCGCATCACCTTGGTGAGTGCACTTCGTTCACTTGGACTAGACGTTGTAATGGAGACTGGGTCGGCGAGTGAAGCGATACTGAAATTTGATGCTGTCCGCCCTCAACTTGCGATTCTCGATTTACATTTAGGGAATGGACCCACAGGTATCGATGTAGCCATTGCAATGCGAGAAAAGTCGAGGAATATCGGCATCTTGTTTCTGAGTAGTTTTGATGATCCAAGACTGCTGAACCCGAATCTTCCCAAGCTTCCTATTGGCTCAATTTATTTAACCAAGGGCCAAGTAAGTGACATAGACGTTTTAAAGGACGGCGTTAGAAATGCTCTTAATCGAAACGATGCAATCTTGGAACCATCATATTCCGGACTTTCAAGCCTCAGTGACGTACAAATTGAGACCCTAAAACTTATGGCCCAGGGCCTATCTAATGCTGAAATTGCCAAACGCCGATTCGTAACTGAACGATCAATCGAGATTGCTATTTCTCGACTTGCTAAAAAACTTGGCGTGTCAAAAGACGCCAGCATAAATCAACGTGTTCATATCGCGAATGTTTATTTTCGTGCAATAGGACAACTAAAAACCGACGATGAATAGATTCGCGGAACTATCTGAAGCTGCTGGGGGTAAGTGGTTCCTTCGAGCTCAACCACTGCTGCTGTCAATACCATTCACGGTTACAACTTCGATACTCACAACCGGGCTAGCGGATTCAGGCCAAATACCCGACGCTGCGGTGCTGCTTGGACAGTATGCGAAGCTTTTGCTAGCGAATGTAGTCTCACTCGGGATTTGCGCAATATTGATACTTGGACTGTCTAGTGCGCTCAAAAATCGGTCAATTAAGCCGATCAATCTACTAATGGTTTTTGCCATCGGAGCACTGGTTGGAGCGGTCAAGGGATTTGTGATGGGGGCAACGAGTTGGGCTCTCGGTGCCGAGTCAGATTTACAGCTTGCGATTACCTCCCGGCTAATCCAGACCACAATGCTGGGCATGTGGCTACTACCCTCACTAGCTGTCGTCGCTTCGGTTATCGAGAAATACAAGTCCGAGAGAGACTCACTTGTAGCTGAGCGAGTGCAAGCGGCGCTCTCTAGCGGTGATGCTTCGATTTCAGATGAAAACCTAGAGACTTTAAGAAACTTCGTGGCCTACGCACGATCGCAGTTCGCAAAATCTAACTCAGACATGGCCCAAGCCATCAGAACGCTAGTTCAGGATGAACTGCGACCCCTTAGCCACAAAATCTGGGCAGCCGAGAATCAAAAAATTGGGAATTATTCAATTCGTACAACATTAACGATGTCGTTGAGAAATTTCCCATTTCCTTCGCGTGCAGTAGCTATCTCCTATTTTGTAGGGTCCGTGCCGGTATTGCTCAAGTACGTCTCGTTCACAGAATCACTGATTCGTTCGGCAGCGGCGGCTCTAACCATTCTTATTTTGTTTCAAATAGCTAAACATATCGACCGGATCTTTAGGCGTTTCACGATCTCTATTGTGGCCTCAACAACTCTGATCGCTGCCGTGATGGTTTACCTTGTTGGAGATAAATTATTCACTCCGATTCCTCAATACGTAGCCGGTGTCACAATCACAGCGCTCTGGGTGTGGATTATGCAATTGACCTTAGTTTGTTCGGCCTTCCTAGGAATTCGAAAGAGTCGAGATGAAATTAGAGATGAACTTGCCCGCCTAAACGACTCGACTCCTTTTGATAGGGCGGTTTCTTTAGCTCGACATCGATTATTGAATCGCAATTTTGCAAATTTCTTACATGGACAAGTCCAAAACAAATTACTTTCGGTTGCGCTTCGCTTAGAGGCCACGGATTTGTCAATTGAAGAGAGGCGCGATGCGGCAAACATAGTTGATGAGGTTTTGAAATTTGCAGAGCAAGACTTTATAGCTTCGAGCTCAATCGATTTGAAATCAGGTCTCGATAGCCTCGTGGAACAATGGCGGGGATTTATCCACGTTGACTATTTTTTGCCAAAAACATGGACTTCTATTCCACGGCAACATCAAGAAATCTTGGTTCAGATTGCAGATGAGGCCGTTTCTAATTCAGTTCGTCACGGACTGGCCAAGAATGTCAAACTAAGTCTGGAAAAGGCACAGGATGGCTTGCTGCTTACCGCTACAGACGACGGAGTTGGCCCCCGAGCAGGGCAGTCAGGTCTGGGGAGTCAACTCTTCGGAAGCATTTCCAAGCAACCATGGACCCTAGAGCACCTTCCGAGTGGTGGCACGCGACTCAGCATCAGAATTTAGTCGAGCAGATCGGTAACGAGTCCGGCAATCGCCGAGCGCTCGCTGCGGGTTAGTGTGGCGTGGGCAAAGAGCTTATTGTTCTTGAGCTGCTCGACCACCGAAGCGATGCCGTCGTGACGACCAACTCGGAGATTGTCGCGCTGGGCCACATCGTGAGTGAGCACCACGCGGCTGTTCTGGCCGATGCGGGAAAGCATGGTCAGCAGCACGTTGCGCTCGAGCGACTGGGCTTCATCCACGATGACGAATGCGTCGTGCAGCGAGCGGCCGCGGATGTGAGTCAGCGGAAGCACCTCGAGCAAGCCGCGGTCAACTACGTGATCGATGACCTCTTTGCTAACCAGAGCACTTAGGGTGTCGAAAATCGCCTGACCCCAAGGGTTCATCTTCTCCGACTCCGAGCCCGGTAGGTAACCGAGCTCCTGGCCACCGACGGCAAAGAGCGGACGGAACACCATGATCTTTTTGTGCTGACGACGTTCAAGCACGGCCTCGAGAGCCGCACATAGTGCAAGCGCAGACTTACCGGTACCGGCACGACCACCGAGCGAGA
>JACCDQ012117934.1_pt1 | contig 16723 bp, 11 predicted proteins | sample 7446031 | NCBI WGS metagenome assembly JACCDQ01 (sample SAMN15323442, study PRJNA562643) | freshwater metagenome | isolation source: river surface water | place: USA:Blue River Watershed | collected 2017-08-17
CACCAAGGTCCCCGCCTGGTTCGACCCCGCCAACGGCTACACCGCGCACACCGCGCCCGGCGAACTCTACGATCTCACCGCCGACCTCGCCCAGCGCACGAACCTCCACGCCAAGGATCCCGCCAAGGTCGCCGAACTCGCCGCCCTCCTCGCCCAGGTCCGCGCCAAGGGCCAGGTCCGCTGACCCCGGCGCCGCCTAGAGTATCGGGGTCAGCGGCGCCCCCACCGCCTTGTAGAGTCGGGTCAGGATTTCCTTGGTGGTGAACAGCCCCTCGGTGCCGGGAAACACGCCCGCATCGCGGTGGCGTTGGAAAAACTCCGGGTGGCCCGGCGGCACCGCCGCCTCGCCCGGCTTCAATTCGTAGCTCGTGGTGTTCTGGATCGGCCAGAGGTCGATCGGGCTCACCGACAGCAGGTCGTCGATCCAGCCGTTCACCACGTCGAGCTTCAGCGGCAGCGGCCGGCGCGCGATGATCCAGCTGTTCTCCGGCCGCAGGTCCCGCTCGATCATCGCCCGCAGCTCCGCGGCAAACGCCTCGTCCTCCACCAGCAGTCCGGCCTCCGTGTTCAGGTTCTCCGAGCGGGGATCGAGGTTGTAGGATCCGACAAAGGCCAGGCGCGCGTCCACCACCAGCGACTTGGCATGGACGCAAAACACCGGCGGCCGCGCCGGCTTGCCCTTCGCCGCCCGCTCCGCCGCCAGGCGCGCCATCAAGCCGTGCCGCGGAAACAGCTCCGCCATCACCGCCGGCTGCGGCTTGAATTCGTGCACGCGCAGGCCGAGGTCTTCCACGTAATCGTTCCGCAGCCGGTAATTTGCCGAATACGCGAACAGGTTGTCCGTGGACGCGAAACTGTTGGACGAAATCTCGATCCGCAGTCCGGGGTTCTTCGCCCGCATCTCCTTGACCAACGCCCGCGCCGCCGGGCTCAGCACGAGGTAGGGGGTCTGCATCAGCACGGTTTCCCGCGCGCCGACGAGCGCCTCACGCAGCGCCCGCGTGATGCGCGGCATCCCGCCCTCGCCGCTCTTGCCCGGTTCGTCCGCCACGAAGACCGCCTTCCGCACCGGCCGCAGCGCCGCGGCGAACCGCGCGCCGGCCCGCGCCGCCGCGTCGTCCCCGCCGCCCAGTTCCGCAAAGTGTCCGCCGAAATCGTAGTCCGCCTTGGTGTCGAAGCGCCGGAATTTGCCGGTCTCCAGCACCGCGCCCACGTCGCGCAGCGCCGCGCTCGGCACCGCGTGCCGGTAGCCCCAATATGTCTCGAACGAGGCCGCCGCCGCCCGCACCGCCGGCCCCACCGCCAGCACGTCCCGGTCCCGGAAGTTCAGCGTCGTCGCGTGGTCGAAGTAGGTGTTCTCGACGTTGCGCCCGCCGGTCAGCAACACCGCGTCGTCCACCAGCAGGACCTTGTTGTGCATCCGCTGGTTCAACGCCCGGAACCCGAACGCCGCGGCCACGAACTTCTGCCACAGGGTGGGCTTCAGCCGGGCCAGGGCCGGCCGGTAGTGTTTCACCTCGAGATTCGGGTGCGCCGTCGCGAGAAATGCCATCGTCGCCGGGTCCTGCTCGGAGACCAGGTGGTCCGCCAGAATGCGCACCTTCACGCCGCGGCGGGCCGCCTCCACCAGCTCGTAAATGAGCAGCCGCCCGCACTCGTCGTTCGTCCAGATGAAGGTCTGGATCCCGATCGAGGTCCGGGCCGCGCGGATCAGGTGCACGCGCAGCAGCAGCGCGTCGTGCCCGTTCTCGACCAGCGCCAGCCGGTTGCCCGCGGCCGCGTCCGCCGGATCCGTGCCGGACACCGCCGCCACCGCGCCGATCGGAGACGACCCGAGCGGTCCGGCCGCCGCCGGGAGCGCCCACGCCGCCGCCATCGCCCACCCGATCGCAAACCGCATCCACCGTGCCATGCGCGGCATTTTCCGCGCCCGCCCCCGGGTGTCGAGCGACCGTTGCGGCCTCCGGCCGGCCGCCGACGCCGCCGCGGCCGTGCACGACGCTTGCGGCATCCCGCGCGGCCCCCAAGTCTCCCGGCACCCCGCCCATGCGAACTCTTCCCTTCCTCGCGCTCCGCCTCGTCGCCGCCGGACTCTGCGCCGCATTGTTCTCCGGTCCCGCCGCCCGCGCCGCCGCACCCGCCCGCCCCAACGTCGTCCTCATTCTGGCGGACGACCTCGGTTACGAAACGATCGGCGCCTATGGCGGCGAATCCTACCGCACGCCGCACCTCGACCGTCTGGCCGCCGAGGGCGCCCGCTTCACGCAGGCCTACGCCCAGCCGCTCTGCACGCCGACCCGCATCCAGCTGATGACCGGCCAGTCGAATGTCCGGAACTACATCAATTTCGGGACGATGGACCCGACGCTCACCACGTTTGCCCATCACTTCCGCCGCGCGGGCTACCGGACCGCCATCGCCGGCAAGTGGCAACTCGGCCCCGCGGTCGATCTGCCGCAGCGCCTCGGATTCGACGAATCCTGCCTCTGGCAGCACACCCGCATTCCGCCCCGCTACGCGAATCCCGGGCTCGAATACAACGGCGTGCCGAAGGACTTCGACCGCGGCGAATACGGGCCCGATCTCGTGCACGCCTTCGTCCAGGACTTCATCTCCCGCCACCGCGCCGAACCGTTTTTGGTCTACTATCCGATGATTCTCACCCACTCGCCCTACCAGCCGACGCCCGACAGCCCGGACTGGGACCCCAAGGCCGTCGGAGAGCGGGTGAACGTGCACGAGCGCCACTTCGGCGAGATGGTCACCTACATGGACAAGCAGGTCGGCCAACTCGTCGCGCACCTCGAATCGCTCGGGCTGCGCGAGCGCACCTTGCTCCTCTTCGTCGGCGACAACGGCACCGGCCGCGGCACCCGGTCGCGTTTCCAGGGTCGCGACTTCCTCGGCGGCAAGGGCACGACCACCGATGCCGGCATGCACGTGCCGCTCATCGTCAGCCAGCCCGGCACGGTCGCGCGCGGCACCGTCTGCGCCGACCTCGTCGACACCACCGACTTCCTGCCCACGCTGTGCGCCGCCGCCGGGATTGCCGTGCCCGCGTCGCCGGTGCTCGACGGACGCAGCTTCTGGCCGCAGCTCCGCGGTGAAAAAGGCACGCCGCGCGACTGGCTCTATGCCTGGTATTCCCCTCGCCAGCGTCCGGAACTCGAGGCGCGCGAGTTCGCCTACACGGCGCGGCACAAGCTCTACCGCACCGGCGAATTCTACGATCTCGCCGCCGATCCCGACGAGAAGACCGCGTTGCCGGTGGCCGGGCTCACGGGCGAAGCCGCCGCCGCCGCCCGGCAGCTTTCCGCCGCCTTGGCCCGCTTCGCCGACGTCCGGCCGGCCCACCTCGACAAGCTCGCCCTGACCAACATCAGCGAGCGCGCCGAGCACGTCGAAAAGGCCGGCAAGCGCGCGAAGAAGAAGCAATAGCCGGCAGGCCCGCGCCGGCCCCTCTTTGCGGCGCCGACCCGGACCAGCCGGTCCGGCGCCGGCCTATTTCCACCGGCGGCTGAGGCGGACCATGGGCACCGGGCCCCACCGGGTCGCGGGCCGGCCGGGTGCCGCGCTCCGCCCGCTCAGAGCGCCTGCGCCTTGAGCTCCTTGAACCGCGCCCGCATCTCCGCGAGCACCGCGGCGTGCGCGGCCGCGCCGACCACGTCGTTTTCCTCGAACGGATCATCCTTCAGGTGGAAGAGCTGCTCCAGGCCGTAGTCCGGCCAATACATGTATTTCCAATCGCGCCGCACCAGCGCCTCCGACGCGGGAATAAACTCCTTCGAGCGGACGATCGCGTGTTCGTAGAAGAACTCCGTTCGCCACGCCGGCTTGGTCGCGGCGAGGTAGAGCGGCGCGATGTCGCGGCCCTGCATCCGCGCCGGCGCCGCGAGGCCCGTCGCCGCCAGAATCGTCGGGGCCAGGTCCACGTTGAGAGTGAAGTCGTCGTTCGTCGTGCCGCGCTTCCCCGCCGGCATCCGCGGATCCCGCACAATCAGCGGGACCCGGATGCTTTCCTGGTGCGGATACCATTTGTCGGCCAAGCCGTGCTCCGCGTGGAAGTAACCGTTGTCGGTGGTGAAGATCACCAGCGTCCGGTCCAGCACGCCCTGGGCCTTCAGCTCCGCGAGCAGCCGGCCGCACACCGTATCCACCTCCGTCGCGAGCCGGTAATAGTTCTTCATGTATTCCTGGTAGCGCTCCGGCGTGTCGAAACGCCACTTCCAGCGGTTGCGGCCTTCGTTCGCATCGTTCGCCAGAAACGGCGGCAGGCGCCGGAAATGGGCTTCCGTCGCCGTCTTCGGCACCGGCACCGCCACGTCCGTGTAGAGCGACATGCTTTCCGGTTGCGGCAGATACTGCTTCGGATTCCGGTCCTCCGCGTGCGTCGCGAAAAATGCCAGCGTCAGCACGAAGGGCTTGTCCTTCGGTCGCCCGCGCAGAAACGCCATGGCATCGTTCTCGTTCTTCTTCGTCACGTGCACCTCCGTGCCGTCGGGCTGCTTGATCCAGTGCGTGCCGGAATACGACAGACCCACGTCGAACTTTTCCGCCGGGAACTTCCCGTTGTGCCATTTGCCGATGTGCCCGGTGTAATAGCCGGCCGCCCGCAGCATGCCCGGATAGGTCTCGCTCCACGGCGTCTTGAACTCCGCGAACTGCTTGTTCCCGTGCCGCGACATCCACTGCCCCGTGAAGAGCGTCGCGCGGCTCACCCCGCAGATCGAGGTCGTCACGCAGTTCCGCGTGAAGCGCACGCCCTCCCGGGCCAGCGCGTCGAGGTGCGGCGTCTTCACGACCGGATTGCCCGCGACGCCCAGCGTGTCGTTCCGCCAGTCGTCCGCGTAAAGGACGAGCACGTTGAGCGGCGCCGTCGCCGCCCGTCCGACGGACAGGAGCAGCCCGCAACCGAGACCGAGGAGAACCAACCGCCGCCAGGAGGAATGCATCATGGGGAAAATTCTTGTGCCGCGAAAAGCGTCGCCACGAGACACCGCCGGGCCGGCCGGCGCAATGCTCCAGCGCGGCCCGCGGCCGATTCCCGGCATGCCCGCGGGGGCCCCGGAACCGGCCGGTCGGCAGCCGCCGGCTGTCCGCCGCAGACTCGCGTTACTCCGGCCCTCCGGCTTGCGTCTGTCCCCGTATGCTCCGCCCCGCCCTTGCTCTCGGTCTCGCCGTCGCCGCCGCCTTCCTCGCCGGCGCCAGGAAACCCGAGGGCCCCGAGGTGCTCGTCGTCTCCGATGTCGTGGCGCCCGGCGACGCCGCCCGCTTCCGGCCGAGCAAGGAGCGCCCGATCCATTACATCGTGCTGGGGGGCGGCGAGCGCACGCTCGGCGACGCCTGGGCCGGCGAAAAAATGCCGGACAAGTCCGCGCTCACCGCCGAGATCCAGCGTGCCATGAGCTCGCAGGGGTTCACGCTGACGCAGGTCGGCGGCCCCAAGCCCGACATCGCCCTGCTCTTCTCCTACGGCTCCGCCAATCTCTCCAGCGTCGATCTGGAGGAAACCGATGCCACGACCGGCGAGACCTCGACCTCGACGATCACGTTCAACCGCCGCGAAATCGCCCAGCTCGTCGGTGCGTTCAAGGCCGACCGCAAGATGCTCATGGCCAGCGAAGCCGATCGCATCAACGAAGCCGCCCGCGACGACCGCGTCTACATCTTCATCGCCGCCTTCGACGTCGACGCCCTGGTCAAGAAACAGAAAAAGGTCATTTGGCTCACCCGGATCTCGATCCCGTCGCGCCGCCACTCGCTCCCCGAAGCCATGCGCGTGATGCTCGCCAGCGCCGCCCCCTACTTTGCCACCGAGACCGACCTGCCCAAGTTCATCGAGGACGCCGACCGCCGCAAAGCCGAGGTCGTGATCGGCACCCCGACCGTGGTCGAACCTCCGCCGCCGAAAAAATAGCCGCGCTCGCCCACCCGGCGACGATCCCGCCGGCGGCGAACCGACGCCGATCCAGCGCGCGCTTGCGCCCGTCGTTCTTCGGTTCCGGTTCGCTCCGGCCCGCCGCGCCGGCCTTCGGCCCGTCGATGGCCGACTGCCCCGCGCCGCGTGGAACCCGAGGCGGGATAAACGCTTCTCCGCGCGCCCGGTCGCCCGAACGCCGTGGCAGGACCCGCGTTTCCCGGCGGACCGGAGGCCTCGGCAACGGGCGTCAGACCGTCTTCACGGCCCCGCTCGAATCGCCGATCCGCTCCACGCCGGTCACGCCCATGCGCTCCGTCATGGTCAGGAATAGGTTGCTCATCGGGATGCCGCCGAGCTGGCGGTAGCGCCCGGTCTGCAGGCCCGCGCCCGCGCCGCCCGCCATCACGATCGGCAGGTTGTGGTGCGTGTGGCGGTTGCCGTCGGAATTGCCGCACCCGTAGACGATCATCGAATTGTCCAGCACGGAGCGACCGTCGACGTCCTTCTTCGATTCCAGCTTCTGCAGGAAGCGCGCGAAACGCTCCATGTAGTAGAGGTCGATCTTGCCGATCTTCTCCATCAGGTCGCCGTCGTTGCGGTGGTGCGAACAGTAATGGTGACCCTCCGGAATGCCGATCTGCGGGAAGGCGCGGTTGCTGCCGTCGCCCGCGAGGAGCAGCGTCGCGACGCGCGTCGAGTCCGTCTCGAAGGCCATCGCCAGCAGGTCATACATGATGTCCATGTGGTCGCCGAAATTCGGGGGCACGCCCGGCGGCGTGTCCGCCTGCGGGTTCGGCAGATCGCCGAACTTTTCGGACCGCTGGATGCGCTGCTCGATCTCGCGCACACCCGTCAGGTATTCGTCGAGCTTGTCGCGGTCGTTTTGCGGCAGCTGCCGCTGCAGCGAGCGCGCATCGTCGAGGACGAAGTCGAGCAGCGACTTCTGCGTCGCCTGCCGCATCCGGAAATTCTGCTGGCGCTCGCCCGGGGCGCCCGCGCCGAAGAGCCGCTCGAAGACCAGACGCGGATTCGACTCCGGCGCCACCGGCGTCGAGGGCGACGCCCACGAGAGATTGTATTGGTAGGCGCACGAATAGCCCGAATCGCAGCGGCCCGATTTGCGCACCGAGTCGCAGGACAGCTCCAGCGAGGAGAAGCGCGTCAGGTGCCCCATGCGTTGCGCCACCACCTGGTCGACCGAGATGCCGACCTCGATGTCGGTGCTGTCGGTCTTGCGCGCCCGCGCGCCCGTCAGGAAGGTCGCGTTCGCCCGGGCATGGTCGCCCGCGCCGTCGTTGCCGGCCGTGGCATTCTTGTGGTCGAGCCCGCCGAGCACCTGGATCGACTTCTGCAGCGGCGCGAGCGGCTGCATCGTCTTGCCCAGCGTGAAATTCGCGCCCTCGCCCGTCGGCCACCAGTAGTCCTGGTGCGCGCCGTTGGGGAAATACACAAAGGCCATGCGCAGCGGCGCACCGCTCGGCGTGACGCCCATCCCGCCGCCGGTCGCCGCCGCGGAGGCCGCACCGGCCACGGGCGTCAGGAGCGAGTGGAACATCGGCAGCGACACGCAGGCGCCGAGTCCGCGCAGAAACTGCCGGCGATCGAGGGCTTGGTGACGCTGCGCGGCCGCGGACGAGGAACGGGAACCGGATGTCTTCATGGGGAATCGGGGGCGGGTTACGGGGACGGTCGGGGAACGAGGGGAAAATTGCAACGCGCGGGCCGATCTCACTGCTCGGCGCGCGCCTCGCGGGCGGGCGCGGTCACGCGGGTGCGCTGGAACGGCGCCGACTCCACCACGCCGGCCATGAGCGCCGACATTTTGCCTTCGGCGTGCACCAACCGTTCCGTGATCTCGTCGAGCGCCGGCGTGTCGTAATATTCCAGGCCGCGGCCCAGCGCATACGTCAGCAGCTTCTCGGCCATGCAATGGTAGATGTCGTGCTTCCGGTCGCGGACCAGCACGCGCTTCAGCTCGCGCACGTCGGCGAATTTCTCCCCGGTGATCAGTTCGCCCGCCGGCTCGATCGGCTGCCCGGCCTCCTTGTCGCGCCAGCCGCCCAGCGCGTTGAAATTTTCCAGCGCCAGACCGAGCGAGTCCATGCGCGCGTGGCACGAGGCGCAGAGTTTGTTCGAGCGGTGCACCGCCAGCATCTCGCTCAGCTTCGGCTCGCGGCCGCCGAATTCCTTTTTGGCTTCCTCGAGGTCCGGCACATTGGGCGGCGCCGGCGGCGGCGGCGTGCCGAGGATGTTTTCGAGGATGAAGAGGCCCCGCTTCACCGGCGAGGTCCGGGTCGGGTTGGACGTCACCGCCAGCACCGTGCCCTGCGTCAGCACGCCGCCGCGCGGACTGCCCGGCGGGAGCTGCACTTTGCGCAGGTTGTCGCCCGTCACCCCGGGCACGCCGTAGTGCGTGGCCAGCTTTTCGTTCAGGAAGGTGTAGTCGCTGTCCACCAGTTCGAGCACGCTGCGGTCCTCGCGGATCAGGTGCTCGAAATACATCTCGGTCTCGCTGCGCATCATCCGGCGGAAAGTCCCGTCGAACTCGATCCGCCCGTCGCGGTTGCGCGGCGCATTCGGCCCCAGCACCGCGCGGGCGTTGATCGGCACCGACTCCACGTCCCGCGCCTGCAGCCACTGCCCGGTGAAATTGCGCACGAAGGCCTGCGCCTTCGGATCCTGCAGCATCCGGTTCAGCTGCGCCCGCAGGTTTTTCCGCAGCTCGCCCCGCGCCGCCAGGCCGAAAAGCTCGTCATCCGGCATCGTCGACCAGAGGAAATACGACAGCCGCGTGGCCAAGGCCCACTCGTCGACCGGCGCGCTCTTGGCTCCCGCCGCCGCCGGCTCGTGCCCTTCCACCCGGAAGAGGAAACGCGGCGATCCGAGCACCGCCATCATCGCCCGGGCCATGCCTTCCTCGAAGGTCCGGCCCGGCTGGACATAAACCTCCCGCGCCATCGCGACGAGTTGGTCCACCTTGCCCGGCTCCGCCGGCCGCCGATACGCCCGCCGGGTGAAGTCGCCCAGCAGCTCGCGCGCGTAGCGGTCGCGGCCGGCGGCGTCCGCCGGCGCCGCGCCCGCCGGGAAAAACCGCGCGTGGTTTTCCGGCACCTGCCAGTGCTCCGGACTCAGCGGTCCGCGCAGCGTGGCCGACGCGATCCGCACCGTCACATTCGTGGCCGGCTGCGGCCGGAACTCGCTCCGCCGCGATTCCGCGCCCGCTTTTGCTCCGGTCGCGACCATCGCGGTCTCCGCCGCCAACGGCGCGCCGGACGGATCCAGCGGCACGATCTCGAAACTCACGACGTGCTTCCCCGCCGTCCACTGCAGGTCCAGCTCGTGGCGCATCGTGCGCCGCTCCGACCAGACGACGTCCTCGGTGAATACCTCCACTCCGTCGATCCGGCAGATCACCTTGCACCGGCTCGCGTCGAAATCGAACGACCCGCGCGACTCCAGTTCCAGGGCGAGATGATACTTGTCGGTCTTGTCGACCGTGAAGGCCCGCACGACCTTCGCCGCCCGCCGCGCGTTCAGGTTGTCGCCGCTCGCCGGCCCGTTTTCCGCGCGGAACTCGCGGCCGCTGACGGACCGCTCCCGCACCATTTTCGCCACCTTCGGCACGGCCTTGTCGACGATCGTCTCCGCCGCGGCCAGATACTTTTCCAGGAGCAGCGGGGACACCGTCAGCACGTCGCCGTTGTTGTCGAAGCCGTTGCCGCTGTCGTCCGGCGGAAACTCCACCTCGCTGTTGAAATCGTAACCCATCAGGTCGCGGATCGTGTTCCGGTATTCGACCCGATTCAGCCGCCGCACCGTGACCGCGCCCGGGTCCGGCTGCTTCGGATCCAGCCCGAAAACGTCCGACTTGATCCACTGCGTGAGCGTGTCGATCTCCGCCGCATTCGGCCGCGCCGCGTCCTTCTCGAGCGGCGGCATCAGGCCCGCGCGCACGTTGCGCAGCGCCGCCAGCCACATCCCGCGCGGCTCCATCGCGTGGCTCAGCGACGTGAATTCGTCGAGCGTCACCTTGCCCTTGTTCAGCCCGTTGCCGTGGCAGTCGTAGCAATACTTCTCGAGCAGCGGCACGATGGTCTTCTCGTAGCGGAGCGCCGCCTGCGGATCCGTCGCCGCACCCGCCGCCGTCGCCAGTCCGCAACTCGCGGCCAGCGCTACTCCCGTCGCCAGCAAGGGCCGCGGCAACCGGCGGAGATCTAGGGGAAGTCCAAAGGGGGAAGCTGGGAGGCGAGGCACGGCCGAATGACGATCAAACCGGGGTGAAGGTGACGGGACAAAGGAGCCCCCAACAAAGCCGCCGCGGCCCGCAATTCAAGCCCCGGCCCCGCACCTTCGTGCGCTGCTCCCCGTCGCCCCGGCCATACCGCCCCGGATGTCCCGGGCATTCGGCAGGCCGTCCCCGGTTCTTTCCCGCCGCAGGCCCACGTGGGCCCCCTTCCCTTTCTCCCGCCTCGCGTGCTTTCTGACTTCCCCCTTTCGCCTTCCGCCATTCGCCTTTCGCCTTCCGTCGTGCGCCCGCCCTCTTCCCCGTATCTCGGCCGCCTGGCCCCCTCGCCGACGGGCTATTTGCACCTGGGCCACGCCCGCACGTTTTGGACCGCCGCCGAACGCGCCCGCCGCGCCGGCGGTGATCTTTTTCTCCGCAACGACGATCTCGACCGCGCCCGTTGCCGCCCCGAGTTCGTCACCGCGATGCTGGAAGACCTTGCCTGGCTGGGCTTCCGGTGGCGCGAACCCGTCGTCACGCAAAGCACCCGGCGGGGGCGTTACCGCGCCGCCCTGTCCCGCCTCCATGCCGCGGGCCTCGTCTACCCGTGCACCCGCTCCCGCCGCGATGTCCTCGAAGCCGCCGGCGCCCCGCATGAGGGCGGCCTCGACGACGAACCCCTTTACCCGCCCGCTTTCCGCCCGCCGGCCGACGCTCCGCTTACCGACCTCCCCCCGACCGACGCGCCGATCACGGTGAACTGGCGTTTTCGCGTCCCCGACGGCGAGGCGCTCACGTTCGACGACGCCGCCCTCGGGCCGCGCACCGCCGTCGCCGGCACGGCCTTCGGCGACTTCCTCGTCTGGCGCAAGGACGACACCCCGAGCTACCAACTCGCCACCGTCGTCGACGATCTCGAACTCGGCATCACCGAAGTCGTGCGCGGCGCCGACCTCGTCCAAAGCACCTTTCGCCAGCTCCTGCTCTTCCGCGCGCACGGCCAGCGTCCGCCGGCATTCTGCCACGCCCCGCTCCTCCTTGATGCCTCCGGTCAACGCCTTGCCAAACGCACCGACGCCCTCGCCCTCCGCACCCTTCGCGCCCAAGGCGTTACCCCCGCTTCCCTCCTCGAAACCTTCCGTGCCTCCGTTCCCTTATGACCGCAAAAATCGGCGTCCTTAATATCTCCGACCGCGCCTCCGCCGGCATCTACGCCGACGAACCCGGCCAAGCCTGCGTCGCCCTCCTCCGCACGTGGCTCGCGACGCCCTTCGACGTCGACTACGCCGTCATCCCCGACGAACAGCCCGTGATCGAAGCCGCTCTTCGCCGCCTCGCCGACGAGTCCGGCTGCTGCCTGGTGGTCACCACCGGCGGCACCGGCCCCGCCCCCCGCGACGTCACGCCCGAAGCCACCGCGGCCGTTTGCCAGAAAATGATGCCCGGCTTCGGCGAACTCATGCGCGCGACCTCGCTGCACTACGTCCCCACCGCCATCCTTTCGCGCCAGACCGCCGGCATCCGCGGTCGCACCCTCATCGTCAACCTCCCGGGCCGCCCCAAAGCCATCCGCGAGAACCTCGAGGCCGTCTTCCCCGCGATTCCCTATTGCATCGACCTCATCGGCGGCCCCCGCCTCGAAACCCACGAGAGCGCGATGAAAGTCTTCCGGCCCAAGTCCTGACCCACCCGCCGGATCCGCCGCTCTGTTCGACTCGGTTCCCGCCGGCGCCGTGCGCGTGCCACCCGACGGGGCCCGCTGGTCCCGCGATTGCACCAGCGCATTCCCGTCGCCGCGCTCCCCGCCGGCGCCTCCGCTCGCCCCCACCCGTCGCTGCCCCCCTCCGTCTTGCGCCCCCCATGACTTCCGTCGACCTCCGCCAACGCCTCCGCCGCGGCGATCCGCTCTTTGGCACCTTGCTCGTCTCGCCGTCTCCGCGCTGGCCCGATGTGCTCCGCGGCAGCGGCCTCGACTTCGTTTTCATCGATACCGAGCACATCGCCCTCGACCGCGCCCAACTCAGCTGGATGTGCCAGACCTACGCCGCCCTCGGCCTCCCGCCGATCGTCCGCATCCCCGCCCCCGATCCGTATGCCGCCACCATGGCGCTCGACGGCGGCGCCGCCGGCGTCGTCGCCCCCTACGTCGAATCCGTGGCCGAAGCCCAGGCGCTGCGCGGCGCCGTGAAACTCCGCCCGCTCAAGGGGGCCCGCCTCGCCGGCGCACTCGCCGGCGAGCCCCTCGAGCCCGCCCTCGCCGCCTACGTCGCGCCCGCCGCCCGGGAGCGCATTTTCCTGCTCAACCTCGAGAGCGCCCCCGCGCTCGCCAACCTCGACGGCCTGCTCGCCACGCCCGACCTCGACGGCGTGTTGATCGGCCCCCATGACTTGTCCTGCAGCCTCGGCCTCCCCGAGCAATGGGACCACCCCGTTTTCCTCGCCGCCTGCGAAAAGATCTTCCGCACCGCCCGCGCCGCCGGCGTCGGCGCCGGCATCCACTTCTGGGGCGACGTCGCCCAGCAGGCCCGGTTCTTCGCCCTCGGTGCCAATTTTCTGATCCACAGCGCCGACATCTCCCTTTTTCAAAAACACCTCCGGCTCGAACTCGCCGCCATCAAGGCGGCCCTCCCGCCGGCCGCCTCGTCCCAAGCCCCCGCACCGCCGTCGACCGCCGCCCCCGCCGTCACGATCTGATCACCCCGAGCCGCGGCGTGCGCCACCCGTCCGGGCGCACCCCCGGCCGATCGTCCGCGGATCCCTCCGGCCGGGCGCAGCCCTGCCGCCGCCCGGAGCTTTTCCCGCCTCGTGCCGCGCCAGGCGCCAACACCGTGCCTTATCGCGCACAGTCGTCCGCGCACTACCCCGCGCGACACTCCCGTCGCGCGCAATCCCCGCGGCGCCGCCGCGTCTTCGCCGTATCCCCTCCCCCCGATGCGCCGGACCTTCGCTTCGCTCCTCACCCTGCTGTTGTTGACTGCACCGCTTGGCCTCGCCGCCTCGGCCGCGCCCAAACCCGCCGCGGCGTCGCCGGCTGACACCGCCGGCGATCCCCTCGCCACCCTCCGCCCCGGCCACCCGCGCCTCCTGCTCACCGAGCCGGCGCTCACCGCCGCCCTCGCCGCCGCGCGGTCCGACCCGCTCCGCGCCGCTCTCCACGCCCGGATTCTTGCCCTCGCCGAGGCGTAACTCGCCACCCGTCCGGTGGAACGCGTCCTCATCGGCCCCCGGCTGCACGACAAATCCCGCACCGCGCTCGGCCGCATTCTCGTTTGCTCCCTCGCGTATCGACTCTCCGGCGACACCCGCTTCGCCGCCCGCGCGACCCGCGAGATGCTCGCCGTCGCCGCCTTCCCCGACTGGAACCCGTCCCACTTCCTCGACGTGGCCGAGATGAGCCTCGCCCTCGCCGTCGGTTACGACTGGCTCCACGCTGCCCTCGCCCCCGCCGACCGCGCCGCCATCAAGTCGGCCCTCCTGCGGCATGCGCTCGGCTTCGCCCCCGCCGCCTACGCCGCCGGCGGTCCGACCGACAAGCGCCTTCGCTTCGTCGTCCAGCACCACAACTGGAACCAGGTCTGCAACGGCGGCCTGCTCGCCGCCGCCCTCGCCCTCGCCGACGAGGAACCCGCCCTCGCCCGCACGGTCATCGCCGGCGTGCGCCGGTCGTTGCCGCTCGCGATGGAGGCCTACGCCCCCGACGGCGCCTACCCCGAAGGCCCCGGCTACTGGGGCTACGGCACCAGCTACAACGTCATCGCCCTCGCCGCGCTCGAGTCCGCCCTCGGCACCGACTTCGGTCTCTCCGCCGCCCCCGCGTTCGACCGCACCGCCCTCTATCGTCTGCACATCCAGGGTTCTTCCGGCCTCGCCTTCAACCACGCCGACGGCGGCGCCACCATCGGCGCCCAGGCGGAATACACCTGGCTCGCCGCCCGCTTCCGCCTGCCGGTCGCTCTCGCGCACAGCCGCGCGCTCCTCGCCGCCGTGCTCGAACCGGCAAAAAAACTCCCGCGCAACGGCGACCGGCTCTTCGCCCTCCACGCCGCCTGGTTCCCCGCCCTGCCCGACTCGACCCCCGCCAACCCGGCCGCCGCCGCCCTCGATCATCGCTTTCGCGGCCCCGCCGAGCTCGCCCTCTTCCGCTCATCGTGGACCGATCCCCGCGCCCTTTTCGTCGGTTTCAAGGCCGGCTCCAACGCCGTCAATCACAGCCACCTCGATCTCGGCTCCTTCGTCCTCGACGCCGACGGCGTGCGCTGGGCCGTCGACCTCGGTCCCGACGATTACAACCTCCCCGCCTACTTCGGCGCCAAACGCTGGACTTACTACCGGCTCAACAACCACAGCCACAACACCCTCACCCCCGCCTCGCTCCTCCAGGAGCCCAAGGCCGTCGCCCCGCTCATCGCTTACGCCTCCAGCCCGGCCCGCGCCTTCGCCGTCGCCGACCTCTCCGCCGTCTACCCGGGCACCGCCCAAAAACTCCACCGCGGCATCGCGCTGCTCGACCGCGCGCGGGTGCTGGTGCAGGACGACGTCGCCGGGGTGCCCGCCGGCACCGCCCTCCACTGGCGCCTGCTCACCGAGGCCGCCGTCACCGTCGGTCCCGGCGCGCGCACCGCCACCCTCGTCCAGGCGGGCCGCACGCTGCGCGCCGACCTGCTCTCGCCCGCCACCGCGCGTTTCACGACCTACCCAGCCCGCCCTCCCTCCACCGCCGAGCGCCAGAACAACGGCGTCACCGCCCTCACCGCGACGGCCACGGCCGAGAGTGCGGAGACGCGGGTCGCCGTCCTTCTCACGCCCGTCGGCGACCGGTGGCCCGCCGCACTCCCGCCGCCCGCGCTCACCCCGCTCGCCAACTGGAAATAGCCGCCCGACCGCCCCGCTCGTTTGCCCCACGGCCCCGCGACGCCCAACCGCCGCTGCGCTCCTCCCGCTTCAGCCTGCACTCACCGCGCGCACGGTTTCGCCGTCACGTTTTGCGTGCCCTGCGCCGGATTCACGCCGACACTGCCCCGATGTCCGACGCCCTCGCCGCCGCCCGCACCGCCACCGCCGATTTCCGCGCCCGCCTGAGCACCGTAATCCTCGGCACCGCCTCGTCCGACGGCACACCCGACGCCTCCGTCGCGCCCACCGTCATCGATACCACCGGCGCCTTCGTGATCTGCATCAGCGGCCTCGCCGCCCACACGCGCAACCTCCGCGCGAACCCGCGCGCGAGCGTCCTGCTCGCCGCCGACGAGGCCGACACGCCGCAACCCTTCGCGCGACGCCGCCTCACCTTCGCCTGCACTGCCCAACCCGTCGCCCGCGGCACCCCGGAGCACGCGACGCTGTTTGCCGCTCTCCGGGAAAAATTTGGCCCGACGCTCGACGTCCTCGCCGGCCTCCCCGACTTCGACCTCGTCCGGCTGGTGCCGACCGGTGGCCGCCTTGTCCTCGGCTTCGGCGCCGCTTACGACGTCGACCCGCTCGACTGGCAAACCGTCACGCCCGTCGCCCGCCCCGCCCGCTGACCTTCCCGCCGTTCGCATCGTCCCGGTCTTCCCCGTCTCGCGGGTCTTACCCGTCTTCCCCATCTTCCAGGCCTTCCGTCCCTATCCCACCCGACTCGTCCGCATCCGCGCCCGATACGCATACGGGCTCTCCCCGGTTTCCCGCCGAAACGCCACGCTGAGGTAGCTCGCATCCCCAAACCCCGCCAACTCCGCGACCACCGCGATCGCGAGTTCGCTCTCTACCAGCAGGTGCTTCGCCCGCTCGATCCGCTGCTGCACGATCTGTCGGTGCGGCGAATGCCCCAGCGCCGCCTGGAATTTCCGTTCGAGCAGTGTCCGCGACATCGGCACCGCCCGCAGCACGTCGCTCACGTCGATACCGTCGCCCACGTGCTCGCGGATAAACCGCACCGCCGCCGCCACCCGCGCATCCGCCACCGCGACCGCGTCCGTCGACAGCCGCTCCACCACCGCGACCGGCTCGACCACCGTCGTCTGCGAATCCAGCCGCTCCCCGCGCATCATCCGCGCCAACATCGCCGCCGCCTCGTAACCCGTCCGCCGCGCGTTCGGCTGCACGCTGCTGAGCGGCGGCGTGCACAGGTCGCACAGCACCTCGTCGTTATCGACGCCCAGCACCGCAATCTCGTCCGGCACCGCCCAGCCGCGCAGCTGGCAGGCCTCGAGCACCTGTTGCGCCCGCCCGTCGTAACACGCCAATACCCCGAGCGGGCGCGGCAGCGCCTCCAGCCAGTCCGCGATCGCACGGATCTCGGCATCCGATCCCGCCCGCCCGCCGGCGCCGCGCTCCCCCGCCCACGTCGCACAGGTCGCACCCGCCGCTGTCACCGTCCGCCGGAATTCCACCCCGCGCTGCTTCGCCCACAAAAACTGCGCATCCCCCCAAAACGCAAAATGCCGCAGCCCCTTGCTTAGCAGATCCCGCGCGGCCAACCCCGCCACCGCCGCATTGTCCACGCTCACCCGCGGAACCTCCGACGCGTTGCGCTCCGCGCTCACGTCCACCACCGGCAAACCGGTCTTCCTCAGCGCCGCCGCACTCGCCGGCGAATC
>JACCDQ011103771.1_pt1 | contig 16720 bp, 11 predicted proteins | sample 7446031 | NCBI WGS metagenome assembly JACCDQ01 (sample SAMN15323442, study PRJNA562643) | freshwater metagenome | isolation source: river surface water | place: USA:Blue River Watershed | collected 2017-08-17
ACTTCCCGACTCAATCCGACATTGTACCTCGACGAATATCGGTTTATAGTTTCTTCTTTCTGACCAAAGGGCGAAGTATCAGAAGTAAAGGCTTAGACAGCTATGATTTTGGAGAAAACACTTTCTTTTTTCTGCCTGCTTATCAGATTACAACGCACCAAGAAATATGTTTTGGTAGCGAAGGATATTACTGCCATTTTGATATGGAATTGTTGAATGTGGATTATAAAACCAAAGACCTCATCAATGATTTTCCTTTTTTAGAGTTTAATGCCAATCCAATCGTTATGATTAATGATGAAGCTAAAGCGCGCATTATTCCTTTACTCGAAAGGCTCATCGCAGAATATAAAGCTGGTGATGATTGTAGGTTTGATATTCTTAGAGTGTACTTGATGGCGGTCTTTACCGAATTAAAAATATTTGTCGGTTCGTCTAAACCAAGTATTTCAAATTCAGCTTATTTGATTACCGAACAGTATAAAAAATATTTATCTCAATACATTTATGAAAAGCAGAAAATTACCGACTACGCTGAAATGATGGCTATTTCGCCCAATCATTTGAATAAATGTGTAAAGAAAACCTTGGGCAAATCAGCCCATGACTTACTCAACGAAATGCTCGTGCTCGAAGCAAAGGTTTTGCTCAAACAAACTTCTTTGTCGGTCAATGAAATTGCTTACAAGATTGGCAAAAACGAGAGCAGCGATTTTGTTCGTTTCTTTAAAGCTCAAACGGGTTTGCGACCCACCGAGTACCGATTGATGAAATAACCATGCTTACAAAAGTTGAAATACCTCACAATATACAGCACGTTGTTGAACAAGGTGCTGTAGTTGGATTTTTGATAGAAGTAACCATGCCTTACGCACGCAGTATCAAATTGTCTGCTTTGAAAGAACTGCACGTATGGGTGAATAATCGTTTCTTCGATACGTTTTCTCTTACTTTTTGTATAAAAAACCAACAATATTCGTCGGCTACGTGGTTGACCGCCCACGAAGAATGTTGGGAGAAAGAAGAAAAAGCAAAAATTTTTGTGCCCTTGTGTGGCGGCTTGGCCAAAGGCCGGTATTGTATTAGCCTGATGATGCACCTGCAAAGCGATTATTTGCCTTATCCAATTCGGCAAAGGTTTCAGAAAGTTGTTGTGTTATAAAATATAACTTTATTGAGTTATAATATAATTTTACCACATTTGTACCATCATTGATGACCACTTACGAACGTTGGTAGTGTTAAATAATAACTGACACCTTTTTCAACAAGCAATCTCTGTTATATGAAAAAGCCCAAAGCTTAAAATGGAGATTGAGCATATTATAGTTGCTTTGAGAAAGAAAGCTTTTTTCATACCGTACATTTTTTATTAGACTATCACCAATTTTCATCCTTCCCCTTAATTGATAAATATTATCATCTCCACAGCTTTCAAAAGAAATAAACTTTTCTCCCGAGTCTTTTAAAAAATAAAACTTCAAGGGGCTGTCTATTACAGTATCGACCTCTGTAATAGTTGCTTTTATAAACATAGTCTTAATCTTATCGTTTAGATAGCCATTGAACAAGAAAACCAACAACTCGCTCACTTACGAGATTGGTTATTACCAATGTTGATGAATGGGCAAGTGGTGATGGAGTAGTGGGGATACACTATTTTAAACGTCCGTTTTCTGGTACAAGTACAGTAACAGATTTATTTAGGTAAATAGACGCAGAAGCATACGTATATTTACTCATACCTTTTATCAAAATACCGTTATTGAAACAAAATTAAGTTTCTTAAACTTTCAGTTAACCTTAGCAAGAATCGGGTTGGGGCAACTCGAAGGAATCATTACTTTTGTCAACAAATCGTTATGTTATGGAAACTCAAAACAATTACCAACGGATTGCCCAAGCCATTGAATACATCCAACAAAATTATCGAGCCCAGCCTTCGCTCGATGACGTAGCGGCTTATGTACATTTGAGCCCTTTTCATTTTCAACGGATGTTTACAGCATGGGCAGGGGTAAGTCCGAAAAAGTTTTTGCAATATATCAGCCTTGCACATGCCAAACATTTGTTAAGACAACAAGAAGCTTCACTTTTTGATGCGAGCGAAGCCCTAGGGCTTTCGGGTACGAGTCGTTTACATGATTTATTTATCAGTATCGAAGGCATGACCCCCGGCGAGTATAAAAATGGCGGAGCAAGCCTGCATATTCATTATGCTTTTGCGGAGTCGCCTTTTGGTAAGCTGTTGGTTGCTTCAACACACAAAGGGATTTGTTATATGGCATTTTGTGAAGACGAAAAAGAAGCTTTTGATGTATTACAAACACATTTTCCTAAAGCTCATTTTGTTCAAGAAAATACCCCTGTACAACAACAGGCATTGCTGTTTTTTCAAGAAGATTGGAATGCTTTGCCTCAACTCAAATTACATTTGAAAGGAAGTGATTTTCAGCTTAAAATATGGGAAACCCTACTTAAAATCCCTATGGGCGACCTCACGACGTATGGTTCTATTGCCCAACAAATTCAACACCCCAAAGCCGCAAGAGCAGTTGGTACAGCCATTGGTAGCAATCCTGTAGCGTATTTGATTCCTTGTCATCGGGTTATTCAAACAAGTGGAGCGTTGGGCGGTTATATGTGGGGAATTACACGTAAAACGGCTATTATTGGCTGGGAAGCAGCAAAAGTTTTGATGCCTCACGACGAAGCGTAAAAACACCAAGGAGGATGATTTTTTATGTCATTTTTAGAAAAAACAAAGGTAAGATTATCAAATGAATTTAGCATTATTTCAAGAAAACACATCCATCAATTTGCTCCCCTGCGATGGCACAGTATGGTATTACGGACGTATTTTAAGCCCTTCGGAAGCAACTACTTTTAAAGATACCTTACTACAAACCTTGGCTTGGAAACACGACGAAGCGATTATTTTTGGAAAACACCTCTTTACCCAACGCAAAGTATGTTGGTATGCCGATAGTCCATTTTCTTATACTTATTCTAAGATAACCCGCACAGCCTTGCCTTGGACACCTGCATTACTGACACTCAAACAATTGGTAGAAGAAAAAACACAGCAGCCATACAATGCTTGCTTGCTGAACCTATACCATGATGGCAACGAAGGCATGGCTTGGCATAGTGATGATGAAAAAGAATTAGGAAAAAACGCAGCTATCGCTTCGCTTTCGCTTGGAGCAGCCCGAAAATTTGCTTTTAAACACAAAACTTTGCCTTTACAAACTTCTTTGGTATTAGAAAATGGGAGTTTATTATTGATGAAAGACGAAACGCAAAGTCATTGGTTACACGCCATTCCCAAAGCCAAACGAATAAAAGACCTCAGAATCAATCTTACTTTTAGGAAAATGCTTTCACAACAGTCAAGTATTGGTTTGTGATGAAACCAATACTTGACTTGAAGGCTTATTCTACAATTTTCCATCCATCACGGTATTGACGACCAACAAACTGATTAGCATCATCGAAGTTGGTAATACGCATTTCGTCGCCATTCCATAATAATTTAGTACGACCATAAAAATCGAAGTTGCCTTTTTCGTTTTTCTTTCTCAGCATATAGCTTCGGATAGCCAAATTGCCCATCAAAACAGTTTCGGTAAGTGGGCCAGCATAATCGAAAGAAGAAGTAAGAGCTTTGTGTTCGGCACTTTCATAGCCTGCTTTGCAAGCGGCTGTCCAGCTCACTTGATGCCCATATTCGGGCAAAGGATTGGCAAGCGTTTCTATTTTTGGTGCGGTAATGACTTCCCCCGATTTGAGGTAAATTTTAGGATTATTGCCATACATGCCAATCGACATAATGCCTTTTGTGCCGTGGAGAAGAATACCATTGGCACCGCCGTCATTACTCAGTGGCTCATTGGCAGGAATCCAATCGGGGTGCATGGGGCGAATACCGCCATCCATCCAAATCATTTTTAAAGGCGACTTATTTTTTGCTGTGGCTGGAAATTTAATCTCTACGTGTGACGAAGGAGGACAACCTTCAGGAATGTATTCAGGATTCCAGTCTTTCAAAAACACCGCTCCAACACTACATTCTACTTCAGTTGGGTATCCTAATCCTAATATTCTGAAAGCCGAATCTATGGTATGACAACCAATATCGCCTAATGCTCCTGTGCCAAAATTCCACCAACCTCTCCACTTAAACGGATGGTACAACGGATGATAATCGACCCATTGAGCAGGGCCAACCCAAGTGTCCCAAGCTTTAGGAGAAATACTTTCAGGTAAATTGGGCTTATCAGTTGGAACAGGTATGCCTTGTGGCCAAACAGGGCGGTTTGTCCAAATATTAACCGTATGAACAGCCCCGATTTTTCCTTGTTTAAACCATTCTACAGCAATGTTTTGGGCAGGATTTGAAGACCCCTGATTTCCCATTTGCGTGACCACCTTGTATTTATTGGCGGCTTTAGTAAGCATTCTTGCTTCGGCGATATTATGGGTTAAAGGTTTTTGCACATATACGTGTTTGCCCAATTGCATACAAGTCATGGCGGCATACGCATGAAAATGGTCGGGAGTCGAAATGGTGACGGCATCAATATCGTTTTTCATTTCGTCGAGCATAACCCTGAAATCTTGGTATTTTTTGGCTTGTGGAAATTTTTCTAGGGCAGTTTTAGCTCTTGAAAAGTCTATATCGCATAAGGCTACCACATTCGATGTGCCATTGTTGTAGGCATTGATAATATCTGATTGCCCTTTTCCACCTGCCCCAATGGCCGCAATATTGAGCTTATCGCTAGGAGCAATAAAGCCTTTACCAAGTACGTGCCGAGGCACAATAAAAAAGCTTCCTAGGGCAACCGAGCTTGCCTTAATAAAATCTCTTCTGGAAGATTGTTTTTTGTTAGTTGACATAGTTTGGAAATTAGCGTAATAATTGGGTGACTTTCGTAAGTTAAATATGTTTGACCTGAGAAAATTATTATTTTTTAAGTCAAAGCGTATCTTGACTTAACCGTATCGGAGCGTAATTTAATCTATGTGTTTTTCTATTTCATCTAAAATAAATACAAATTGTTAGAAAACCTGTATTTTTGATGCTTGTTATGCTTATACTTTATCATTCGACTATGAAACCAACGTTTTCTTTACTGTGCTTGCTGGGATTTTTTTTGTGTTTAATACAAATCACATCGTTTGGGCAAGCCTATCATTTAATTCAAGATGCTAAGGCTCTTGGAGGCGACTGTTATCAACTAACAGCCACACGCACCAATCAGTTGGGGCTTGTTTGGTATGACGATGCCTTGAATCTTAATGAGTCTTTTAGTATAGAATTTGAGATGAGCTTTGGAACACTTGACGCTGATGGAGCAGATGGCATGATGTTTATTATGCAAACCGTTGGTACAAATGCACAGGGGCTTTATGGAGGTTCATTAGGTTTTGCAGGCTTTAGCCCTTCACTTGGCATAGAATTTGACACTTGGCAAAATTCAGATTTCCTCGACCCTGCTTTCGACCATATTGCTGTTTTACAAAATGGAAATGTGACGCATTCGGGTGCAAATAGCATTGTTGCACCAGTAAAAGCCTCCGACATAAGTGACAACATAGAAGATGGCAAAACCCATAAAATACGCATAAAATGGGATGCTAAAAAGAAAGAAATGAATGTGTATTTTGATTGCTCACTTCGTTTGACTTTTACCAAAGATATTGTAAAAGATGTTTTTAATGGACGCAATGCCGTTTGGTGGGGCTTCTCAGGGGCCACAGGGGGGTCATTCAACAACCAAACCGTTTGTCTAAAAAAAGAAATTGTAGCAAAAAATCTTTTTTCTAATGTATGCCAACCCGAAGGTGTTCAGTTGGTTAGTCGTGAAGCCGCCGACGGCAAATACGAATGGTCGCCTAGTACTGGCTTGAATAGCACAACGATTCGAGCACCTTTTGCCAAGCCTAATCAAACGCTTACATATACCGTAAAGTACAAAGACGCTTGCCTGCTGCCAGTAGAAGACACCATCAGGGTTGAGGTATTACCACCGCCAAGTGTTACAATAAATAATCTTGAAGTGTTATGTTCTTTGAATCCTATTCAACTTGTCCCTAGTGTAAAAAATGACGTAGGAACGGTAAGTTATCGCTGGTCAACCAACGAAACGACCCCTAGTATCAATGTCAATCAAGCGGGTAATTACACCGTAACGGTTTCAAACCCTGCTTGTCAGGTAAGCAAATCGGTAGAAGTACGCAGCGAACGCCCCAATCTTTTGCCAGATACTACTTTATGTCTCAACTTGCAAGCAATTGCCCTAAGTGCTGGCGAAAATAATTTGAACTATACTTATCGTTGGTCGCCTACGGGCGAAACTACGCCCAACATTACGGTATCTTCGCCAGGCAACTATAAAGTGTTGGTTTCAACGCCTTTGGGCTGTGCCAAAGAACGGAATGTGATAATTTATGAAACGCCTCAAATTACTACAGACCTCGAAAAAGTACTGTGCGAAGGCTCACAAGTTACCTTGTCGCCTACTATTACTGGACGTGGCGCTTACAGTTACGTTTGGTCGAATGGTGCAACAGGTAATAGCATTACGGTAAAAACAGCCGGAACTTATACACTGAATGTAGCCCAAGATAGATGTACAAACAGCGTAAGCATCAACGTCACACAAAGGCCGTATCCAAGTATTCTGCGAGATGAAGTAGCCTGCTTCGACCGCCCTTTGGTAGCTGGCGTGTTAGACAATGGCTTGCAATATTATTGGCCTCATACTGGCGAACGAACACGGGCTGTATCTGTTTCGGCAATAGGTACGTATGCCGTTCAAATCAGTAATATTTATGGTTGTACCAAAACCCGAAAGTTCAATGTAACAGGGCCGTGCAATCCACAAGTATATGCCCCTACCATGTTTACACCCAACAAAGATAATGTAAATGATACATTCCAAATCAGCATGGATGGCGGACAAATTTTAGGCCTTGCCATTTATAATCGTTGGGGCGAATTGTTGTATTATCAGACCAGTGCAGCTCCGCAATGGGATGGCAAAACCAAAGACAATGATTGTCTGGATGGCGCCTATCCTTATGTTTTGTACTACAAAACAACTCGTGACAACACCGTACAAGAATACAAAGGGGTGATTGCCATTCGACGGTAAAATACGAAGTTATGAATCATGCGTTAAATATTTTGAATATCAAACCATTGTAGTATTTTTAAATATAAACTGTCCTTGCCTAAAATAGGTTGCGTTTGGAAGGCAACCTATTTTAGGCAAGGACAGTTTGCAAATCATCACTCACAATCCAGCATTCATACTTATATTACATGATTATTAAACATACTTTTGCCGTGGGTCGTCCTCAACAAACCCTTGTCAAATACATTTATTTACCTCCCGAAACGCACCAAATACGCATACCTTCGCAAGAGGGCTTTAGTTTTGCGATGCAAGCCCAAACCCTTGAGGTGTCTTTCTGTCCTTCTCATCGAAAAAAATACCGGGCTAGTGTCACCATACACGACCGCCAGCAGGTTCTTTTGGCTAAGTACGAGCTATGGGGTAGGTGTACCTACCCTGCGATTCCTAAAACGGCTTGGATAGCTTGTATTATCGCTTTACTAGGCTGTTGGGTGTGGTGGTATAGTGCCAAACCACCAGTACAAGCAAAAGATTTGGCTCTTACACAGCTCGATACCTTGCGTATTGGGGCAACAGTATCGTATATTGATAAAGATGCTTTACAAGTAAAGTTTCGACGCTGTGGCTTCAAAGGCGTAATTGGGCAGTACGCAACGTTACTGCCGCTCGACTCGCTCATTACTTTACTAGCCATGGGGCGTATCAATGGCATTGTAACCGAACACAACAACCCTGCTCATGGGGCTATTGTGTGGAGTACGCCATACGCTATGCACGAAGAAACAGACGGCTTGAAGCTGGGTTTATGGCAAACGGATAAAAACAAAAAAATTATAGCAAATTTTTCTAACAATTAGTGATAAAGTAAAGGGCTAAAAGGGTATTAATAGAAAGAGGGGGCTTGGAATGGCCAAAGCAACTCCTTTACATCATCTTAATAATTTGTTTTGTATGGAATTGACAGAAACTTTACTCGAAGAGATTCATGGCTACCTTGCCAACAACATGACACCCCAACAAAAAGCCGCTTTTGAAACACAAATGCAGGCAAACCCCGACTTGGCTCAGGAGGTACGCACCCAACAGCGTATCAAACAGGGCTTGAAGGTGCTGAAACGTAAAAAATATTTCCAAAGCCTGCACCAAACCTTGCTTGACGAAGGAGCTTTGCCCGAAATACAGACAAGCGAGCCTGTACCGCCCAAACGCATCGTCCTTTGGCAACCGATAGCCGCCGCCGCTTGTGTGGGCTTGCTCATCACAGGGCTGTGGTGGTACCAGCAACAAGAAGCCGATGGCTTACAGGTGAATAGCTATACGCCACCCAAACGCCCCATCGACTACGCCGAGCAAGCTGCCCTGCACCGCCTCGACAATGCCTTTGCCCAACAATACGCCCCCGACTCGATTAGGGCGTTTATCAAAAACCCTTACCCTTTGGTAGCCCAACGTGCCGAATGGTACTTGGCCCTGACTTACCAACGCTTGGGTGAGCCAGCAAAAGCCCAAGAACTCTGGCAAGCAATGGCCCAAAACCCCAAACATAGTTATTACAAACAAGCAGAAAAAGCGTTGCATAAGGCTGAAAAATAGCGTAACTTTATTATCAAACCACGTATAAATATGCACAATACTACGCTAAAGAAAAGTTTCTTTTTTTTCTACAATATACTCCTACTAGCTTTGTTGCTGTTGGGGCAACCTTTGTATTGCCAAGAATTGAGCCACATCGACTTTAAAGCAGAAGACCAACAAATAGAGATACGCTACGACCTCAAAGGAAATGGATCTTTTAGCCTAAGCCTGTATTACAGCCTTGACGGCTATAATTGGCAGAGTGTACCAAACAATGCTTGCAGCGGAGCGATAGGAGACAATATACAGGCTGGCATGGGCTTGCAGCTTGTGTGGCGACCACTTGAGCATCTTGGGCAATTGGAGGGTAATTTGAGCGTCAAATTAAAAGCACTATATAACACCCCTGTAATCTCAGATGATGATAAGCCTGATTTAAAAAAAGCTATCAATTATAGCGATATGCAATTTCTTTTCTCTGAAACACAGGCAAGAGGTATGAAAATTGTGGCAAAATATCCTCTCTCGATAGATGCTTACCCTGATTACACGGCAAGTAACTTAAAAAAGGAGCTAGAGTTTCATCGATTTATTCAATTTGATAAAAAGAGTGCGTACATAAGTGGAAATTATTCAAAAGGTAATGGCATTGACGATGAAATTATTGGGACATCCGATTTACCTTATGAGCTGCTGGATATTAATAATTTTGCCATTTCTTTGAATTTTAAAATAAATACTCAAAATAAGGCTATGCCAATCCTATATATTGGGCAATTATGTAGGCGAATTGGTATTGAAATATCTAATACTAACACTCTTTTTTGTACGTTTGATAATACTCAAAAAAAAGTTTCATCTACTGCAACAGTTAAGGCGAATAGCTGGAATGAATTGCTATTGGTTTATACAAAGAAGAATATAAGTTTGTACCTAAATCGAGAACCAATTTTGAATTATAGCTATACATTCAGCGATTGTTTAAGTAAATACGAAAAGAGTGGCGTAAAAATAGTATCGGCTAATTATGCCAATGGCTCGGCGTTCAAAGGATATTGGAAAGAGTTCAATATATATACTTTAGCCTATTAAAAACATGGAAAAACTCATCTTTTTATGCAGTATTCTTGTAGGATGGCATAGCTTATATGCACAAAGCCAGCTAGAAGCCAAAAGCCCTAGCCACTATGTCAACATCAAGAAAAAAGCGTTAAATGTACTATCTAAAGGTAAAAGAGAGGCCATACTGATTGGCAATACCGAGTATGTGTATGGTACGAAATTGGGAGCCCCTCCCATTAACGATGTGCAAGACCTAGCAAATAAACTCAAACTTTTAGGCTTTAATGTGGTGGTAGTAACCAATGCAACATTGGCAACGACCAAGCAAGCCATTAGAGCGTTTGAAGAACGTATCAAAGAGGCTGAGATAGCAGCGTTTTTTTACGCTGGTCATGGCATGGAAATAGGAGGTAAAAAATATATCATTCCTATCGATGCTCAACTCAAAAGCCCTGTTGATGCCGATGATGATGCCTATAACATAGAAACCCTTTTCTTACGCTTACGCAATGCTGGTGCCAAACACAACCTTATCATACTTGATGCCTGTAGAAACGACCCGTTTAAGGAAGATGCCTCCGAACGAGCGTGGGGCGACAATGGCAGTAGGGGTTTTACGCCTATAGAACTCAAAAGAATGCCCCAAGGCAATGTGTATTTAGCCATGGCAACAGGCTGGGGACTCAAAGCTGCCAACGGCGAAGGACGCAACGGCACTTATACCGCCAGCTTGCTAAAGACCTTGCAAGCTGGCATACGCCTAGAAAAAGTGTTTGATAGAACCGCCATCGACGTAAAAAAACAAACTCAAAACGCCCAAAATCCGCAGTTTGTCAAAGAAGTATCGCTAGACGAAGAGTTTGTTTTTTAAGCTTGGTATAACCTTTTCAAAAGCTTAACAGATCTTTGAGAATGAAAATAATCACCGTATCTCTTTAGCTAAAATACCTCCCTATTGTCCTGAACTCAATGCCGACGAACAAGTTTGGCGGTACTTCAAAGATGATACGCTAAAAAATATCGTTTGCAAAAATATTACAGAACTTCATGGAAAATTATTAAACGCCTTTGGAGACCTTAAAATCAAAAAAATAAAACCAAACAAAAATATTTTGTATTCATAATTCAGCACTCATAACCAATAAATTTCCGTAAGCTAGATTTGCACTTTCTTTGGTCATGGATAATTTTATCAATAACTAGCCGCAGGAGCAACCGTCCGTTGAGAATCGGTTAATTCAGAAAACTTGTCTGAAATATCTTGTTGTTTTGGCCAATAGCAAGAAAACCGATTCTCAATTTCTAGCTAATCTTTATCATTCCCCAACAATCTCTTAGACGAAAAGAGTATTTTTTCAAATAAAAGAGCTTTATCATTCTTATATTAGTGTCTATGCGTGTACATTTTGATGCTCTCTTCATGCTAGACCTGTAAAGCCCAAAAGTATTATCCACTCAAAAATTTTTTCGCCCCATAAAAAGAAAAAATTGATTGACTATGAAGACTCCGTACTATATCAGTTTGTTGCTTTTACTCTTCCAAACTTCATTGGGACAAGTAAAAGACTATAATTTTATCAACCTCAACAATAAAAATGGACTATCGTCCAATTCTGTCAGTGCTATTCTGAAAGATAAATATGGCTTTATGTGGTTTGGTACTGACGACGGACTGAATAAATTTGACGGACAAAATTTTACTGTATATCGGCATAGCGAAACGGATTCAAACAGTATCGGTAGGGGAGTAGTAATGGCGATGCAAGAAGATGTAAACGGGAATTTGTGGGTTGGTACAAATATTACGCTATCTCTTTACAACAGAAGTTTGAATAATTTTATCAATGTTGATTTTAGTAAATTGGGTTGGATTCGCTGCCTCAGAGCCGACCATTTAGGCAATATTTGGGTCGGTACATACAATGGATTACATTATTTTAATCCCAAAACAAAGAAAATCATTACTTATAAAGCTAATCCTTTAAGAAAAGATAAGCTGAACTCGGATGTAATTCTTTCAGTATTTGAAGACAGTAAAAACAATGTATGGGTGGGTACAAATGCAGGCTTTCATTTGTTGAATCCTGCTAAAGGCACGTTTGTTCGATACTTTCATGAAAAAAATAATCCCTTGAGTATTGCCAGTGACGTTGTTCGTAATGTGGTAGAAGACAAAGAAGGAAATCTTTGGCTTGGTACAGACGAGGGACTGGATAAAATGAATGTACAAAGACAAACCTTTGTACATTTCAAAAGTATAAAATCGGATGCACAAACACTGAGCGATAATAGCATTTATAAAATTGCTTTTGACAAAGACGCAAAACTTTGGGTAGGCACAGAAGACGGACTGAATATCTTTAACCCTAAAGACGGTAAAAACCTCAGAATCAGCACCTCAGAATCGAACAAATTTAATGGTGCAGGCAGTTTTATTGGGCATTCGGTCAGAGATATTTATTTGGATAATTGTGGCATTTATTGGATTGGAACAATCAAAGCTGGCGTAAACAAGTACGATAGCAATTTGGCATACTTCAATCATACGAGATTAAATCCTTCGGTTTTTAACAGTGGTTCTGTGATAGCATTTGCGGAGAGTCCGACGGGAGATATATTTATCGGTACAGAAAGCAGAGGGCTAAATATTTTTCATACAAAAACTGGTGCTATAAGTCCCATTCCGTTGGCAGGCGTGGATGCCAACAAAAGCATTATTTTGTCTTTGGAACGTTCAGAAAATACGCTTTGGATTGGTACATATTTGTACGGGTTGTACATCAAAGATTTGAAGACAAATACCACCAAAAATATGCGTATTGCCAAAAGTAACACAGACGCTACCAGCGTTCCGATTAATTGCTTAAAAGCCGATAAACAAGGAAATATTTGGATAGGAACGAATGGGAAAGGACTGTATAGGTACAACATTAAAACAGCCGAATTACTGCATTTTAGTCGTATTTTTTACGAGAAACAGGCAAGAACGACACTAAAAAATGGATACATTACTACTATTGAAATAGACCCCAAAGGGAATTTATGGATAGGCACAAATGGCAGTGGCTTGACGGTCTTTAATCCAAGAGAAAAAAAGCTGAAAATATTTAATCATGACAATAGCCATTTGCCATTTGACATGATTTTGGCGGTTCATTGCGATAAAAGAGGGCAAATCTGGGTAGGAGTAATGGGCGGTGGCTTATGTCTTTTTGATGCAAAAAATCAAAATTTTCGTCAATACAGTGCCAAAAACCTTCTTTCAAACGATGTAATTTGTAAAATATTAGAAGATGATTCGGGTAAATTATGGGTAAGTAATAATAAAGGAATCAGCGTTTTTGACCCTCAAAAAAAGATATTTAAAAATTATACGTATCATAATGGCATTCAACAAAGTAATTTTAATTCCGGAGCAGGGCTAAAAACCAGCACGGGAGAAATGTATTTTGGTGGAAATGAAGGCTTTAATTATTTTAATCCAACATACCTCAATCAAAATAGAAATACGCCTACGTTGGTATTGACAGATTTAAAAATTGGTAACAAAAGTGCCAATCCTGTTGAAAATACAGAAATTACAGAGCCCATTTCACTGGCGAAAAGAATAGACCTAAGCTACAAACAGAATTTTTCTTTGGATTTTGTCGCCCTAAATTATACCGCTCCGCAGGAAAACCAATATACTTATATGCTTGAAGGTTTTGATAAAGATTGGAATAAAGTTGGCACGGTTACGACGGCTGTTTATACCAATTTGGACCCCGGCACTTATCAATTTAGGCTCAAAGCCAAAAGTGAAGATAGCTCTTGGCACACGCCCGAAAAAGTAATTGAGATTATCGTTCATCCGCCTTTTTGGCGTACTTATTATGCCTATATTGCGTATGCACTGATTTTGATAATGATTTTCTGGACTTTGCGTAGAAGAGCAATTCAGAAAATCAGAAATGAATTTGCTTTGGCACAAGAACGCCTTGAACTGAACCATCTTATCGAGAAAGAAAGAACCGAAGCCGAGCGAAAAATGGAATTAGAACAACTCAAAATTAAGTTTTTGACTAACCTTAGCCATGAGTTAAAAACGCCATTGACACTGATTTTAAACCCAATTGAAAGTCTTTTATCGAAAGAAAAAAGTACAGAAAAAGTAGAAACCCTCAATTTGATTAACCGAAATGCCAAAAGACTTTTGAATATTGTCAATCAGTTATTGGATTTGCGAAAGATTCAAGAGAATGAATTAAAGCTGAATCTTTCGGAAGGAGACTTAGTTTCGGTTGCCAGAGAAATATTCGATTCTTTTAAGTATATATCAGAGCGTAAACATATTCATCTTGATTTTGTTAGTTCAATCCATGAGTTTTATACGGTTTTCGATAAAGATAAAGTAGAACGCATTTTGCTTAATTTGTTGTCTAATGCCCTCAAGTTTACCCAAGAAAACGGAAGCGTATATTTTCATATCGAACCAAGTGCCGAACAAGGTATCAAGCTAATTATCGGAGATACAGGTGTTGGTTTATCGGCTGAGGTATTGGATAAAATATTTGAGCGATTTTATCAAGTAAACGACAAGGCACATATTCTCAACCAAGGCAGTGGCATTGGGCTGTCAATTACACAGGAATTTGTAAAGCTACACGGTGGTACAATCAGTGTTAGCAGTGAAGAAGGAGAGGGCAGTATTTTCACCGTTACGTTGCCTTTGCTCGAAATAATACCAAGCGAAACCCTGCGTACTTCCTTGGCTATGCCAGAAGAGAAAAAGCAAATAGAAACGACGGAAGAAGTATCAAACGAAATTGCTAAAATCGAAAAACCAACAGTATTATTGGTGGACGATAGCGAAGATATTAGAACCTATCTGAGAGAGAATTTAAAAGATAAGTACAGAATTGTAGAGGCTTCCGATGGCAAACAAGGCTGGCAAAGAGCCCTTTCGGCACATCCAGCCATTATCGTAAGTGACGTAAATATGCCCAATATGGACGGCATTGCTTTGCTGAAAAAACTAAAAAGTGATAGCCGAACCAAGCATATTCCTGTGATATTACTGACGGTTTTATCCGAAGAAATAGACCAACTGAATGGCTTAGAAACAGGAGCAAACGATTATTTGACAAAGCCCTTTAGTTTTCAACTATTGAAGGTAAAAATCAATAATTTACTGAATCTCAATAGTACTTTCAAAGATACATACAGCAAACAAATTAATATCGAAATTCCAGCCGTAGAGGTGATGTCGGAAGACGAAAAGTATTTATTGAAAGTTACGCAGCTTGTAGAAGACCACATCAGCAATCCTGATTTATCGGTAATTGAATTGAGTAAAAAAATGAATACAAGCCGTGGAACACTGTACAGTAGAATTTTGAGCCTGACAGGCGAAACGCCCGTCGAATTTGTGCGTTCGGTAAAGCTCAAGCGAGCGGCGATGCTTTTAGAAAAAACCGATATGAAAATTGCCCATGTTGGTTACGAAGTAGGTTTCTCGAATCCCAATTATTTTACAAGAGCCTTCAAAGCAAAATATAATGTTTCGCCTTCTGAGTACATCCTCTTGAAGCGAGTCCCTACAAAAATGAATCAGTCTATAGCAGAACCCATCCAAGATTGACACGCATAAAAATACCGTAGCTTTGCCTGAGCTACGGTATTTTTATGAACGCTATTTCATCTTTATTACATAAAAAAGAAAAACTTAAACAAAAGACATTTTTCTATTTTTTATCCTTCTTTCTCCTGCATTTGTACCTACAGCTTTCTCTTTTTGTAATATCAGTGCTATAGAATAGCACAATTTTATACTTTTTGAACATCTGTGAATCAGATTTGGTAATACGTGCCGTATAGTTTTTTTAGCATCTACTTACTTTACGCCGTCAAAATCACCATCTTTTCTTTGGATGGTTAAATAAATTATTAAAACAATCACATTTGTCATTTCTTATGAAAAAATTCGACTATCTTATTTTTCAAAGGAAGCGTATCCCATACTTTTTGGTATGGTGCATACTGCTTTTATCAATTTCCAGCTTTAGTACGGTGGCTCAAACACTGAAAGGGCGTATTACGACCGACGACACCAAAGCCCTGCCTGGAGCGTCAGTTTTAGTGAAGGGTACAAATATCGGAACGGTGACAAACAGTAATGGAGAGTATTCTATCAATAATTTACCCAAAAACGCTACGATTGTTGTATCAAGTATTGGTTATGTAAAACAAGAAATTGTAGTTGGAAATAAAACCACCATCGACGTTGTGTTACTTACCGATACCCGTGAATTGGGAGAAGTAATCGTAGTAGGTTATGGTACGCAAAAGAAAAGAGACATTACTGGCTCGGTGGTATCTGTTACAGAAGCAACCCTTAAAGAAGTACCAGCCCCCAACCTTCTCAATTCATTAAAAGGGAGAGCCGCAGGGGTTTCTATTGTAAGTAATGGTTCTACTCCCGGAAGCCAAGCTTCTATTCGTATTCGTGGAAACCGCTCTTTAACCACAGGAAACGGCGACGGACTCGATGGTCCATTGGTAGTAGTGGACGGTATTCCCTTTGGCGGTTTGAACGACATCAACCCTGATGATATTTCAAACATCGAAATCCTTAAAGATGCTTCTGCAACCGCCATTTATGGTTCACGTGGGGCAGGAGGGGTTATTCTGGTAACGACCAAAAGAGGAAAAGTTGGTAAACCTGTATTTACTTACGATGGCTATCATGGAATTACAAACATGATGGGCAAATACAACGTAATGAATGGCGAGCAATATGCTAAATTCAAAGAATTATCGGCTGCTTACAACACACAAGGGGCTGGCACAACGGCTTATCCTTTGACAGAAGAAGAGAAAGCAAATTTGGCGGCTGGGGTTTCAACCGATTGGCAAAGTTTATTGTACAAACAAGGCTTCAATACCAGTCATCAGCT
>JACCDQ011851257.1_pt1 | contig 16718 bp, 16 predicted proteins | sample 7446031 | NCBI WGS metagenome assembly JACCDQ01 (sample SAMN15323442, study PRJNA562643) | freshwater metagenome | isolation source: river surface water | place: USA:Blue River Watershed | collected 2017-08-17
GAAGGTTGGATTAACGGTGGTTATTTTGTCCTCCATCGTAAGGTTCTAGATTTGATTCAAGATGACAGTACGGTTTTTGAGGCTGAACCATTACACACTCTGGCTGAAAAAGGAGAATTGGCTGTTTACCAACATAATGGCTTCTGGCAATGTATGGACACCTACCGGGAATTAGAAGTTCTCAATGAACTTCACCACAAGAATCAAGCACCTTGGCAGGTTTGGCGATGAATTTAGATTTTTGGCAAGGTAAAAAAGTTTTTTTGACTGGTCATACTGGCTTTAAAGGATCGTGGCTTTCTCTATGGCTTACAAACTTAGGAGCAGAAGTAATTGGTTTAAGTCTCTCGCCTGACACCCAACCATCTTTATTCGAGCAGTTAGGCTTAGTTAAGTATCTAACTCATTATTTAGGAGATATTCGAGACGCTGATTTAGTTGCTAAACTTATACATCAAGCTAAGCCTGATATTGTCTTTCATCTGGCAGCACAACCCCTTGTTAGGAGTTCCTATATAGAGCCAGTTGAAACTTGGAACATAAATGTTATGGGAACGATTCATGTTTTAGAAGGATTAAAAAAACTTGATTATCCCTGTGCCGCGGTTTTTATTACAACAGATAAATGTTACGAAAATCGTGAATGGATTTATGGCTATCGAGAAAATGATCCATTGGGAGGATATGATCCCTACAGCTCTAGTAAAGCAGGGGCGGAGTTAGCGATCGCCTCTTGGAGAAGATCTTTTTTTAGTAAAGCTCATTGCTCTGTCGGTATTGCTAGTGCAAGGGCGGGAAATGTTATTGGAGGAGGCGATTGGTCAAAGGATCGGATTGTCCCTGATGCTATACGATCACTTGTCAAAGATGAACCAATTCCAGTTCGTAATCCTAATGCAACTCGTCCTTGGCAACATGTTTTGGAGCCACTAGGGGGGTATTTAGAAGTAGCAGAAAATATTTATAAATGTTTATCTTCAATAGATCAATTTAGCAAAAAAGACGATTTTTGCAGTGCTTTTAACTTCGGTCCAGATTTAGCCTCTAATCGTTCTGTTAAGAAATTAGTATTGGAAATTCTTAATTATTGGTCAGGTACTTGGTTAGATAAATCTGATCCTTGTGCAGTTCATGAAGCCAATTTGCTTAATTTAGTGACCGATAAAGCTTATCAGCTGTTAGACTGGAGACCACTTTGGAATTTCGAGAAGACCGTTCGAGAAACAGTTGTTTGGTATCAAGAATCCCGTGAATTTTTATCTTCAGATTATCAACATTTTCAAGAATTGTCATTGTTTCAAATAAAAACGTACCAAAGTTTGTTATCAAACAACAAAATTAATAGCAATTAGCTATATCTAGAATCAAACTCAATGAACGATAAACAGTGCCGGTTTTGTCAAAATCCCTTGAAGCATACTTTTGTTGATCTGGGTATGTCTCCATTGTCTAATGGCTTTTTAAAATCAAAACAGTTAAATAAAGCAGAGAAATTTTATCCTTTGCACGCTCATGTTTGCGAAAAATGCTTTTTGGTTCAATTACAAGAATTTGAATCTCCAGATCACATTTTTGCTAATGATTATGCCTATTTCTCTTCCTACTCTGATAGTTGGTTAAAACATGCTAAACAATACGCTGAATTGATGATTAGTAGATTTCAATTTAATCAGTCTAGTCAAGTGATGGAGATCGCTAGTAATGACGGTTATCTATTGCAATTTTTTCAAGCCCAAAATATCCCTGTTTTAGGTATTGAACCTGCGACAAATGTGGCTCAAGTAGCTATCGAAAAAGGTATTGACACTTTAGTTAAATTTTTTGGTGTTGAAACGGCTAAAGAATTAGTTGGGCAAGGTAAAAAAGCAGATTTGTTATTGGGGAATAACGTCTTAGCTCATGTGCCTAATATAAACGATTTTGTAGCGGGCATGAAAATTGTCCTTAAGCCTGAAGGTGTTATAACAATGGAGTTTCCTCATCTTCTACGGCTTATAGAGCAAAACCAGTTTGATACAATTTACCACGAGCATTTTTCCTATTTATCGTTTGTTACGGTAGAAAAAATATTTGCTCATCATGGTTTGACGTTATTTGATGTGGAAGAACTCCCGACTCATGGAGGGTCTTTGCGAATTTATGCTAAACATTCTGAAAGCAATGAAATAAAGATTGAACACAGAGTAGAAAAACTAAAAGAAGTAGAAAAGCAAAAAGGATTGAGTGATCTCCAAACTTATTTAAGCTTTAGCCAGAAAGTCCGAGATACTAAGCGTAAGCTATTGAGTTTTTTGCTCAAGGTTAAGATGGATGGGAAAACGGTTGTTGGCTATGGTGCAGCAGCCAAGGGAAACACCCTTTTAAATTATTGCGGAATCCGTACAGACTTCATTGATTACACTTGTGATCGCAGTCCCCATAAACAAGGCAAATTTTTACCTGGCACTCATATTCCTATCTATAGTCCTGATAAGATTGCCGAGACTAAACCCGATTACGTTTTAATTCTTCCTTGGAATTTGAAAGAAGAAGTCACCCAACAACTCAGCTATATTCGTGAGTGGGGAGGAAAATTTGTTGTGCCGATTCCTGAAGTGGAAATACTATGAAGTTTATCGAAACGCCCCTAGAAGGAGCCTATCTGATTGAAATTGAACTCATATCCGATCACAGAGGTTTTTTTGCAAGATCATGGTGCGAACGGGAATTTGGCGATCATGGATTAAATTCCAATTTAGTCCAGTGTAATATTTCTTTTAATACGAAAAAAGGTACGCTTAGGGGGATGCACTATCAGATCAAACCCCATGAAGAAACCAAATTAGTTAGATGTACCCAAGGTTCGATTTACGATGTAATTATCGATATTCGCCAAGATTCACCTACCTTTAAATCTTGGTATGGAGTTAATTTAGGAGCTAGTAACCGCAAAATGCTTTACATTCCTGAAGGATTTGCCCACGGATTTCAAACGTTAGAAGATAATACAGAGGTGTTTTACCAAATGTCTAATTTTTATCACGGTGAATCTGCTAGAGGGCTAAAATGGGATGATCCTGATGTAGGAATAGATTGGATATTAAAAGATAATTTAATTATTTCTGAGCGAGATAGAGGTTATCTTCCCATCGAAAAAATTAATTTATGACTATTCTTTATAATTCACCTGACCAGTCAATTGCTTGTTTATCTATACTTTATTTTTCCTGACAAACCCTGCTTATGAGTATAAAAATTGCTGTCACTGGAGGAACAGGTTTTATCGGTAGCTATGTCATCAATTTATTAATTGAAAAAGGCTATGAGGTTCTTTCTGTTGGACGAAACTGTCCAAGTCAACATCCAAATCTCACTTTTATTCAACATGACTTAATCAAAGATTATGATTACTCGTGGCTGGATAAATATAAGCCTACCCACCTCTTACATCTTGCTTGGTACGCAGAACACGGTAAATACTGGACTTCTCCACTAAATCTAAAATGGTGTGATGCCACTGTTCGTTTAATAGACGCTTTTTGTAATTATGGTGGACAACGGATTGTTGTGGCAGGATCATGCGCCGAGTACGATTGGTCATTTGGTTATTGCAAAGAAAAAATAACGCCAAGTAACCCTTCAACACTTTACGGCATTGCAAAGGATTCTGCTAGACGCATGGGGACTGAAATTAGTCGCATGGCAGATGTCTCATTAGCTTGGGGAAGAGTATTTTTCCCTTTTGGAGTGAGGGAAAACTCTAACAGATTAATTCCATCAGTAATTCAAGTATTTCTAGGACAAAAAGCTCCTTTTTCCATTGGTACTTCTCAATGGCGAGATATTTTGCCAGTGGAAATTGTTGCAGATGCTTTTGTGTTTTTATTGATACAACAGGAATCGGGTATTTTCAACATCTGTTCAGGAAAGCCAACCCAAATAACTGATATTATCAAACAACTTGGGGCTATAACAAATCGAGACCCTAATATTTTACTATCTAAAGCTATAGAACAAAGCAATAGTCCTCGTTTTTTGGCAGGGGATAATACCACCCTTTCCGATTTAGGTTGGAATCCTCAATATGATATTGGAGATAGTCTAAATCTGTATGTTAAAATCTTGGCAATGGTTCAGTCTGGTTATTGAAATTGCGTCAAACCCCTGTGCAGCAAGGAATACAACGATTTTTGCCTTGAATCACTAAAATCCTTACAGGGCAGAGCTTTCAGGCTATTTAACAACTACGCTGAACCAGTGCCAAAATCTTGCAGAATAATAATTTCAAAAACAATTAAATTATGAATCACAAAAACTTCAAGAATGAATGTCAATCTGAAATAGAAATTCAATCTGGGGATCGAGAATTTGCGTCTTTGTCTCAGAACTGGATAACTAAAGCGCAATCGTTAAAATATTCTTATCATTTTGAGTGGTTAGGCCGTCCCATTATTCAATATCCTCAAGATATTTTGGCGATGCAAGAATTAATTTGGTCAATTCAACCTGATCTGATAATTGAAACGGGTATTGCTCATGGTGGATCTTTGATTTTTTCAGCTTCTATACTGGAACTAAATGCTATCTGTGGTGGTTGTCAAGATGCTGAAGTACTAGGAATAGATATTGATATTCGAGAGCATAATCGTAAAGCTATTGAGTCTCACCCCCTGTTTAAGCGTATTTCGATGATTCAAGGCTCTAGTATTGCTCCTGAAATTATTGAGCAGGTTAAAGCAAAAGCTGCTGGAAAACAACGAATTTTGGTTTGTTTAGATAGTAATCATACCCATGAACATGTGTTGGCTGAATTAGAAGCCTATGCACCTTTAACTTCTATTGGCAGTTATTGCGTCGTATTTGATACCGTTGTGGAAGATTTACCCGATGAAATGTTTGGTGATCGCCCTTGGGGGGTAGGAAATAATCCTAAAACGGCGGTAAGGGAATACCTCAAAAATCACTCAGAGTTTGAACTCGACAAAGCTATTCAGAATAAATTACTGATTACTGTAGCTCCCGATGGTTACTTAAAGCGTATTAATTAACACTCTAACCATTAATATTAACCATTTTAAGTGCTTAAACGAAACTTAATTGCCAACTATTTAGGGCAAATATGGACTGCCTTAATGAGGTTGGCTTTTATCCCCCTTTATATTCATTACCTTGGGATTGAATCCTATGCGCTAATTGGTCTGTTTGGATTTGTGATGACCAGCCTCAGTGTACTTGATATGGGGATGACGCCTACCCTTAGTCGAGAAATGGCGAATTTTATGGCGGGCAAGCACACTTCAGAGTCTATCCGAGACCTTCTCCGTAGCATTGAGATTATTACCTTCGGTATCTCAGCTTTAATTATTGTTATTTTTGTTGTAAGTTCCCACTGGTTAGCTAGTTCTTGGTTACAAACCAATCAGTTGTCGCTAGAAGTCGTCAGTCAAGCTTTGACTATTATGGGTGTTGTGGCTGCACTGAATTTTGCTACTACAATTTATCGTAGTAGTATCTCTGGTCTGCAAAGACAGGTCTTACTCAATGTCGTCAACACAGTTTTAGTTACCCTTCAAGGTTTAGGAGCCGTAGCAATTCTTGCTTGGGTTTCACCAACAATCCAAGCTTTTTTTGTCTGGCAAGGAGTAATCGCCCTTACAACTCTGTTAACCCTTGCTCTTACCCTCTATAAGATACTGCCAAGGCCAAAGCGTCTAGGTCGATTTTCCTTAGAGGTTCTCCGAGAGGTGTGGAGGTTTGCTGGAGGGATGATGGGTATTACCTTACTGGCGTTGTTACTAACTCAGGTGGATAAAATTCTGTTGTCTCGGTTATTGAGCTTGACAGACTATGGTTATTATACTTTGGCAACAACAGTAGCGGCGGCGTTGACTGCTTTAGCGTGCCCGATTGCTCAAGCTTGGTTTCCTCGTTTAACAGAGCTAGTTGCTTCAGAGAATTACTATACTTTGGTTAAGGTTTATCACGAGGGAGCACAGTTGGTGACAGTTATTGTCGGCAGTGCCGCGCTAGTACTGGTATTTTTTGGAGATATATTTCTTCAGTTGTGGACGCAAAATCCTGAATTATCTCAAAAAACAGCTTTCTTGCTTAGTCTGTTGGTACTGGGAAATTTATTGCATAGCCTTATGTGGATTCCTTACTACACTCAACTAGCCTATGGTTGGACTAGCTTATCAATACAAGTTAATGTATTCGCAATATCATTCATTATTCCAGCAATTTTGTGGACAACGCCTCGCTATGGAGCAGTGGGCGCTGCTTGGTGTTGGATAGTTCTTTGTACAGGTTACATTTCTCTTGGCGCGTATTTTATGTATCGTCGCATCCTTAAAAGCGAAAAGGCTCGCTGGTACAAACGAGATATCATATATCCTTTATTGCCTGCTATTGCTGTTGCAATTGTTATCCGCATTTTATTACCACCATTACCAAATAATTGGTTTTTTCAAATAATTACATTAATCTTGATTTCGTTGTCTATACTTTTTACATCACTTTTGGCAGCAGATAATGTTAAAAAAAGACTCAGTATATTCTTATTTTAATGTTATTTCTCCCTAATTTTTTTGACTTTCAAAAAGTTCCTGACTAAGATAAAATCATGAATCAAGACATTAAATTTACTATTATCATCCCAACAAGAGATAGAGCCGATGTTTTAAAGTATTCTCTCGCTAGTGCGATGGCTCAAGATTATCAAAATTTAGAAATTATTGTTTCTGATAATGCAAGCATTGACAATACATACGAGGTAGTTGCCCAAGCGAAAAAAAAAGATCCCAGGGTTAAATATATAAATACAGGTGAACGCTTATCTATGTCCCATAACTGGGAGTTTGCACTCAGCCACGTTGATGAAGGTTGGATTACTGTTCTTGGTGATGACGATGCCATTCTGCCAGGTTCCTTGAGAACTGTTGACCAAATTATTGACGCGACCGGAACTAAAGCGATTAGATGTAATGGTTGTGGATATTCTTGGCCAACATTGACAAATACTAAATACGGTAAGATGAGTTTGAGCGTGAGAAGAGGATACAAAAGAGTAAGGTCTGCGGATGTCTTGTATCAAGTTATGAGTGGCACACTTGATTACATTAAACTACCCGTCCTATACAATGGTGGATTTATCAATTTCTCTTTGGTAAAAGAGGCTAAATCAATAACAGGATCTTTTTTTCTTTCTATGACTCCTGATGTCTACTCTGGAATTGTTTTTTCCTTTTTGACAGAAGAATATGTATATTCTTATGCGCCCCTTGCTATTAATGGCGCATCCCATCATAGTGGTGGTACAGCCACTTTCAGAGATTTAAAAGCAAAGCGCTCCTATGATCCGTCTAAAAAATTCTATTCCGAGAAGAATATCCCCTTTCACTCTAGTTTGCCCCTAACTGAAAAGGGAACTCCCGTTAGGTCAATACAGGCAGTAGTCTATGAAGCTTACCTACAAGCATCTGCTTTTCACAACATGAAGCCCATGGTTAACGGTCTGGTGTCTCCACAACAACAGCTAGATCTTGTTTTGAGAGACTTGTCATTATCCCCTCACACAAGTGAAGAGGTAATGCAATGGGTACCACAGTTTGCGAAACAAAACAACCTAGTGTTTAATAATTCTTTTATAGTAGGGAGAAAGCATCGTTTTAAGGTAATTGTCAGAAGAGCTTTGATTAAGATTCCTGATTTCCTTACAACTCTAATTGTGACTGGCAAGCAAAATCTCGAATTGAATAATGTATATGAGGCTAGCATTGTAGCAGAATCCATCAAAAAGACATTTTTTAGAAAATTTTCACTTTTGTTGCTCTCCTTGATTGATCGTATCCCTAAACTCGCCAAAAAGTTAATGCAGTATTTTTTTGTCTGAGTTATAAATTTCAGAAATGGTAATTCCACGGAACAGCAATAGAAGATGATTAAAAAACTTAAGTTTATAGGTTTATGCTTAATATTGTTTTGCTCCACTTTCGGTATTCCGATAGTATCTTGGATCATTGTTTTGATTATTCCTTTTTTTCTAAAAGCTTTAGGTTACCTCCAGTTTTCACGACATCTTCTTAAGAACAGGTACTGTTTTCCAACATCATTATTACTTGTGTTGTTTGTTTTGAGCAACTATTCAACCATATACTTCTACAACATATATGGCGATAGAACTTTAATTAACAGCCTATTTCAAACACTCATGATTCCCATATTTTTTTTTACAGGCGTTTTTTTGAATTATCGGAAAGTGCCGTTTTATCCCTACAATGTCGTTATAGTAAACCTATTTTTGTTTAGTGGCGGAATCATTTGGAGTTTTTTGAGCCTTGGAAAATATTTATCATGGAGATTTTCTCTCGCTGATTTAATTCTCTCTAGTAGTGTGTCTTCCGATATTTACAATAATGAGGCTAGGCACATATTAAGTTTCTGGAGTGACTCATTTGTGGGCGCAATACAGGTTGACATATTTACGGGTTTTGGGGTGTCTCTACTTGGAGCAATATTATTAGAAGTAATAGAATTGGTTTACTCTAAATCTTCCTCCTTAAAAAATAAAGGACGAAATATCATTTTGGTCTTTTTGGAAATTATTATCTTTAGCATTAGTTTTCCAATAATGGTTGTATTAGGATCTAGAACACCGTTTATGACAATGATAATTTCTTTTTTTTGCTGTATTGCTTATGCGTTGGCTAGATTGACATCAATCCTTTTTTATAATAAAAAAACAACAACTGTATTATTTGGTATTATATCAGTAACTTCGTTGTTAATCTTTTTGTTGATTTTAGCTTCTTTTGATCGGATGAATTTGATTAATACTATTTCTAATAATTCTCATATTGGAGTTAGATCCTTCGAGAAGGGTTTAGATACTGAAAGATACATTTTATGGCTTTCTGCTATAGACCAAATGTTTGATCATCCTTGGGGGGGAAAAGAAATGGTAGGTTTAATACAACAAATAGACTATGTACATAATATATGGCTGGATCAGCTTTACCTTTCTGGTATTATACCAATGATGCTCCTCCTAGCTTTTCATATTTTGCAAATTCCGATCATTTTAGATTTTTTCAGTTTACGTCCCCCCCTAAGTCTTGCTTTGTTTTATATATGTGTCCTTGTTTCATTGTCAGTAAATTTTATCTTTCAACCTGTAATTCAATTAAATTACTTTTATTTTGGAGCTTCTTGTTTCTTATTCGGATCAACAATGAGATTGACGATTGATTCGAGGGTAACTAGTCACTGACATTTTATCTTCTCAAACCTATTCTCACTTCATAACCCTTTCACAAATAGAGACAGAACGTTGCTGAATCAAGGTATGAATGCAAACTTTGCACATGTCCAAACAGTTAGTTTGAGTCTAGGTTTTAAAAATCTCATAAAACAAGATTCATATCTCAAATCAGCAACACCGAAATTTCAATTGTTTTGGCTAAGTGAATAATTACGAATCCGTGACCTTTAATATGCCAGTGAATTGCTGTGCAATCCACTGGCACCAGTACCTAGTATAGTTTTTTAAAAAATCAACATAAAAATATGCTTTCTTCCCATAGACTTACTATAATTCGTGTCTTTCAACAAATTTTTAACTTGTTCGGCTTAGAAATTGACAAACTTGCTCCGCGATCTAATCCTAATTTACAATTAGTCTGTGGACTCAAAAAACATAACATTGATTTAGTTTTTGATATTGGAGCAAATGAGGGGCAGTTTTCTTCTGCCATTAGAGATTTTGGTTATTCAGGCCAGATCCTTAGTTTTGAGCCTCTTTCAAACGCCTATTCCAGACTTTTATCAAAATCTGAGCGAGATTCTTTATGGAATGTTTATGAACGCTGTGCCATTGGTGATAAAGATGGAGAAGTTGCAATTAATGTATCAAATTACTCTGTTTCTAGCTCGATTTTGCCGATAAGCCAATTACATTTAAATGCTGAACCAAGAAGCAGAACTATTGGTACAGAGAAGGTCAATCTCTTTAGAATAGATTCTATCGCTTCCCCTTACCTAAAATCTTCTCGAAATCCTTTTCTTAAAATTGATACTCAAGGATTTGAGTGGCAGGTTTTAGAGGGTTGTGAAAATAGCTTATCCTCCTTTCGAGGTATTTTGTGCGAACTTTCCCTAGTGCCTTTATACGAAGGTCAGTATCTTTGGAAAGACCTGCTAAAACGAATTGAAAATCATGGGTTTACCGTATGGGCTATTCAGCCTGGTTTCACTGATCCAGTGGATGGTCGGACTCTTCAGATTAATGTGATTTTCTTTAAAAATACTAACTGATTTTCCCTGAAAATATATTTTATTTATGCAGACTCTAATTAATCGGAAAGTTATTGCTTGCGTTCCTACTTATTGTGAACCACAAAAAGTTACTGAGATTTTAGATTCTTGCAAAAACATAAAATACAGACCTTTTGAACTTTTTATTGTCAATGCAAACCCTGAAGATGAAACTTCAGAAATAATCGCCAATTACCGAAAATCGATAGATTATGAACTTGTTGAAGTTGAAGGTCATAAAGATGAATTTTGGAGTGGCACGGTGAATCGAGGATTGAGAAAAATTCTTGATACCGCAGATCAAAAAGGCTGGCTTCTTTTGATGAATGTTGATATTAAATTTGATACTGATATTGTGGATTTACTTATTCAAAAAGCTCTGAAGCAAGGCAATTGTCAAATGGGAGCTATTTCTACTTCTGATAAGTATGTAATTTCTAGTGGTGTACAAATGAAATCTTGGTTAGCAACATTAACATTACATCCTTATGCAGGCATGAATAGGGAGAGTATTCCCAACAACTTGCTCGTTAAAGTAGATTATTTGCCAACCAGATGTATGTTGTTTCCAGTTGAAGCACTCAACAAAGTTGGCATAATTTCTGAAAAATGGCTTCCCCATTATGGAGCAGACTACGAATTTAGCCGTCGTCTTGCAAGGGCAGGTTATGTGCCTTATATATATACAGGAGGACGTATTGAAGTGGACAAAGAAAATACAGGCCAGTCGGTTTATTCTCGCCAGGTTGGCTTTTGTGAACGTGTATCGAATTTGATGAACATAAAAAATCCTTCTAATCCAAAGTTTCGTATAATTTTTGTCTTTCTTGTTTATCCGTTATATGCTATACCAACTGCTACTATTGCTTATTTATTGCGCTCTCTCATAGAAGTAGCTCTTAATAAGCAACAGATTTTTATGCTTTTTGATAATAAAGAGCGTGGTTTTTCATAACAAGCAAATCCTTTTTAATTAAAGTATAGCTATGGACTGGAAATTAAAAGCGAAAATACAGAATTTGGTTAGTCTTTTACCAGATTTTTTGTCTTATTCTATTTACTATTGGATTCAGAGAAATCTTGGTTCTCTAAAAGACAGTAAACTTAATCCGACAAGTCGTTTGCTTGCTGGAATTGAAACTGTTAAGCGAATTGAACAAGTTGATCGTTCCCCTATCGGAGCGACCTTTTTAGAGGTAGGAACAGGGAGACGAATCAACACAATTTTAGCTTTTTGGTTATTAGGTGCAGACAAAGTTATTACGGTAGATTTAAATCTTTATTTGAAAGAGGAATTGGTTAAGGCAGACTTAAATTATATCGCTAGAAATCAGTCTGAAATTAAGAGTCTATTTGGAGACATCATTTTTAATGATCGTCTAAATATTCTACTTGAATTTATTCAATCTTCCTATTCGTTACGAGACTTACTCAAATTCCTGAATATTGAATATATTGCTCCTAGCGACGCATCTCATCTTAATTTGCCAGATAATTATGTTGATTTTCATACGTCTTATACCGTATTAGAGCATATTCCACCAGAGATTATCAAAGCAATCTTAAAAGAAGGAAAACGAATTCTAAAGCAGGATGGTCTTTTTGTTCACTGTATAGATTATAGTGATCATTTTTCTCATTCTGATAAATCGCTCTCTCCTATTAATTTTCTTCAATTCTCTGATGATGAATGGCATAAAATTGCAGGCAACAGATATATGTACATGAACAGATTGCGTCACGATGATTTTATTAATTTATTTCAAAATTTGAATTGCAAAACTCTAATAGAGGAATTAAGTATTGATCAAGACTTATTGAAGTATTTATGCAATATGAGACTTGCTTTTAAGTTTACTTCTAAAGATGAACACATTCTTGCCACCAAAGAGGCTTGGATTGTCTCCAGACAAAATCACTAAAAAACAAAAATCTTAAATGTAGCTATTGTATGCATATTATATACTTTCATCAGTATTTTAAGACTCCAGAGATGGTAGGTGGGACTCGTTCCTACGAAATAGCGAAGAGACTTGTTTGTTATGGACATCATGTGACTATGATTACTTCTGGGCAACCGAATAATACAAACAATAAAAACACTAATTATGGTTGGTACATGACAGAAGAGGCTGGAGTTAAAGTACATTGGTTGTCAGTTCCCTATAGTAATAAGATGACTTATGCTCAAAGAATAAAAGCTTTTTGGCATTTTGCTTATAAGTCGGCTATTTATGCTTCATCAATCTCAGCTGATCTGGTCTTTGCTACAAGTACGCCTCTTACGATTGTGTTACCAGCGATTTATACGTCAAAATGCCAAAAAATCCCCATGGTGTTTGAAGTGCGAGATCTTTGGCCCGAACTTCCTATCGCAATGAATGCAATTCCTAGTGTACTAATTCCTTTTGCATACTGGCTGGAAAAATTTGCTTACAAAAATGCCAGGGAGATCATTACGCTGTCACCAGGAATGAAAGATGGGATAGAAAAGCGGGGCATAAAATCAGATAGAATTCATGTTATTTCTAATGGATGTGATATTGAATTATTTGATGTTGATATTATGTTGGGAAAGAGGTTTAGGGAAGAACATGATTGGTTGAAAGATCGCCCCCTCGTTGTCTATACGGGAACGCTAGGACGAATTAATGGAGTAAGTTATTTTGTTGAAATTGCCAGTGAAATGAGCAAACTAAATTCAGAAGTACGTTTTTTGATTGTTGGCGAAGGTTATGAAGAAGAATTAGTAAGAGTAAAAGCAATAGAATTAGATGTTTTGAACAAAAATCTTTTTATCTTCAACAAGGTTCCAAAGAAAGAGATTCCCATTATTTTATCTGCATCAACTGTTGCAACTTCTTTATTTATTGATTTGCCTTCAATGTGGAACAACTCAGCAAATAAATTTTTTGATGCTTTGGCAGCTAATCGTCCTATCATGATAAACTACAGCGGCTGGCAAGCAGATTTGCTAACAGAGTACGAAGCTGGGATTGTTGTTCCTCCATCAGACTCAAAGATTGCTGCTCAACAATTGTTTAAATTTATTTCAAGTGAAGAAAAACTAAGAACTGCTCGTGACAGGGCAAGTAAACTAGCAAATGATTCTTTTAGCAGAGATATCCTTGCAAAAAAATTGGAAAAGGTGTTGCTTAACACAGTGAGATAGGTTTAGTGTTTAGACAAATTTAACCGTATAAGTCAAGCTATCATTAAAATAAAATTAATAACTTTCTTTTATGTTTAGTTCATTTCAAAAACTTACTAAGTCTTTTTTAGATTTTTTTGTATCATCATTTTTACTGATTGCAATTTCACCCCTAATACTACTTTTGACTTTATGCGTTAATCTTTTTATGGGACCGCCTGCATTTTTCAATCAACCTCGTCCAGGTAAAGATGGGAAGATTTTCAATTTTATTAAGTTTCGCACTATGACCAATGAAAAGGACAAAAATGGAAATTTATTGCCTGATGAAAAAAGATTAACTAAATTTGGTCAGTTTCTACGGCAAACGAGTTTGGATGAATTACCTCAGTTGTGGAATGTAGTTAAGGGAGATATGAGTTTTGTCGGTCCTCGCCCTCTATTGGTGGAATATCTTCCTTTATACAATTCGGAACAAGTCCGTCGTCATCAAGTTAAGCCAGGCATCACCGGTTGGGCTCAAATTAACGGACGTAATGCAATTGATTGGGAGGAAAAATTCAAGTTAGATGTATGGTATGTTGATAATTGGAGCCTTTGGTTAGATTTTAAAATTTTAGTCTTGACTGTGGTCAAAGTTCTTAAAAAAGAAGGTATATCTCAAAAAGATTATGTGACAATGAAAAAATTTACAGGAACGACAAAAATATAGCATGAGTATTTGTTTATACGGTTGTGGAGGACACGGCAAAGTAATTCTTGATATTCTCCATAGGCAGAATAAAAAAGTGGTTGCTATTGTTGATGATAATCCACCTGTAACAATCACTGAAATACACGACATTTCTGTGTATCAAACAGATATTTTTTTTACCAAATTTCAAGCTAATGATAATGAATGGATTGTTTCAGTTGGCAATAATCACATTAGGGAGAAAATAGTAGAAAAACTCACTAATTTTGGTTGTTTATTTACAAACGCCATACATCCTTCAGCACAAATTGCTTTAGGTGTTGAGATTGGTTTAGGAACAGTAGTTATGGCAAATACAGTAGTAAATACAGATACTTACATCGGAAATCATGTAATTATCAACACTGGTGCTATAGTTGATCATGATTGTTATATTGATGATTATTGTCATATTGCACCGGGTTGCTCTATTTGTGGACAGGTGAAACTGGGAAGAGGAGTGTTATTGGGGGTCGGAAGTAGCGTCAAACCTTTAATAGAGATAGGTACAAACAGTATTTGTGGCGCTGGTTCTACTGTGGTCAAGTCTATACCATCTAACTGCTTGGCTTACGGCTTGCCTGCTAAGATTATTAAGTACTTTGATCAACAAGATGGATAAACAAATTTTATTATCAACCCCTCATATGGGAGATTATGAAGTTCAATTTGTACAGGAAGCGTTTGATACTAATTGGATCGCCCCCGTTGGGCCTAATATAGAGGCTTTTGAGAAAGAATTTTGTGCAATAGTAGGGGCTAAATATGCCGCCGCAGTCAGTTCGGGCACGGCCGCCTTGCATTTAGCTTTGCGGTTACTAGACATTCAAAAGGAAGACGAGGTAATTTGCTCAACCCTTACCTTTATAGCTAGTGCTAACCCAATTATTTACCAGGGAGGAAAACCAGTCTTTATTGATAGTGATGAAACTTCTTGGAACATGAATCCCGATTTATTAAGGGAAACCATTAAGAAAAAAGCGAAGCAAGGCAAATTACCTAAAGCAGTGGTTTTAGTCCATCTTTATGGCCAGAGTGCTGATATTGACCCCATTGTAGAAATTTGCCAAGAATATGAGATTCCGTTAGTAGAAGATGCGGCAGAGGCTTTAGGCGCAACCTATAAAGGGAAATGTCCCGGTACATTTGGGAAGTTTAGTATTTATTCTTTTAACGGCAATAAAATTATCACTACATCCGGAGGCGGAATGCTTGTTTCCGATGATGTCCAATTAATTGAAAAAGCTAAATTTTTGGCAACTCAAGCAAGAGATCCAGCCCCTCATTATCAACATTCTACCTTTGGTTATAACTATCGCCTCAGTAATGTTTTGGCAGGCATTGGCAGAGGGCAATTAATGGTTTTACAAGACCGAGTTAACGCTCGGCGTGATAACTTTTTAACTTACTATCAATCTCTAAGTCATCTGCCTGGCATTAGCTTTATGCCAGAGGCTAACTACGGTAGAACAACCCGTTGGCTAACTTGTTTAACTATTGATCCAGAAAAATTTGGCATGGACAGAGAAGCCGTTCGTTTAGCTTTAGCAGAAAAACAAATTGAAGCTCGCCCTGTGTGGAAGCCTCTGCATTTACAACCAATTTTTGCCGATTGTGAAACCATTGGTGGTGAAATATCAGAACATCTTTTTGAACAAGGGATCTGTTTACCATCTGGATCAAATCTTTCATCTCAAGATCTTCAACGAGTTATTGATGTAATTCTTGAGTGCTATCAAAGTTAAAATTTATTGATCAGCAATATCAATAAAAGCGACGTAGGCGATCTCCTCCTCGGGCCATTACAAATTAACAGTCGTAAAAGTGGGGAAATCTTAGATTAGACTCCTCCCTACAGCGTCGAGCAGGGATTACAGACCACCGCCGACTGGTTCAAAAAAAGCCAAGTGGCCGATCTTAAACTAGAAATATAGTAAATTTTCTTGTGCTTCTGTCCTGTTTTTAAATACTGAATATGCTAACCACTGCCAAGCTCAAAGAAATATACGAAACGGATTATCTTGAATGGTTGTCCCTCACCATCACCCAATTAAAGGACGCTCAGTTTGAGCAAATTGACCGTGAACATTTACTAGAAGAGTTAGAAGATTTGGGCAGAGAGCAAAGACACAAAGTAGATAGCTATCTACGACAACTATTAATCCACCTCCTGCTTTACGCTTATTGGCAAAAAGAAAAAGATTACTGCGCTCGAGGATGGGAAACCGAAATCGATAACTTTCGTTTTGAACTTGAATTACTTCTTAAATCTAAAACGCTTTACAGCTATTTTCTAGAAGAAATTAATGTAATTTACCCTAGAGCCAGAAAACAAATAATCAAAAAAATAGAACTATCTCCTGACAAGATTCCCCAAACTTGTCCATTTTCGGCCCAACAACAACTTGATGTTGATTTCTTACCTTAGGCAAGGAATCCTCCTTGTCTCTAGATTGATAGCCGTAAAATTAGAGAAACGCTAAATTGGCAACCCCCTTATACAGTCAATAAAGGACTAAAAATCACAGCAGACTGGTTTTGCAA
>JACCDQ010704649.1_pt1 | contig 16716 bp, 16 predicted proteins | sample 7446031 | NCBI WGS metagenome assembly JACCDQ01 (sample SAMN15323442, study PRJNA562643) | freshwater metagenome | isolation source: river surface water | place: USA:Blue River Watershed | collected 2017-08-17
CTACCATCAGGTACCCCATGGCAAGTACTTGCTCCCGGTTCTGGAACATACAATAGACATGTTCAATACATAGCCGTTACCGAGTACACTCTTGAAACAGCCCTCGCTACTGATTCAAGTACAGCCTCAAAGCTGCCAATTACATTAACATGGCGCGGTGGATATTCAAACACCGGCGGGTTGCAATTAACTGGCGGCTCGTCAGGAACCCTTGGCGGTAATGTGATCCTGCACGCAGGTAACTACACCAGCTACGCCGCTGCAGCAGGACATACACACAGCTACTTGCCTTTGAGCGCTGGTTTTACATCATGGTCTTCAACTGATGCAAACGGGTATTACCGAGTAACAGCAGCAAGCGCAAACGCTCAACTTGGCCTATTTAGGTCAGGTGATTCTGCTGGCGGAAGCTACATTGGTTCCGATGCAGTTGCTTTCCGTGTGTATAGCTCTGCGTTCACTGAAAGACTGCGCGTCCCACTTGCTGGTGGCGCATTGGTTGTCGATAACAATACGGTTCTTGATTCAGGCAACTACGGCTCGTACGCTTTGCCTCTTAGTGGAGGCACGATTACCGGAAATATTATTGCGGCCAACAACAACGTCGGCGGCGTCTTCGGTAATTTGGAGATCGGCTACGGTGGGCGCTACAACACGCTTCAGACTAAGACAAGCGCTGATACCGCTTGGATTCAGTACGGCCATGCTGGCCCTGTAGGTCTTGCGTATGGTGGCGGTGCTACTACAGTTTATGGCACCTTAAATGTCAATGGAGTTTTAACAGCGTCTAACACTTTAACCGTCGGCTCTGGTGCTGATCTGAATCTCCAAGCAGCCTCTGGCAGTAATGATTCTGGCGATCTTGTATGGCGTAATGGATCGGGTACAGAACAACACCGTCTGTATGACGGCGGGAGTGGGTTGAATTACCGCAACTTTGCTGGTACTAGTTATTTGCTTGTGCATGCAGGTAACTACGCTAACTACAGCCTCCCAATTAGTTCAACACAAAGCTTATCCAGTGAGTTAAGCGCTGCTGTTAACTCTGACGGCTGGTACACAATTGCCACACATGGTGGTGCACGCGGCTACTGCGAGTTCTTTGTTTATGACAACGACTCCAGCCGACACAATTTTGTGCAGTTGGGTGTTGTTTTTTCATTTGGCCAAGGCGGTGTTACTGTTCTCGCTTCAGGTCGTCATGGAGTTTCGACAATTCGCCATGTGCGGTTGTTGTACAACACAGGTAACACAACGTACGGCGGCGCTAAGCTTCAAATCTACTGCGAGAACTCAGCGTGGACGATCATTACTCGTATGAGTAATAACGGCAAGTTCAGTGGCTGGGATTCGTGGAGTCAAGTTACCCCAGTACTAGAAAACACACCATCCGGATGGGCGGAGCTTAATCGTGTTGAAGCCATCAATGACCAAGGTGTTATTGGCGGGCAGAGAATTCGTTTGGGGTCAACTGACGCACTGCTGAGCGGAAACCAAGTACTTCACGCAGGCAACTACACCAGCTACGCCGCTACCGCAGGCCACAACCACACATACGATGTAAACAATGCGTGGTTAAGAGATGCCAACGATGATGCAAACGTAAAGTTGTACGGCAATACAAGACAAATGGTATTCCGTACAGATGGAACAACTGAATTTGCTTCTGGTGTCGGTGGCTATGCCTTTGCATGGATGTACGGCGGTGATTCGGCCTCTGAGCGTCGAATGCTTTTAGCCAGCAATGGTCGTCTGTGGACCAACTATCACGGCTGGATGGACGAAGCGTTTGCTCCGCTTTCCCATAGCCACAACTACATTCCGATCAATCCTGATGGCGATGGCAGTGCTTGGTCTTATGCGGACGATAACCCAACAATTAACGGCGTGTATGTTGGTGGCGGCCAGCGATTCGGTGCAGACGGAAGTTCTTACGAAGGCTTTCTGCAAGCAAAGATTGTCAACGCCTACAACGGGTTTGTTAACTCGGCAAACGGCTATTACATTGGCAATTACGACTTCGGCGCAAACAGCAATACATACAGCACCACTAGAATCATTGATGGTAGTGGAAATGTCACTGCCGTGCAGGTTCAATCTAGTGGCAATAACGGGTTCAAGAACGACGTTTATTACACTGGTGTCAGGAATCCGATTTGGTGTTTTGGAAACGCAACCGGCTACGGCATAAGCTATTACCAAGGGACTGCTGGTATTTCTGGTGACACTATTGGTTTCTCAGTTAATGGTACAACTTCTGCCGCAGGAAACAATTTTGCAATAACCAATAGCAATTCATACGTTAACAACAATGTAGTTCTGCATGCAGGAAACTACAGCTCTTACGCAGTAGCCCAATCGGAAGTTGCTGAAAGCGGTGCAAGTAAGGTAATACGCACCGGAAGCAACGGTTATTTGTATACAGACAACTGGATTCGATTTAATTCGGGTGGAATTTTCTCAAGCACAAACTCAGCGCATTTCTTTCCAAATACTGGGTCGTATGGAGCTTGGCAAGTAAACGGCTCTCGGGACGGCTGGCGGGGTATTAACTTTGACAACTCAGTCGTTCTGATGATGAACGACAACGAGTCTGGCCACCACAAAAACGGTTACGGCTGGCAATTCCGTTGGCAAGATGGAACTCTCCACTGTCATAAAGGCAGCTATGGGGGCGGTACTGACGCTACCGTTCTTGATTCATCTAATTACACCAGTTACGTTCAGCTGCCTTACGCCGGATGGGATAGCTACCCCGGAAAGGACGCTAACACCGTTGTTGGTGGTAGCTGGATGCGTTCCTACTTCACGTACTCCAACAACGCTCCACTCACTGGTGCGTTTGTACACTTCCCTGCTGGCGGCTATGACCTTCAGCTCAATGGTTCGTATTCAGACGGCGCTGGACGACTTGCATTTAGAAATAGACACGGCGACGCAGGCTCGTTCCTGTCTTGGCGCGAAATACTTCACGCAGGTAACTACACCAGCTATAGCCCGTCACTGACAGGCTCTGGTGCTTCTGGTACTTGGGGTATTTCTATTAGCGGAAACGCAGATCGAAGTGCATACGCAACTCGTTTGCACCGTCGAGATGATGGCAGTGATTACAACGTTCAAACCTATTGGACGGGTGCGTACTGGCGCCTGTACGGCTACTACCAAGATTCTGGGCATGCCGATACGCAAGTAGGACTTTCAGACAGGTCCACTCGAGCTAACGGCAATTTCTATATCGACGACAACTACGGTTGCAGCATTATCGGAACATACAGCTCATACCGCTATCAGGGTGTGTTTTCGATGGGTAGCAGCTGGAAGCTGCCAGACGACGGCACCACAACAGGCAATCTGTACGGTATAGCGTGGTCGCACCCCAATGCTGGTGGAGCCGCAGGAAATCTTAGCGACCATGGCATGTTGGTGCTTGTTAACGGCGGATTTGCTTCCTGCATGTCTTATTCGATTAAGGCGTCTGGAAACGTTACCGCTTACTCAGACGAGCGCCTAAAGACCAACTGGCGCGATATGCCGGAGGATTACGTTGCTCGCTTGGCTCAAGTGAAAGTCGGTATTTACGACCGAACTGACGGCGAGCAGATCACGCAGGTCGGCGTCAGCGCTCAATCCTTCCAGAAACTGCTGCCTCAAGCCATTGAGACAGCCAAGGATGAGATGGGCACCCTATCTGTCAATTACGGTGGCGCGGCGCTCGCGTCCGCTGTAGAATTAGCCAAAGAGGCCGTGGACTTGCGAGCTCGAGTAGCACACCTTGAATCCCTCATCAGCAAACTCATTGGAGATTAATATGACAATCGAAGCCGCACCTCAACCTGACAACTTCACGGCTACTTTCACAATCAAAATCAACGGCATCCGTACCGCTACGGTCAACGGCCTTGAAAACACAGTCAAGCTTGTTGACTGGACGCTGGTTGGCGAGGAAGCCGGTCAAAAGTTTGAATTACCCCAGACTATCGAGTTGGCAGACCCAGAGTCAGCTAATTTCATTCCATTGTCCAGTTTGACGGAAGCCGAAGTTATTGCTTGGGTTGAGGCTACAGACACTCGCATTCCCGGCATCAAAGCTCATATTCAGTATGTGTTAGACAAGGAAGTTGCTAAAGCTGCATTGGCTTCTACAGCTATGCCTTGGGCTCCAGTTGTTGAAATTCCTGAGCCAACACCTCCAACTGAGTAAGCATGACGCTACCCGCCTCCGGTAATACGATATCCCTGTCTCAGGTAAACACTGAGCTGGGGCGGTCGGCTACAGCCACGATCGACATGAACGATTCCGGTGTGCGGGCTTTGTTTCAGAAAACCGGTAGCGGTACGACCATCAGCATGAGCGATGGCTGGGGCAAGAGCAACATCACTGTTTCGATCGCTGGCTTAACAGGTGTTTACGGCGATGTATTTAATACTGGAACTGCATTTGCAGATTTAATATTTTACGCTGACGGCTCAATCGGGTATGCCTCTAACGGGGCAAGCGGTAGTAAAGGTACTTGGGTGAACTCAACCACTGTGGGGTCATCCTATTGGATTAGATTTACCCAAACCAGCAGTTACGGCGTTAGTACTGAAACCGGTAGCGCAAGAGGGACTTGGCATCAACTGTCGACTGCGAGATATTTTGGTGTTCAGCGCTCATTAGGGGGTGCGGGTGGCCGGTACTACACTGTGCAGATTGCATCCGACAGTGGTGGCTCAAACATTGTCGCTACTAAAACCGATGTAAACTTAGAAGTCGAAGTAGGTATTTAACGAGAAATGAACCATGGACAACCAACAAATCTTTAACTTCGTCGTGGCTATTGCCGCGTTCTTGGCCGTGTTTGTGTTCAACCAGACCACGCGCAAAATCCAGAAATTGGAGGACGATGTGTCTGCCATGCGCGAGCAAATCCTCAAGGACTATGTCCAGAAGGATGACTACAAGGCCGACATCAAAGAGATCAAAGACATCCTGCGCCAAATCTTTGACAAGCTTGACTCCAAGCAAGATAAGTAATAGGATTGTTGCATGGCTACAACAAAGAAAACTCCCAGCAAATCACCCGCTAAAGTAGCGCCGGTGAAGCGCAGAACACCCAAGCAAAAGGCGGTCGTGGCTCCCGTGCCTGAACCCGTCGTGCTGCCCGTTGAGCTCCCAGTGACCCCAGAACCCGAAGTGAAAAACGCAGAACCCACTCGCGGTAGCTTTTTCAACTCCATTAAGTCCGCCCTTTCCCGCTTGTTTAGCCGAAAGTAAACCTTCGAGGCCGCCATGAAATGGCTTGCGGCGACTCTGTTGGTTCTCAGCTTGAACACGGAATACCGCTGTGTCCGATGGACATGGTCTGGGGACGTGTACAACCGCAAGGTAATCTGCCTTGAATGGAAAAAAGTTGAGAAAAAATGATCGATCCCGTAACAGCCCTAGCAGGTATTCAATCTGCAATTAGCATGGTCAAGAAGGCGAGTAAAGTCGCCAATGACCTAGGTTCGCTCGCGCCCATGATTGGCAAGATGTTTGACGCCAAGAGCACCGCTACCAAGGCGATGATTCAGGCTAAGAACAGCGGCAAGGGTTCAAACATGGGTACCGCCCTGCAAATCGAGATGGCGCTTGAGCAAGCTCGTGCCTTCGAAGAGGAGCTCAAAATGCTCTTCATGCAGACCGGCAAGATTGACGTGTGGAACAAGATCAAGGAGCGTCAGGCTCAGATGGACTTGGATGACGCCAAAGAAATGCGTGCGTTGAAAGAGGCTGAGAAGAAGCAAAAAGAAAAAGACCAAGAGTTGCAAGACTGGGCCATCATCATTGGCGGTACGTTTTTCGTCTTGTTCTTGGTCTTCGTGGGAATTAACGAGCTGATGAGTCTGTGCCCTAAAGGCGGGTGTGGTAGATGAACGAGTACCAGAAACAGTTTGACATGTTTCTGAAGGTCTTTATCTATATGTTGGTGGCGTGGTGGTTTTTGGGCTTGTTAAAGTTTTTGCCAGATGACCTGTCAGACAAGATTGTTAACCTTCTACTGGGGAAGATTGGGTTATGAAAGTAACGCTTTATCACATCAACGCCCAGATGTTGCAAGAAACATACAGGGTTATGCACCAGAAGAACCTGCAGGAACTGCAACGTCTGAACTTACAGAAAGAACAGGAATTAAAGTTGCAGCAAGTCAGAAACCAATGGGCTAGGCCCAACTCTGTGGACGTCATGGTATGAGATATTTACTACTTTTGTTACTACTGACCGGCTGTGAAGACCGGTACAGATATTTCTGTCAGAACCCTGACAACTTCCATGCTGCACAATGCCAGAAGCCCAAGTGCTTGTTCACACAGCAGTGCCCCGAATACCTTGTAGCCCCGATCTTGGAGAAGCAAATCAATGCAACAAACCAGCCAGCCCAACCAGCTCCAGAAGCCAGTCCTAACCGCTGAAGACATCGAAGTCCGCATCTGGGGCTTTGTGGTGGTTGCAGTCACCTGCATCCTGTGCTTCATTGTTGTGGCGCTTCTGTATTCTGTGACCTTCGTCACACAGCCAATCAAGTCGATGGCTCCCATCGATCAGGCGTACACCAAGATGCTGAACGACATTGTGTTGTTGATAGTAGGTGGTATTGGCGGAGTTATGAGTAAACGCGCTGTGGGCGCTGCGGCTCAGGCTATGGCTCCTACGCCTCCTACAACGACAGTCACTACGACCACTACTAGCGCACCAATACCTGTGCAAGCAACGGTAGTCTCCCCAACCCCAGTGGTTGCGTCAGCGATGCCAAACTTCAACTGGATGGGCTACAAGAACCCAGAGCTTGACGAGTCATGGACTCCCGGGCCTCCACCTACAACGCCTCCAGAGCACATGGAGCCAGACGACGAACGTGCTGAAATTGCAGCTGCCCGTAAGGAGGCTTGACCATGTTTCTGCTTTCTCTTCCCCGCTGGGTGTACGCCATACTGGCGGTCATCGTCATAATGATTAGCACGTACTTTTTCGGCTACGACAAAGGCTGGAACAAGCGGGACGCAGAGATGCAGGCAGAGATTGCCAAGAAGAACGAGGAAGCTCGTGAGATCGAACGCAACATGTCCGAGAAGCTCAACAACACTGCCACACAACTTCAGGAGGCTAACAATGTCGTCAATAAAAAACAATCTGCTCTGGATGCTGCCATTCGTGCTGGTCGGGTGCGCCTCCCCGCCCCAAGTTGCGTACAAGCCCCCGCAGCTGCCACCCTTGCCCCCACAAATAGCCCAGAAACAAGAAGTGAACCTGACAGACCGACTAACGAAGCTACTGATGCCGAGCGAGCAACCCTCCAAGCCATCGCAGAAATAGTAGCCCAAGGCGATCGCAACACTGCACAATTAAACGCCTGTATCGACGCATACAACGAAGCAAGGAATCTCTTAAATGGTAACAAGTGACCAACTCAAGCAAATGCACATCGACCCCTCGTTGGCCGATGCGTTCAACGAAACCTTCGAGCGGTTTGGCATCCTCACGCCTTTGCAGCAAGCCAGCTGGATCGGTCAGTGCGGGCACGAGTGCGGCAACTTCAAGATCATGGAAGAGAACCTTAACTACAGGGCTGCGACGCTTTTGAAGCTGTTCCCCAAGACGCCTAAACGCGCATGGGGCTTTACACCAGAGGAAGCTGCTGCTTACGAGAAGCAGCCGAAACGCATCGCCAACCGCATCTACAGCAACCGTATGGGTAACCGAGACGAGGCTTCTGGGGATGGCTGGCGGTTCCGCGGCTCCGGATTTTTACAATTGACCGGTCACAGTAATTTCTACCATGCAGGCAAGGCCCTCGGTGTGGACTTCGTCATGGAGCCTGAACTCGTGCGCGCGCCCAAGTACGCTGCTCAAACAGCTGGCTGGTTCTGGCAGACACACAAGCTTAATCAGTACGCCGACAGTCGTGACTTCGTGACCATGACGAAACGCATCAACGGGGGCACAATTGGCCTTGACGATCGCATCAAACACATTAATCAGGCCCTAGCTGTACTCGGCGGTTAACACTACAATCTAGGCAACGCGATACAGGAATCTAGTATGACCGCTTTACCTATTAAATCATTTGGCGGAATCTCGCCAAAAGTACCCGCTCGGTACCTGCCAGACACTCAGGCGCAAGTGGCCGTTAACTCGGTTGTTTTCTCTGGGTCGCTGCAGCCATTGAAGAATGTGGGTACGGCGGTTGCTACGCTGACTAAAACAGGTACGCCGAAGACCATCTATCGGTTCGGTCAAAGCGCTTTCTCGGACTCTCAGTACTGGTTTCACTGGACAACAGACGTCAACGTGTGCCGTGGCCAAATTACGGGTGATACATCCGAGTGGACGTTTTATACCGGCGACGGTGCGCCAAAGATGACTTACAGCGTTTCCGCGCTGTCTGGCACTGACTATCCTACGGTCTCGTACCCGTTAGGCATTCCAGCACCCGATCAAGGTGCTGGTACTAGTTTAGAAACCCCATTCACATCCAACGCTACGCTCGAGTCAAGAGTGTATGTTTATACATATGTTGCTCGATTTGCGGGGTATGACGTTGAATCAGCTCCGTCTCCAGTGACTGAACCTGTCGATGCATATCCGCTTCAAACGGTTACCGTCATTCCAGACGCCACCCCGCCTTCCGGCTACAACATTACGCACCAGCGGCTATATCGTTCTGTTAGCGGTACATTCTTATTCGTGGCAGAACTGCCAATAGCGAGTACTGAGTTTGTCGACAATAACGCTGCTGAGGCCCTTGGTGAAGAACTCCCCAGCTTGACGTGGTCGATGCCGCCTTCTGATTTGAAGGGGCTTACCAATTTACCAAATGGCGTCATGGCTGGTTTCACCGGCCGGGATATTTACTTCTGCGATCCATACCACCCTCACGCATGGCCTGTGGGCTACAGCCAATCTGTAGATTTCCCTGTTGTTGGTCTCGGCCGCATGGACACGACTCTTGCTGTTCTGACAACCGGTACGCCGTACTTTATCCAAGGTAGCCACCCAGACTCGATGGTCGTTGTTAAGAGCGATGTAGAGCAGGCTTGCGCATCTAAGCGAAGCATTGTCAGTGCTAACGGCGCTGTGTTCTATGCCAGCCCTGACGGCCTTATTCAACTGATGCCGGGCGGTTCTCGCAACCTTACCGAGCAAATGTTTACCCGCGCCCAGTGGCAAGAGTATTTCTTGCCGTCTTCAATCCACGCCTACCAGCAGGATATGAAGTACATCGCGTTCTACGACAACGGAACAACTAGCGGTGGATTTATCTTTGACCTGACAACTGGTCAGTTCATCATGCACGACATCTACGCTACGGCCGGTTATAACGACTTGCAGCTGGATAAGTTGTTCGTGGCATTCGCTGATCGATCTGTTAAGGCTTGGGGTTACGGTTCCAACAAAACCATGACTTGGAAGTCTAAGAAGTTCAGCATGCCAAGGGAGATGGGTTTCTCGTGCGCTCAGCTTGAGTCTGAGGGCTACCCGATGACAATGAAGTTTTATGTCGACAACACGCTGAAGTTCACACAGACTGTAGCAAGCCGCGCTCCGTTCAGATTGCCGACAATGATCGGCCGAGATCACGAGGTTCAAATCGAAGGCGCGTACGAAGTGTTCTCAGTAGTTGTAGCCCAGTCCATGGAAGAGTTGAAGAATGTCTAAAAAACTCCCATCAGTCACATCCGATATACCCCGCGACCTACGTACTTTTATAGATCGTCTTCGCGAACTTATCGCTGGCGGCGGTAATGACCGCCTACTGACAGCAAATGAGGTTGTGGCTCTTGGTATTGCCGAGGACGTCAACGGAAAGTTGGTCCAGCCCGGCACTGTATTGGTAACACCGCCAGAGCCTCATAACGTTATTGCAACGGCGGCTATTCAGAACATCATCATTACTTGGGATGAACCAAGGTACGCGGGACACTCTTACGCAGAGATTTGGGTCTCGACGACCAATAACATCGGAACTGCTGTAAAGCTTGGTACTAGCCCCGGAGCTATCTATACACATAGCGTAGGCCCATCGAGCACCCGTTACTACTGGGTTCGGTTCGTTAGTACGTCCAATGTGGCTGGTCGGTATAACGCTTTTGGCGGAACAGTTGCTACGACTGGCGCGGATGCAGATTATCTGCTGACCACACTGTCCAACAAACTCACTACTTCGCAACTTTCTACTTCGCTCAACAGCCGCATTAATCTGATCGATGCCAACGCATCGGTTTCTGGTTCTGTGGCTAATCGTATCGCTCAAGTCCAAGGTCAGATCGACGCCATTGGTGGGGGCTACGCTGCATACGTCAGTACGACGACTTACGCCGCCAACGACATCGTCACGTTTGAGAACGGTATTTATCAAGCCAAATCAACTACCGTCGATCATCCGCCAACGGACACTACGTATTGGACTCGAATCGGAGATTACACGTCTCTTGGCGACGCCGTTGCCGCGCACACAACGCAGATTAACAATTTGGAAGGCGACCTCGGGCAAGAGATCATTGACCGCACTACTCTGGCGACGCAGTTCAGGGGCGAATACAACGGCAATGATCTTGCGCAATTAACCTCTGGTTTGCTGTTTCAAGAGCGTACATCTCGCTCGACTGCCGATACAGCCATGGCCGCAGACATCACTGTTCTGCAAAGTACCGTTAACAACCCTGATACCGGCTTGGCCAAAACCAGAGCTACGCTGATTAACGACTACTACACAGCAGCAACAACTGACTCGGCAATTGCGAACAGCGCAAACTACCTGCGTGCGTACGCTAACTTAAATTCGAAAACATTCCGCTCAGCCACTGCGCCTACTAGCCGAGGTGCAGACCCACAGACCGCAGCTACCATTCCTCTTCAAATTGGTGACGTTTGGATTGAAACAGACAACAAGAACAAAGTCTGGCAGTGGAACGGTAGCGCTTGGGCTGATTCCCGCGACGGCGCTATTGCTGATGTCGATGCTCGCGTAACCACTGTCGAGACGACAAAGATCGGATACTGCACGATTGGCGGCGCTACGTCTGACCAAGTAGACAAGGATACTTGCGTTGCTGCAGGCGGTGTTTGGCACGTTGGTCTCCCCCTTGCAACAGCGGTTAAACAAGTGTCCGTTAGCGACGGCGCGAACTCTATCGCTCTTGAGCAACGCTTCACAGCACAGAAGACAGTTAATGACGGACTCCTCGCTCAATACACGGTCAAGCTTGACAGCAACGGCTATGTATCTGGTTTTGGTCTAGCTAACACCCTTGGCAACTCTACGCCGACAACTGAGTTTGTGGTGAGTGCTAACCGCTTCGCCGTTATTGCGCCAATGTCAATTGGCCCTACAGCTCCAGAAACGCCTTTTGATGGTCAGTACTGGAGAAATTCTACGACCAGCGTGGTAAAGCGTTGGAACGCTAAGCTGGCTACCCCTGCATGGGAGACTCGTGACTACAAACTTCCATTTGCCGTACTGACTACAAGCCAGACAATTAATGGTGTATCGTTTGCGCCCGGTGTTTATATCGATGGTGCAACCATTGTTCAAGCCACTGTTGGTAACGCGCAGATTGCTAATTTGGCTGTTGACAACGCCAAGATCGTAGACCTAGGCGCAAGCAAACTTTTAACGGGTTCGCTTAGCGTTGGCACAGATATTTCCTCCAGCAACTATGTTGCAGGCACTCAAGGTTGGAAGATCGGCGGCAACGGTTTTGCTGAGTTCGGGGCGGCTGTCATTCGTGGTACGTTAACGGCTAGTCAAATCGACTCTCGGGGTCTTACGATCAAAGCCGCTGATGGCACAGCCATTCTGACAGCAGGCGCATCACTGGCGGCCAGTTCATTTGGTGGCAACGTTAGCGGTTCTGTAAACGGAACAGCAGTCGCAGACATTACGTCTGGTATCACTAACGCTCAGAGTACCGCTAATACTGCCAACTCTGCCGCGGCTACCGCTCAAGGTACAGCTAATACGGCCAACGCTGCTGCGGCTGCTGCTCAAGGTACAGCCAATACTGCAAACGCTGCTGCGTCTGCTGCGCAATCGTCCGCCAACACGGCTAATGCTGCACTTGCTGACATTGCTTCTGATAGCGTTTTGACACCCGGTGAAAAGCCGATCGCCATTAAAGAGTACGCCATTCTGAGTAACGAACAGGCAGGCATCGACGCTCAAGCAACAAGTCTGTCAATTACCACAGAGAAAGTAGCTTACGACAGCGCGGTGTTTGCGTTGACCTCGTACTTGAACACGCTCACCTCCCCAGTGGCGTGGAATAACCTGAGCGACAAAACTACCATTGTCGGTACAACGTTTCGGTCTAAGTTTCAAGACGTCTACTCAACTCGGCAAGTGCTGCTGAACAGTATTTACGCAGCTAATAAAGCTCTTGCTAACGCTGCTTCTGCCGCCGCTGCCGACGCCCAAGCTGCTGCAAATGCTGCTGCCGCAGCCGTTGACTCTAAGTTAGCTAAGTCCGGCTCTCAGATTCTGACTGGCCCTGTGACGCTCAATGCCGCGTCTGCAATTACTGTTGGTACTCCTGCTTTGAACGGCGCATCAGGAGCAAACGGCTTCTACATTGGTAGCACGGGTATCGTTGGTACTCAGAACGGTTATGCAACGTTTACTCTGGACAATGGCGGTAACGCTACATTCAAGGGCGATCTGACTGGCGCAACTGGCACATTTAACGGCTCATTGTCTGTCGGTAGCAGTCCTACAATTTCTGGCACAACCATGTCTGGCTCAGGAGCTAGGATTAACAGCAACGGAACTTTTGCCATTGGCAACTCAACTGCCAACATCACATTTACCGGCGGAGCCATGCGCCTTAACGGCAACGTGGTGGACATCGAGAACTTGATTCCCGGTGCGGCCTTGCCTAACTATGTGCGTACATACAAGGGCAGTGTCTCCCCAACAGTCAACGTCGGCTCACTAAGCTCAAACAATGCTTGGGGCCCTTTGGCTATGGATGCTACCGCCCTGAACAACAAACTCGGCGCAACGGACGTAGACGAATATCGCACGCTGTTCCCTGCGGGTACATACTTTTACGAGTTGTCAGTTCCTGTTAAGAACAACACCAGCGACACCAATGACGCGACATACACTGCCTTGGTGGTAAATCCACCCGGCGGCCCCGGTGGCTACTACACTACTCAGTGGCAATGGGATGGAGAACAGTATGTGGAAGTTCAAGTCTACGTGTCTAACCCATATACGGTTATCAGCACGGCTGGCGTTAATGTGGTTGGCGACTGGCAGACTGCCACGATCTTTGGTGTTGGTCGCTTTACACTGGCTTCGCCTACCTACATCTCCCCAGCTGTAATGACAACTGAGTCCAACAGTATGAACGTGGTTGCCCGCTCTGGGTTCTGCACACTGATCTGGCGCGTTTGGCGAGCAAATTAATCTGTACACAAGTACGTGCTATAAGACATAATACACACATGGCTGAACTTGTCTTTGACCAAAAGGATCGAATTGGCGCTTGGGTTGCTGAGCGTGTTGGTCAGGTCGCAGACTGGGGAAGTTTCTATGCACTTGGTGTCATGGACGGCGACGAGGTTCTAGCCGGAGTAGTCATAAACAACTACAATGGTTCTAACGCTACATGTCACATCGCCATCGCACGGCAGACGAAGCAGCTAATCCCCCTCTTCGAGCATGTGTGTAACTACGCCTTCAACCACTGCCAGTTAAAAAGACTCACTGGCATGGTGCCCACAAACGAGCCGCATATCATAGAATTCGATAAGCATCTTGGGTTTGAAGAAGAGTTTGTAATGAAAGACGGCGCTCCCGGCGCTGATATGCAGATTTTGGTAATGCGGCCTGACACCTGTCGTTGGCTGCGCAAGGAGTAAATATGGGCGGAAAATCGTCAGCACCACCAGACTATTCGGCGATGGCAGCAGCCACGGAGCGCGGTATTGCTACCGCAGAAAAGCTCGGCAACCGATCTATGGACTTTGCACAACGTCAGTACGAGGAAATGAAACCTCTGGCTGAACGAGTCTACGGCCAGCAAATGGCTGCTCAGGAAGAGCTGATGCGGCAAGGGCGAGACTACTACGACTACCAAAAGGAAACGTTCCGACCGCTGGAGAAGGGCTTAGTAGCTGATGCGGAAAAGTTCAATACGGCAGACTACAGAGAGAGCTTAGCTCGTGATGCGGCCGCAGCGGCTGGTCGTGCCTTTAGTACAACACAAGCTGCAAATCAACGATCCATGGCGTCTATGGGTATTAACCCTAACTCGGGTCGAGCTCTTGCTCTGAACGCTCAGTCTAATATCGGATTGGCTGCTCAAAAAGCAAACATGATGACCGGCGCTCGCACGCAGGCAGAAAACATGGGCTGGGCTCGACGCATGGACGTTACCGGTTTGGGTCGCGGTCTTTCTGGCGCTTCGCTTGGTGCTTACGGTGGCGCTAACACTTCCGGCTCTAGCGGCCTGAGTTCAGCCATGGCTCCCGGCAATCAATTCACGGGTGCATTTGGTCAAGGCGCAGGCTACATGATGGGCGGTGCTCAAATGGGTCTTACTGGTCAAGGTCAAATCCTCGGTTCACAGACATCGGTGTACAACACATCGCAAAGCCAAGCTGATCCATTTGCATCAATTGTTGGTATGGGTTTAGGCGCTTACGCTGGTGGCTTTGGTAGCGCCGCAGGTAAGATTGCAGGTTCTTCAGACATTCGTCTTAAGATGAACATCGAACGCGTTGGTACTGACGAACGTACTGGATTGCCGGTATATGAGTTTGAGTACAAAGCTAACCCGGGTGAACGCTTCCGTGGAGTCATGGCTCACGAAGTTGAAGCAAAGTATCCTGATGCCGTCACTACTGACCGTAACGGGTTCAAGGCGGTGTTTTATGAGCGTTTGGGCATGGAAATGGTGAGGGTCTAATCATGGCAGATTTTTTTAAAGGTTTAGCTGGCGGCTTTCAATCTGGGCTTCAGCTCGGCCAAGCTATGGGCGACAAACAGCAACGTGAGGAGCTGGCTCAGGTCTACGCCAAACCAGATTCCTACCTTGACTACACCGCAGCTGGACAGAAACAAATCCAAGACTTGGCGGCCTCTGGCCTTTACAACTTAGAAGCTGTGCCCGGTGCTGAAGGTGTTGCGCCAACGCTACGCTATACGCCCAAGCAAGGTTTAATGTCCTACGACGCCAGTGGAAATGGTGTAACTGAAGCTCCTATTGAGATTGCTCCACAACAAGTTCAACGTTACGCTGGGCAGGTAGCTGAAGGTCAGTTCGACCCAACAGTTCTGCAAGGTTTGCGTGCCCGCGAGGCGGCTCGCGTTTTAGGCGCTTATGGTGATCCTGTCCGCGCAGCGCAGTTAGAACAGCAAGCCGGCGATTTGGAGTACCAAGCAAAGATTCGTCCTATGCAGCTTGAACAGCTGAAGCAGCAAGGCGCTTTGACTGGTATTCAACTTTCAGATGCTCAAAAGAAGCAGTCAAAACAGAATGCCTATGACACAGGCTTGGAAGAGCTTAACAAGCAAACCTTTGAAAAGCCTGAAGACCGGACTACGGCCATTTTAGATTTGGTTGAAAGAACACAAGGGCCAGAAGCTCGTCAGCAGCTGCAATCTAGCTACACGCAAACTGAGTTGAATGGCATCACACTGCAAGCTAAGAAATTTGAAGAGGGCTACCGCCAATCTAGGGCTAAAGGAGTAGTTTCTGCTTTGGAATGGTTTGACGAGCAAAACACCTCGTTTAAATTGGAACGCGATCCTAAAAACCCTTTCCGATACATTCAAGTTAATTCTGATGGCACACGGTCTGTGTTTGCGGATGCTAAAAATGAAAAAGAACGGGGAATGATGCTTGACGCCAAGGCAAAACCCGGCGGCTGGCTGGAGGTGGCTAAGTACGAACTTGATGTAAAGAAAGCAGACGACCTTGCCAAATACTACGCCAACGTAGGTGGAGCCCGTGGTGCTACTAACTTGAAACAGCAAGTTGCTGACTTTAAAGCTGTCTTTGGACGTGACCCAACGGAAGAAGAAAAAGGCATCATGGCAAAGTTGATTAACAAAGAGTCAAACAAGCCAGACTTTAATCCTAAAGATTACGCAGCCACCATCAAAAGTTTTACGGACGCTGGTTTTTCGCAGACCGATGCGGTTATTCGCGCAGATACGTTGTATGGTCGTGGCCCAAATAATGAAAAAGTGGACGCTGGCTTGCAGGCAGCTAACAAATCTAAAGCCGCCGGAACTCCTACGGCTTCTAAAACAACACCAGAAATCAGTCAAGATCAGATGCGCTACAAAGCAATCAGTGATACGATTACAAGACTTCGACAAAATACCGGACTGGCAAATCCAAATAGGCAGCAAAACATTGCTGCACTAGAAATCTTAGAGCAGCAACAAGCAGACCTTAGAGATTCTTTGCGGATAGGCGGAACGTATAACGAAGACGTTGGTCTCAGAACGATGCCAACGGCGCGACCATAAACTGATAGGGTGCTTTTATGCCACGTTCCATCGCAGAAATTAGAAAAGCCAATGGCGGTCTTGAAAATCTAACAGATGAAGACATTCTGCAGAGTACGTTCCAAACATACAAAAGCTACTACCCATCTATTGATGCGTATGCTGCTGACGTAGGTTACGGTGGAGCAGGACGTGGTTTAACCGGCAGCCGGATTTCTGCTGGTATCGATCA